>Ga0187827_10005386_pt1 | contig 15185 bp, 25 predicted proteins | sample ETNtaG_39_FD_167969 | JGI IMG/M metagenome (GOLD analysis project Ga0187827, IMG submission 167969) | Marine microbial and viral communities from oxygen minimum zone, Eastern Pacific Ocean - ETNP2014_SV_150_PacBio MetaG (Illumina Assembly) | ecosystem: Environmental > Aquatic > Marine > Hypoxic...
TTTGGATTTTTCCAATATCGTGGTTTCATTTGTTATCTCTCATCTACACCCTAATATAACACATTTATACTATACGGGTCAAGAGCTATTTTAGCTTTTTTAACCTTCATCTATACCATCACGTTCTTGTATCCAAGATGGTCTAACTTCATAGTGGAGCTCCGGGGATTTGAACCCCGCTGATATCCTCCGTGCAAGGGAGGCGAACACCCCAAGCATTCCCGAGCCCCTGAATAAATAGTGGGGATAGAAATTATATACCCATCCCCACATATTTTATTTCATTTAGAAACTTACAGAAATACCTGTATTAAAGTATCTTGGTGTTCCAAGAAATACTTCTGCATTGTGAGCTGCGTGAGTTTTACTACCATAGCTATTGTACTGACTATGATCTACAGCGTCCTGAACATATGTTGCATCTGTTGCGTTAAACACATGAGCGAATGCCTGTAGTTTATACCCACCAATTGAAGGTAAGTCATACGAAGCATGTAAATCAACTCTGGAATATCCAGGTGCCATCCACACTTGTTCTCTATCAGCGTCTGCATCTGAACCATCATACTCTCTTGCTCCAGGGCTCCAATCAGAATAATTATTATCATACTGATTATATACTGCTGACATTCTAAGACCTTTAATTGGTGTAAGAGTTGCACCTAAGACATACGCTGTCTGAGGCATATCACCTACATACAAACCATCCAATGCATAAGAATAAGGTGTAGTTGTCTGTCCGATAACTTGACCTTGTTCATTAAACTCATCTTCTTGATAGTTACCATCTGCATCACCAGCAAACTTCCAAGTACCAACACTTACTGAAGCATCTAATCTAAGTAAATCAAGAACTTGTGTAGTAGCTTCAACTTCAACACCCTTATGATTCTGATTTATACCACTAAGAAAGATAACATCAGTATCACCTGAACTACCTTGTCCAGATGTTACAGATTTGGTAAGGTTTCTATCTTTCCAATCTGTATTGTATGCACTAACTTTAACTGCTACGTTATTTGCACTATAATTAACGCCGGCTTCTGAACTGACGAACTTTTCATTTGTAGGATCTGACGCAACCGTACCATCAAAATAGATTACATTATCCATGATAGGTGGTTTCTCAACAATACCAAAGTTACCATAAACACTAATGTCATCAGTAACATCATACATTGCTCCACCTTTCCATTGTAAAGTAGAGATAGGATCTGCTACAATCTTCTCATCTGCTACTGTGAAATGGTCTTGGTATGTATACGCTATTTTAGATACTCCTACCATTCCATAAGTCGAAAGAGGGCCACTTGTATAATTTCCTTGAACAAATGTACCTAACCAATCAACGGTAGTTTCATTATGATAAGCGATTATATCACCTAACCCAACTCTCTTACCGTCTGGTGAATTATCATCAGCAAAGTCCATATAGAAATCACCGCCCATTAAATCACGAACTTCACGTGCGTGTTCAATGCCTGCTGTTCTCCAATCTATACCTGCTTGTAATTTAAGTTCATCACTTACATCAATATGCAGTTTAGAAATAAGACCATATGTATTCTGACGATTAATACTATTCCTCAAAATACCAACTGATTGACCAGTTTCTCTACTGATAGCTCTCTTGTCTACATACACTACATCATCTGTTCCAGAATTCATAGCTATAAGAGCATTCCAATCACGCGTCCAGGGACTACGACCATAATAGAATTTATAATCATCATCACCTAAGTTACCATCAGCATCCATAGTAGGAATCCTACCATAAGTACCTGTACCACCACCAGAACCACCACTCCAATACAATACTGAACTCAATCTTGATTTGTCATTTAGAGTTAAGAAGTGATTAAGATTAACCAATGGTTTATGAAAGAAGTTTTCTCTTTCATTAAGATAATTAGGATCGTGTCTGGCAACTGTATTTGCACCATACATATACCAGTATTGTTTACCTGTATATGAAGGATCAATGGGAGCCCAATTCTGATTGAACTTGTGTCCAACATCCTTGAACTGACCATCATCACCAAGAGCTTCAGTATCATATCCCTCTACACTTTCAGCAAATTCGGCATCGTATGCACCAATATTCTGTTTGTATAGATTCTGACCGTGACGTTGTGGAGCACCGATTGCGTATAATTCGAATCGGTTGTCTTTATTTAATGCGTAACTTGCACCAAAGTAATATGCCCAAGCATCCGTCCATGTCTTGTCTATGACACCATCACCTGTTTTTCTAACACCAGTAAAACTCAAGGCAAGTTTATCACCTATCATACCAGTATTATAATTAAAAGTTGATTTCAGGAATCCGCCTGCACCAACTTCTTGTCTGTACTTACCACCTTTTTCGTGGGAAGTGGGATCTGTTATAATGTTCATAGTTCCACCAACAGAAGGTGCGGCTAAATTAACAGCACTTAATCCACGTTGCATCTGGATAGAATGTGCAGCATCTGCTACACCATCCCAGTTAGACCAATAGACCCAACCGTTTTCCATATCATTTTGTGGAACTCCATTAATCATCACGGCTATATTCCGTTGATTAAACCCTCGAACATTAATACGGGCATCACCCGCACCACCACCTTGTTGAGTTGCGTATACACTTGGTGTAAGGTTAAGAGCCATTGGAAGGTCTTGACTACCAAGACGAAATTCCATGTCTGTTTTCGTTACAGTTGTATAAGCAACGGGTGTTTTTTCGCCTGCACGAGACGCTAAAACTTCTAATGCTGACATCCCGACTGCCGAAACCGTTAGGTTAAAGTCGAGTGTTACATCACCACTAACATCAATAGATTTAGTAGATGACGTATATCCAATAACTGAAGTCATAACTGTATAAGAACCTTCTCCGATTGAAATCGAATAAGTACCATCTTCCATAGAAGCGGCACCTAAATCAGTTCCTTCTACAACTACATTAGCTCCAATTAAGGGATTACCTGTTTCATCAGTAACTTTACCACTAATACTCTGTCCATAAATGAACATAGGCATTAGAAGTGTTATTACCAATGTAATAAGATTACGATTTTTTTTCATAATCGTTCTCCTCGTTTGTTGTTGTTAAGACGCATTTTTCTACAGGTGCGTCAACTGCCTGTATCTCCTACTCAGCTTATCTCCCGCAATATGTGAAATGAGCCACAGAAGAGACTTGAACTCCTGACCGGCTGATTACAAATCAGCTGCTCTACCAACTGAGCTACTGTGGCATTAAATACCAGGTTTGCCTCCTCTGCCAATTTTCTTTTTTTCTTTTTTTTCTTTTCTAATACTTTTTTGTTCAATAACTTCATCAAAAATTTTTTGTAATCTATTCTTACTACTATAAGTATCTTTATCTTTTTTAGAATCTACTTTTTTATTATTTTTAAATTTTTCTTCAAGTGTAACATTATATGCAAGTATCAAAGATACTGCCATAGGGTCAAATACAAAAATGAGAATAAAGATAAAGAACTTTACAACTGTATCTATATCTGTTTCAAATGCTCTCGCTAAATAGATTGCTGGCCCTACATCTACCCCCGTTTCTATTAATCCTACTTTTAAATCACCAATCTCTTGTTTAATATCTAATATCTGGTCATTTAAAGTTAATACCTTTGGATTATATTCTTCACGAAGTTTTCTTTTAGCTGTAGGATAATTATCAGGTAATGTAGCAATAGATTGTTCTAATTCATCTTTAAGATATACTTTATCTTCTTCTAACTGTTCTAATCTCTCTTCCTTATACAATAATGTTGTAGATTGTTTCTCAAACTCTATTGTTGCACCTTGATATGCATTAGATAAAAAACCAAATATACCTGCAGATGTTATACCAACCAAAGTTATAACACCAACTGTCATATAAATTTTTAACCAACTATTTACCTTATTCCAATAACGATAAAGAAAAGATGCTCCAATAAGTTTACCAAATTCTAAGCTTCCTGCCATTATAATTACTGATACTGTCGCTCCAGCAAATAATTTAGATAACCCAAATACCGAGAAAAACGCAGCACTACCCGCAATAAGTAACGCTGATAACCCTACTAAATATTGAAAATATCTATTATTTTCCATATAATTTATGCCTGTGGAATATTATCTTTATTTAAATAAATTAAAATAGCCTCTATTTCATTTGGTGTAGGAAGTCTGTTTATAACTGAGTCAAAGCATTGAACAATATCTGCTGGTTTCTCTTCAGCAGTCTTTTGAATTTTTTCTACAATCTTTTTGTATATATCCTCAGGTATTGTACTTGGAATATTCATAAATTTTCTCTCATAATATACAATAATAAATATTATATATATTATTTTATATCTTTAAATTCACTTTCTATAATTTTCATACACATATAAAATGTATCACCGTTCCGCAGAACGGTATCAACTAAACTATACTGATTTTTTAGTTCTTCAGTTGTTAAATTTGTAACCTTATGAACTGATACCGTTCCCCGGACAACATACCTATCATCATTTACATTGATGATTTGCATTATTATACAATCTTAACAGTATGTTTTTTCGGCTTCTCTGGTTCGATTTTAGGAACACTTACAGAAAGAATTCCATCTTTGAAATTAGCTTTGATATGTTCACCATCTAACAATTCACCTAATTCGAATTGTCTTTTGAATGAAGATTGTTTTAACTCTCTACGAAGTACTGTAGCACCATCATTTTCGAAAGCACTATGTTTATCTCCTGAGATTGTTAATACACCTTCTTCAACTGAAACTTCCAGTTGTTTTTTATCCAACCCAGGAATCTCAGCAATGATACCAATTTTATCTTCGTATTCATATACGTTTACTTTTGGATATGCTGAGCCTGCGTATGGTTTAACTCCTACTGATTTTACTACATCAGGGAATTGTGATTCAACCATCTGGTCAAACATTTTATCAAAGGGTGTTAAAAAAGTATCCCTATCGAAATAAGGGATATTTGTTCGAAATGCAACTTTAGTCATTTTATTTCTCCTATTAGTTACGTTAGTCAACTATGAATATCAACTTCTTTTGAACCTTGATATTCGGTTTATGTTTCGACCTCACGTTGAGCGTCGAATTCTTTTTGGACAATCAAATCCGTCAAAAGACTTTCAATAATAAATATTAACATATTTTAAAAAAAACTATTAAATTTTTCGAGGAGGCTTTCTTTTTATGTTCGGTGTGGAGGTGGAAACTAAAAATCAAACCTCCTCTACAAATGTTTTAAAATTTTTCCCACCGCCGTCCCTCTTTAGATACCAACCAATACACTAAACTTTTAGGTGATTTTCCACCAACAGTTTCATTTGGTACTGTCAAACCGCTTGTGTGTATTTATAATATATATACTACGTCATCGGTTTATCTCCATTAAAAAATTTTGAAATTTTGGGGGTGTGAAAATGCCATTTCACATTGAATCACTCTGATTTATTACTTCATATCTCGTTTCCGAAAGTTACTTCGATTCTCTCTCAATGCTATTAACATCGTTGAGGCGAATACAACTTCTAATCCGATTGCTTTAACCCTCAAAGAAAGGTTTAGTTCAGCCAGTTTTCGGGGAGATTTCCTTTCGGGTACTCCCAATGAAGCGAAAAAGTAGGCTTCTTTTTCAAGTAGTGTTGACTCAAACTCCCGCCCGAACTGTCGCTCAGTATTACCAACATTTAGGTGAATACTCCTCTACCACAAGAGGGTTTGGGATACATTACAAGCCTTTCGCGTAACCTGTTATTCAGTCAACCCCACACCAGCATGCCTGCTGGTGCGTTCTAATTTCAAATGTCAAAAAACTTTTGTCTATTATTATAGACGGATATTATATATATCAGGTAAATTGCTCAAAACGTATTTTTTTTTATTTTTTTTAATTTCTTCGCGTTACTCTTGTACCTGAATTGTTTGATGGTCTTTGACTATTAAAAGTATCTTGTTGTGGTGTATCTTGTCTTGGATACGGGTCGGATACTCTATTAGAAGTATTAGTTCGTGTTCTTGTAACTTTTAATTTTGATGTATTTGATTTACCATCTCTTGTCCAAGTTCTTGGTTTCTGTTCTTTAATACCTGGTATCCAAACTGTATATGTTCCATCAAATATGTTATAGTTAACATAATCATTATAAATACCACCATAATAATATGGATTCCAATAACTATACTGATTACCATAATATCTATGAAACCGATTATACATCGTACCATATGCCATACCTAATGACTGTCCTGTTTCATCGTTAGCATATAAGGTAAGATTTGGTCTTACTCTTGCTACTGAATACGAATAGAATTCTTCACTATCATCCACTAGGTCTGGGTGAAACATAGCGAGTTGTGTATAACATCCCGATAGAGACAAGCCCCCAAAGACGATTACACAACTCAACAATATGTTTTTAAGTTTCACTATTTTTTATCCCCCATACCTGGTCTACGTTTCATTGGGCCTTTGTAATGTTTTTCATGTTGCCCTTGATGATATCCAATGTAATAAGCTATTCCACCAACTACAATTATACGAACTGCTGAACGAATAGCTCTTTTCTTAGCCATCTTTTTACGTTTAGCCATATCCATTCGTTTATTTCGTTTATTCATATCACCACGATTCCAATTTTTCTTATCGTGTTGTTTCTTAACGGTAACTTCTGTCTTACCATCTACTTCTTTAACTTCAACTTCTTGTGCCATTAATGGTAACGCAAAAGCTACAATTAAAAGATTTGAAATTAATTTTCTCATATCCATTCTCCTGTATCTAACATAAAATCAAAGATAAATACTCCTACTAAATAAATAGTATTAAAGATACGATTTTTACGTACTTCTCTGCGATTTATTTCTTTATGTAGGTTTTCTATAAATTTTTCTGTATTTATCATCTCTATTATATTAGACCCTTCTAATTAAAAAAAGTTAAATATCTTTTAAATATTTTTTATCTACAAACCAAATCCTACCCATAGAATCTTTTACTCTATAATGTCCATCCTCTTTTCTCTGAAATTTCACGATTTCATTTTCATAAAGAGTTCCGTCAACTGTAGATACTGTTTTATTTATTTTAAGCTTTTGATCTTGTTTTACTTTTTCATTCATCTTCAGCCAATACCTCAATAGAAAGTGTTTCATCACTTTCTGGTTTATCCCAATGTAAATCCCAATCTAAATCCCAAACCCAATCAGGCATAAACATTAATCTGTCATTCCAATCATCATACTTGTCATAGAGTTGTTGAATTTCTTCTGCCTGTTCTTCTGTAACTTCTACTCTACGCCATACCGAAGTTACCTGTTCTTCATGCTGTTCTAATATTGGCATTTTATTCTCCTTATACTTTATATAATGTTTTTTAGATTTCTTGTTTCCAAGTTTAGTTCCCCGACCCAAACCTTGCCGAGTTTTCTTTTTGTTTTTTTCTTTTTCATTTATTTACCATCCTATACTAAATATAAATGCTATAAAAGTCCATATCCCAAATAGAATAAGGAACTTCCCAAACATATCTCCGAATTTCTGATTGTTCATATCATTACTCTTTCTAATTTTTTAACTATGACAGATAAGATCACCGCCACGAATACATCTTCATATGGGAGTGCGTCTGGAAAACTGTAATTCCATATTATTATTAATAATAACCATACTACCCAAATAATTTTATTGTTTACTTTATATACTTCTACTCTCATTATAACATACTTTATTACAATAGTTATGAATAAGAACTTTTCTCTCGCCTTTTAAATCAACCCTGTTAGTTTTAACTCCACTCTTAGTATATAATGGTATTTCTTGTCCATATGTATATGTTGGAACTATAGTATATGTATATGGATTGGTTGCCATCTTACCACAAGAATGACATTTTCTTTTAATTGGTTTTGTACTCATTTATTAAATAGATACTCCTAATTGAATTGCAATTGTTCTTATTTTTTCAGTAGTAGTATTCCATATACATTCAGATATATTACGTAATATGTTTTGTGCATCAGTATGTGATATCTTTTTATCATAATAAGTTTCATCATAATAATACAAATTTTTTTCAGTATTTGCTATCTTACGTAATGCTTCTTTTACTTTTATAAAATCTAAATATGCTAAATAACCACTTTTTAATGCGCCTGACCTGTCAGCAAGAACTATATATTTTTCATAATCAGACCAATATTTCATCTTCATTTTTTATTTTCCTTTTTAATTTTTTTCCAATCTATCTTTTCTCTCTTATCACTACCAAATTTTCTTTTATAAACTGTCTTACCACCATCAGATGATTCATAAATATAACCAGTATCGGTATCAACTATTTCTTCTGATAGTTTGTCTACCAAATTTTGTTTTTGAATTGCATCTACTCCAGGAAAAACCTTTTCTTCATCTGTTTTTTTATAAACTGGCATATCTATCTTAGGCCTGCCATTATATGTACTAAGGTCTAACGACCAACCGCCTTTAGTTTTTATTGCTACCATAATAGTATTTGCTATTGTTTCGCGAGCAACTTTAGATGCTAAATTTATTTGACCAGTTGACATATCTTCCAATACATCCAATATTAATTGCTTCATAACTATTCTCCTGTTACGTAAATAAGTATAGTATAAACTATTCTTATTAAATTATAAGCTGGGTGAACAAAAATCTGTCCACCCAACTTTGGTGAGAGAGAGAAATAAATTATTTCATATTATGCTCTGTAAGTAATTGATTGTATCTATTAAGAACATTTGTTGCGTCCTTACCAGCTTTCATCAATTTACCTATAACAGTAGCATAAGAATCATAAATAATTTCATTAAGAACGGAGGAATTTTTAACCCCGTTCTCAACTTTATTTTTTACAACCTTTTTAACCATTACGCGTAACTACCTTCTTCTATTTCATCTTCATTAAATAAATCCTCAGAAGAACCATCACTTACATACTTCTGTACCAATTGTTTTATGTAGGTTCTTTCGGATTCCATACCACCATCATCCGAATATTGAGGATAAATACAAACTTCAGCCGCTTCATCAAGTCCAAAACCATCATACAAAAGACCAGCCATTTCAACCGAAGTTCTTGTAGAAACTCCACTTGAAATTTTACCGGCTTCAGATTTTGATTCTGTCCTGGTGGAACAAGTTATTTCAGCAACTGACTTTAACACATCAGGATCTACGTGAGGAAACATATATTCCAATAATCCGAATTCCTCTTCATCATTCAAAACATCCATCTCAACAGTAATAAACCTGTCCATCAGAGCTTTATCCATAACTCTGGTAGAAGTATATTCATTACCAATGTTAGCTGTCGCTATGAAAGTAACACCTTCAGCCACATTAATAGTCGCTTGACCATCTTCTTCGTCCAACCGAAGATATCTCTGTCCAGCGTCCAAAACTGTCATTAGGATGTTCCATGCATCAGGATGAGCTCTTGATAACTCATCTAACAGGACAACTGCGTTAGGAGTCTTAATTGCTTTCACAAACACCGACTCGGAAAAATAAGTTCCACTTTTTTTATCAAAGTGAACATTACCTACCAACGTTGACCGCGGGTCTTGAGTAGCACCCAAGTTAAAGTAAAAATCCGGTCTATCCAACGCATTAACTAATGATTTAGCCGCCATAGTTTTACCACAACCAGCGGGACCAGTCATTAGAATATTTTTACCTCTAACCGCAGACCGAATCAAATACTTCCATTTCAGTTCCCTCATTACAAGACCTTTCGGTTTTAAACCGTAAGAACCATGTATGAAATTTAAAATTTCAGCATGGTCGGTAGGAACATCAATTGTAGAAGTATCAAAAACTTCCGCTGTAACTGATTCGAAAACGGACATAGGAACTTTCCACCAATATGGATTTCCAGATTTATTCAATCTCCGTTCAAGGGCCATCCCCTTTTCATAAGCACCCTTTCGAGTACCTGTACCTATTTCTGAGGTATATTTATTACCATCAGTATCATAGGCGTTAAACCGATTGCCAGACTTCTCTATTCTGACAACGACATTTTTATTCATTCTCTCTCCTTTTAATTAAGTTCTTTATCAATTTCACTATATAATATAACACATATGCACTATACGGGTCAAGAGCTATTTTAGCTTTTTTTCATCCAATGTAATTTACCATTACCAGTATCAAATGCTTCCCAACCACATTTTTTCCAAATACATACCCATTGATATCTATCTGTCCAACTTTCAAATGGTTTCATCCTATATCCACACATACATTCAGGATTATTCTTATAAAACTTATTTACAATCCACTTAAACATTACTTTTCAAGAAACTTTTTATTCATTGCTTTTGAAACAGACATAACAGAGGTTACGTCAATATATTCTGCATCTTTACCATACATTGATTTGAAACCATTGTGGTGTCTATTACCTTCATAAGAATCACCGATGTAATAACTAAGTACTTTAATACCTCTATCTTTAATTTCTTTCACCATTTTCTTAGTATGACTAATCGCTGTATCATGATAATACCTAACATCTTTGTTTCCAAACATCGGCATCCCATCTGAGAAATTTAAGAAGTAAGAACTTCTATCTCTTGACGTGGGAACAATTTCATCTAAAATAGCTTCGAAACACAAACCTTCAGGTGTTGTACCACTTGTTCTAATATATTTAAAATAATTTTGTACTTTAGAAAAAGAATCTTTTCTTGAATCATACGCAATCAAAATAAGAGGATGTTCTTCATTTCTTCTACTACCATGAGTAGTACTTCTAATAGAAACTACAACATCAACATTCTGAATCATTGAACACGCTTTAGTAATTGCAACAACCGAAGTCATTGTTTTATCCCATTTATCACCACTCATAGAACCACTAGCGTCAACTGAAATATGAAGGAACGCGTCAGGATACTTCTCAACTAATGAAGTATGAAATACTTTATTATTACCAAAACCAAGTTCCGCAATTAATCTTTTATCAATTCTACCACTATCTTTACGAGTCCATTTAGTTTCACGAGATTCTCCACGAACCTGTAGTTTTCTTCCTAAAATAGTTCCAAGTCTAATACCATCTTCTACATAACCAGTTTTTCCATCTTCATCTTTATAATAACCATAAGTATAACGTGACAAAACACTAACAGTATCGCTGTCAATTAAAGATTTAGTAAGATTAGTTATCACAACACACTTTGTAGGAGTTGATTTACCTTCCCAATCTTTAATATCAAATGCAACATCCTTATATTTCATTCCAGATTCTTCAACAGTTTGTAACTCATTTAATATTTTTTTAGTAACTTTCTTTTTAGAAATTTCACCTTCCATAAATTTTTTCTGTTTACTAATAGCTTTTTCTAATTGTTTTTTCTGAGTGTCTGTAAGTTCAACTTTTTTAGTTTCTTTACCAGTATCAATACCACCACTACTATTACTATCAGAAGATTCATCACCCATAGGTAAATCAACACTCTTCCCACCACCAGTTCCAGGAGAATCATTATCCATTTTAGAATTTTCTACTGAATCAAGTAAATCTTTAAATTCTTCACCTGACATAGTTTTGGAATCTTCACTTTCACCACCACCATTTTCAGATTCATCAAAGGAACTACTTTCATCAGCTCTCTCATAAGTAACTTCACCAGTATCAGGGTCGGTCTTTTCAATACCTTCAAGAATGTTATTTAATATGATATCATAAATACTAAGTGCAATAGTGAAAGAACTTTCACTATTTTTTAATCTTTTTATATTTCTTATATCTAATATATTCCAAATTTCTTTTAACCCATTCAGTGCATTCAAATTAGTATTTTTATTAGTAAGATTAATAATTCGAAACATATATGATTCAACAACTTCATCTGCATATTCATCAGATTTTAATGCTTTATCAATTATCTTTGAATAAAAATACTTATCATACATTGAATGATAATAACCTTTATAACCAGGTGAAGTAGAGAAAACATAATTATCAATTCGTCTATCTTCAACATAGTTAAGTAAATTTTTAATATGTGAAAGAATTTCCATTCTTGAAAATCCCTTCGTTTCACCCCGATTGAAATATTCAGTAGGTATGTTTACATCAAGATTTCTCAAAAAATCAAAATCTGAAAGTAATATATGAGAACCTTCGTGAAGAGCTAACCCTACCGAACTATCAAATAATTTATCATCTAACTTAGATGAGATGACAACTTTCTTACCATCAGTATAAGAAGCACCAGTAGTATGGAAATCAACTTTAATGGTGTTATCACCAGTTACAATATTTACAAAATTTGAAATCGCTCTCCTATAAGACGCTAACGCAATTACATCAACTTTTGGTTTTATATCCTCATCATCAAAAATAGAAGTAGTTTGGGTATCCCAACCATCATTTAACCAAAATGAAGAGAAATTATTCTTAACATTCGAAACTTTTTTATTAACAGCGGACGCTGAATATTTATCTCGAAGTTTCATCGGGTTGAAATGTCTTAAAATTGTCTTCTTTTCACTCATTTTCTACCTAAATATAATACATAAGCATGATACGGGTCAAGAGCTATTTTCACTTTTTTTCACTTTTTTCATTAAAAATCACCTGCAGCTACTTGAAATACAGTCAAGCCTAATGATCTCCACATATTTACTACTTGTTGTCTATCATCTACAACTAAGAATACATCATTAATATCAACATGCTCGTTTAAAAATTGTTTCTTTAATGTATTGTCTGGTACAAAATGTCTTGCATCATCCCTCATAACTAACTTGTGAAATGGAACTCTATTATGAGTTAACCAAGACCTGGTACGTCTTTCAGTTTTATTAGTTCTACCTGAAAAAACTACAATATTAAAACCATTCTCTGCAAACATTTGAGCTAACTTAATAACTGGCTCATTTGGTTTATCTAACTTAATATTAGAAGAATCAAGAAAAACATCCCAATCTAATCTACCATTGGGTTTAGTTGCTAACTCTTTCCTTGCAGTAATATCAGCGAGTGTACCATCTAAATCAAATATAATTGTATTTTTGTTCATACTATCTATATACGAATAAAAACATATACGGGTCAAGAGCTTTCTGAACAAATGTAGCCCCAACGGGAGTCGAACCCATATTTCTGCCTTGAAAGGGCAACGTCCTCACCATTAGACGATGGGGCCATTAAATAGTTGTGTGCTTTTTTCAGGTTTTTAATATTTACTTACAGTTGTGTTAATTAAGTAAAAGGAAAGTTAATACTCGGGTAAAAAATTAATTCAATTCAGGTTCTATTACAACTCCACCCACATCACAAACTAAAAAAGTTAAAATATACTTCTTATCTACATCCTCATCCCATTCTTCATATCCAGCCAATTTGCAATTATCAGTAGTTAATTTTTTTACTACCTCATCCATTTGATTTTCTGTTTTGCATATAACATGAATTTCATCTCCATTTGTTCTAACAAAGACTAAATTATCTGGTCTATTATAAACAGTATTATCTTTCAATTTCATAATTATTTATTTGTGTTGAATCTGATTCTATTGGTGGTATATAATACGGTGGTGTCTCTGTATCAGTAGTATCTGGTTCTGTATACAACCCAATCTTCTGTTCAAACCTATTCAACGAGTCTTCTAAAGTCCCGTTGTAATCCTTATATAGTATAACTGTCGCTAATACTACATGAAAATAAAACCAAGTTAAGTTCGGTGTATTTAACATATTATTTAATCACATTTGTAATTTGAATTAAAACAATACATGCGGCTAATAATATACATACAATAGTTTTTAATGTTGGAGCTTCATGTAATATTCCCCAAGTCATTAAACCAAATACAATAGTACCTGCTCCAAATCCTATTAATCGTATATTCCAAAACTGACCAAAGTGTTCATAACTTAATCTTGTAGCGTGCCAAAATACCATAGACAATATTCCACCAAATATCATTATAAAACCTGGAGATTTCCATACATCTTTATCTGACCAATAGTGTCCTTGAAATTGAAACCAAGTCCCTATGTTTGCTATTATTATTAATAGCAGAGACATTATTAATTTATTCATTACATCAATCTTTCCAATACTTCTTGTTTAGTTAAAACTCCTATAGTCCTATCTATTACTCTTCCATTTTCTTCAATCACTATAGTAGGTACTGCAGAAACTTTATATTGTTCTTGTAAATTCCACGACTCATCTATATCAATAATTTCTATTGAATAACCATCATTTATTAACTCTTCCATAACTGGTCTAAAAGTTCTACATGGGCCACACCATTTTGCTGAAAAATATTTCATTGTTTTCATATTTAAATTCCCTTATTCTTCTCTATTTTTTTCTATTCGATTTAAGCATCGTATATCATTGTCTAACAATGGAATATTTTTTACTATTTTGATTGCTAATTTTTCACACATCATTCTAACTCCACCATCAGTTGAGGATATACCCAAACTATGAATTTTTTCCCATGTCCAATATACTCTGTTTTTAGTATTCTTGTATATCATTTTGATGTAAATATTTTTTTCTTTCCACCATGATACTCATACGCGTGTCCGTGTTCTTTCAATAAAGTATTAACTGACTTAACGTGTCCTTTAACAAACAGTTCACCAAGTACACGACCATACTTACCGACTCCATGAGACTTTACTAAAAACTTACCCTCATCAGAATCTTCTAAAAGATGTTTAGTAAATGATTTTGCAGCTAATCCCCTTTTCTTTTCTTCTAAATCTCGTGTTCTACATTCCCAAGTATCAACACCCATAAATCTTATTCTTTTCTTTACCCACGTATTAAATCCTAAATCAATCATGGCATCTGCGGTATCACCATCTACAACTCTTAATAATTTTGCAGAATAGATGAATCTGTCCTTTCTAGCCATTACTCACTCCAATAATAATATTTATACATGAGTGTTGTTGTTACAGTAGCGTATGGAACTATTATTTTATATCTAACCACAACAAAACCCAGCTGCAATTAATGCTGTTCCAATACCACCATAAAGAAGATTTTCTTTAAATTTACTACGCTTAATTACCCAACCTAATAGATGATATTCTGTTTTACTTTCATCCCATACTTTACCACAAAATACATAATTAAGTGCTCTTTCATATATCCATGTTCCAGTAAGCCAAGATCCAGC
>Ga0187827_10005393_pt1 | contig 15168 bp, 8 predicted proteins | sample ETNtaG_39_FD_167969 | JGI IMG/M metagenome (GOLD analysis project Ga0187827, IMG submission 167969) | Marine microbial and viral communities from oxygen minimum zone, Eastern Pacific Ocean - ETNP2014_SV_150_PacBio MetaG (Illumina Assembly) | ecosystem: Environmental > Aquatic > Marine > Hypoxic...
ACAAGTTAAAGGTATATATCCAAATCTAAAACCATTCAAAGCAATTAATTGGTTAATTAGAAGTGCTCTTGTTGATGGTTCACCTTTTTTCTTCTTTGATTCACTTAGAAAAAATGGGAAAGGAGTAAGTAAAAGACAACTTCAACTTCATACCTATAAAGAATTGATTAAGCAGCCTATAATAGATACTTTTAATAATATTCCTTTCTTCCAAGAAAAGGAAAGAACTGAAGAAAAATTTTATACAGCTCAATTACGAAAAATTAAGAAAATATCTTCTGACTTAAATATTTCAACTTTTAATAATATTGCAAAAGGCGGATATGCTTCTACTACAATCAGTGTAGATTTAAGTACTAAAAAATATAAAGAAACAGAATTCAAATATGAAGAAAAAATTAAACCAGAAATGAAAGCCCCCGGGTTAAATGGTTTCCCATCATTTAATAAAAAAGGTTTCCCTGAAGGTGGAAAAGATGCTAAGAAAATATATGTTAGTGAAAATTCACAAGCATATGGAGAAGATACTAAAAATTATCATTCAACAGTTAAAGAAAATGCTGGAGAAGCTCAAGCCTGGATGGTTAATGCAGAATCTACTATGCACAAACTAGTATTAGCAGGTAATCCAGATTTATATGCAGGTGGAATGATAGAACTAGATATAGCAAAAGCGGTTGATAAAGAAATGGCTGAAAATGAAAAAAGTAAAAGCGATGAATATATGTCAGGAATATATATGATTAGAAACCTTGAACATAAATTTGACGGACGAGAATATCAAACAATAGTAGATGTTGTTAAAAATTCTTCTAAATTAGATCTTGAATCCGCGGTAAAAATATCATGAGAAAAGACGAATTCATAGGACAAAAATTCCACTGGTTTACTGGGGAAATAGTTGATATAGATGATGATCAAAATTTTAATAGAGTTAGGGTTTATTGTCATGGATATCATGATAAAAAATTCAAAGAAGAAAATAAAGAAAGTTTACCTTGGGCAATAGTAATGATGCCAACTACTTCAGCTGGTACTCCTAACGTTGGAGCTAATCATCACCTAGAAGTAGGTTCATGGGTGATTGGATTCTTTAGAGATGGAGAGAGCGCACAAGATCCTATTGTTATGGGAAGTATAACCAGTTCAACTGCTACTACTATGGCGATGTCGGAAGCGGCCGACAACCAGATTCAACTATATGATCTTCCATATACAGCTTCCACAACTAATAAAGTTTATAAATCAAAGGCTGGTCATTTAATTGAGATTGAAAATAAAGAACGCGTGGACGCGGTCGCTGCAGTAGAAGCAGTAGAGGCAGTAGCAGCTAGTGAAGGCGTAGAAGCAGTAGAGGCAGTAGCTGCAGTAAAAGAAGTATTACAGGAAGGTCCAGTACTTCGAGTAACCCATGCAGGTGGTACTGTAATAGAAATTGATGAAGATAATAATCTAACTATTACTGTAAAAGAAGGTGGTGACCTAGGAATTACCGTAGAGAAAGGTGATACTTCTATTATTACTGGTGGGGATACTACTATTACTAGTACTGGGGATACTACTATTACTAGTTGGGAAAAATTAGATCTCATATCAGGAAAAGAACTTACTATAACTTCAGCTGAAAAAACAATTATAATATAATGGCCTTACCTAACTTCGAAGTACCTCCAATGGAATGTCCGGCAGTATTATTGCCCACCCCAGCTAATCTAACAAATATATGGGGTAAACTTGCCACAATCCCCGATAGATTAATAGCTGCGGCTAAAATTATGGCTCAAGATGAAGCTCAAGAATATATCGATATGGCAGAAGATTTAGAAACTATGGCTCAAGATGAAGCTGTAGATGATATCGATATGGCAGAAAATTTAGAAACTATAGCTCAAGATGAAGCTCAAGAATATATCGATATGGCAGAAGATTTAAAATCCATGGTTGAGGATATGAGAAAATTCTTTTCAGCCTATGATCCAAAAAATAAGAAAGCTATTTTTCCAGAAAAAGAATGGGAGGTAATGATTACAAGATTGTTGGAAGAATATCCTATGTATGTTCAAACAGAAATTTTAAGTCTTATTACTACTCTTTTTCCTATTGAATTTACTTTTGTTATACCAGGAATAGGAATATCAGTTGATCTACTTAAATTAGTAACAGATAGAGCTTATTTAACTGAATTAATGGCAGAGGTTCAAGGGTTTGGTACTGATATGGAAGCACAAATAGAAGCATTAAAATCAGGAGAGTGGAAAGACTTATCTCCTGATGAATTACAAGCTCAGATAGACAAATTAAGAGGAGATAAACTAGACGCACTATTTGCATTATTACCTGATGAATATAAATTATTTAATGGTGATTATGGTCTAGAAACTGCTGAATGGAAAGGTAAACAGATAATTGATTACATAAAAAATGAAGCTACAAAAAGAATGAATCAGTTAATGACTATGGGATTTTCTGGATTAATTGAATTGTTTGATGTAATATGGGATGCATTAGGGTTACCTTCCTTACCAGGGATGGAAACCATGAATGCTGGAGAATTAATTAAAGGTGTTGTTACTGCAGAAAAAGCAAAAATGGCTGCTGAATTAGCATCTTTAGAAGAGAAGAAAGAATCTTCTACTACTAGTGAGGAATCTGATTCAGCCTCAAATAATGACGAAGAAAATTCAGATGACGAAGATAACATCACTGACGCTACCAAAGATGAATTAAAAAAACAAATGAATCTAGGAATAGTAGAGGGTTTAAAAGGCATTGAAGTATTCGGGTTTGATGTTATGTCATTATTAGGTGGGGAATTTAATGATGAAACTTTTTCTATAGAATTTCAAGTTGCTAGAATAAATCAAAAGTTAAAAGAGTTTGAAGCTAATTGGCAATTATTCTTATTTAAAACTTGGATGCAAAAAGTTACAGCATTTTTTGATGCAATAGGTTTAGGAGCTTTGACCCAATTTGCTACATTAGATTTTTGTACTTTTATAGGATTGATGGGTATACCTACAACAATCGATTTAAGTTCCTTTAGTAATATTAAAGAAGTAGCAACTGCTTTAAATCCTGATCTAAAAATATTAGATACTTTAAACGCTGCAGATAATGCATCAAGTACCTTTTCTGAAGTTACTACTACATTAGGACAAACAATTTTAGGATCAGGTGATTCTGGTTCAGTAGTAGTTAATAAATCAAATTTATTAGTAGCATTTACAGCTTATACTATATCAGGCGGAAATATAGTTTTAGATGAAGCCGCAGCAGCTGGAACAGAGTATTTAGTTATTCCTGATCCTAATGGCTAGAGAGTATAAATAGATATATGGCAATCGCAACAGACAAATCAGTAGAAACCGTTCCAATAAGCACGGTCGCCAGAAAAAAGGGCTGGGCTGATCTAGACTTATCCCTAAAAAAGCATCCTATTCAGAAAGATATAGTATCTTTAAAGGATGATAAAGCAATTAGAAATGCTGTTAAGAATTTAGTACTAACTAATTTTTATGAAAGGCCTTTTCAACTTATGAAGGGAGCTAACCTTCAAGGATTTTTATTTGAACCAGCTGACGTGATCACAGCATATGAAATAAAAGAAGCAATAAGAGATGTTTTAGGATATTATGAACCAAGGGTAGCTGTTAGGAACGTCGAGGTAAGAGACGAAATAGATAAAAATGCATGGAAAGTTATTATTACGTTTCTAATAAAGAATATAAATATAATAACAAACGTAGAAGTTTTATTAAGAAGAACAAGGTAGAGCTATGGCAACAAATTTAAATGTAACCGAATTAGATTTTGACGATATAAAACGAAATCTAAAAAATTATCTAAAACAACAAACCATATTCAATGATTACGATTTTGATGGGTCAGGATTAAGTGTATTACTAGATGTTCTAGCATATAATACACATTACAATGCTATGGCCGCGCATTTATCATTGAATGAAGCTTTCCTTGACTCTGCTCAGATAAGAGGAAATGCTGTCTCGAGAGCTCGGATGCTAGGATATGTTCCTACATCCGAGCTAGCACCTCGAGCTATAGTTAATGTTGTTCTTGATGTTTCAAATGAATCAGCAGAAAAACCTAGTACTCTTACAATACCTCGTGGAACTAAATTATCTACTACAGTAGGAGGATTAACTTATAGGTTTGTTGCTCTTAATTCTGCTACTGCATCAAAGGTGACTGCAGGAGCAGTTATATCATATACATTTGAAAATGTAGAAATTGCAGAAGGAACTTATAATTCAATTAAGTATAGGGTTGATAATGACATAGCAATTCAAAAGCATCAAATCCCTCATAAGAATGTGGACACGACCACGCTACGCGTACGCGTGCAGGCGAACGAAGAGTCTTCGAATTATGATTTGTTTATAAAATTTACTACCCTATTAAATGTAGTATCAACTTCAAAAATTTATCATCTTCAAGAAAATTCAAATGGATTTTATGAGCTTTATATGGGTGATGGGGTTATTGGTTCTAAACCTTCTAATAATAATATAGTTACCCTGGATTATGTATATTCTCATGGTAAAGAAGCTAATGGAGCTTCTGTATTTACTATGGTTGATTCAATTGGTGGATTCTCAGGCATTACAATAACAACTGTCAGTAATGCAGCTGGTGGGGCTGAACAGGAAACTTTAGAGTCAATTAGATATAATGCTCCTATAGCATTCACTGCTCAGAATAGAGCGGTAACCGCAGATGATTATAAATCTATTATCGAAAGAAACTTTACTAACATTGCTTCTATTAATACCTGGGGTGGAGAAGATGAGGTCACACCGGATTATGGAAAAGTTCGAATATGTATTGTACCAAATACCGCAGATACCTTAACTACTGCAGAAAAAACTACAGTTGTTAATTCAATCCTTAAAGGTAAAAATGTGGTATCAATTACACCAGAAATTGTAGATCCAGCTTATAGTTATTTAGAATTAGATATATATTTTAAATATAATCCTAATCTAACAGACAGAGCTTCTGCAGATCTAGTAAGTGTTGTAAAAGATACTGTTGATGATTATAATCTTAATAACCTAAACAAATTTGATGGAATATTTAGGCATTCTACAATATTAAAAGCAATCGATTCAGCTGATCCAGCAATACTATCTTCTACTTGTAGACCTTTTATATACAAAAATATAACCCCGACCATAACAGAATTAAATAATTTTACACTCACTTTTCCTGGATCGATTTATGTTCCGAATGGAATTGATGAATCTTGTGTAACTTCTACTGTTTGGCAAAGAGATAGCGCTGACAATTATTTTGCGGATAAAGCTATTGCTGCTTCGACAGATAGACAAGTATATGCTTATAAATTAGTAGAAGGTGTTAAGGTTACTACAATAGAGAGTTGTGGAACACTTACCCCTTCAACAGGTGTACTAACATTAAATAATTTTACGCCAGATGATACTACTGCTATTCGATTAACAATAACACCTGATTCATTAGATGTTGCTCCAAAGAGAGAAGAAATTCTTACAGTTGATGGAGCAAGGATGTCAGTCACCGCAGAAATAGATACTATCTCTACAGCTGGTTCTTCAGGTTCTATAGATTATACAACTACTTCAAGGTTCAGAACCTAATGGCTTTATACGGATCAGATCACGAGAATCCCAATTATGTGGAATCTGTTGCTTCTTTAAAAAGAAAAACTAAAGAAGATATTAGAATTGATCAATTAATTCCTTCCCATATATTAGAAGACGCAGTTAATTCTGACGGTTCCCCTAATATAAAAACTTTATTGGAATATTATTATAAATTTATGAATATGGAGGAATTTATATACACCTCCACAGAAACACATACAGATCTTCTCGCAGCTTCTACCACATATACTGGTAAATCAAAAGCAGTTTTTAGAATACCAGATCCTAATAATGAAAATAATCAGTTCTTTTCTGATTCAACCGGAGCATCTTCAACTTTAGTAGTAGATAATTCTGGTACTGATGTAACTATTTCAATGACTGGTAATTCTGTACCAATTATTTCAAATGGTAATGAACTTCCTGGAACTTTAGTAAATAGTTTAACCCCAACGGGTAAAACATTTACAGTTGAGGATATTGATGGTGCTTATATAGGAAAATATGCTACATTAACCACTGTGGCTAAACATTGGGTTGGACCAGGGCCAAGTTATGTTTTAAATGCTATTGAAGAAGCTATGAACATAGATGAAAATTCTGAAATTTATCTAGATCAGATGCAAAAAGAAATAGCAGGAGCTATTCCTCGTAACCTAACCTCAGTAGAAAAAAGATCTCTATATAAAAATATCACAGAGTTCTATAAATTAAAAGGTGCACAAGACAGCATTGAAATATTTTTTAGATTATTATTTGATGAGAATGTAGAAATAGAATACCCTTGGAATGAAACTTTAATTCCTTCTTCAGGTGATTGGGATGCCGGGTTAAATAGATATCTAGATCATAAAGGATGGTTATCTGATAAAATTAAATTACAAGATTCCTATTTTTATCAAAAGTTTTCTTACAATATAAAAACAGGTAAAAACTTATCTGATTGGAAATATGCTTTTGATAGATTAGTTCATCCTGCAGGATTTATATTCTTTGGAGAGATTTTAATTCTAACAGAATTAACTCGACTTATCTTAGGGGATTATCAAAAGGTTTCAGCAACAACTGTTGGAGATGGATTAATTCAAGATCCAGCTAATCCAGGTTATCAATATAAATATTTAAATGTTTATCCTAGGAGTGGTAGAAAAACTCTTAGCTCTATGCCAGGATTACAACCTGGGGTTATAGGTGCTGAGGACCTTGCATTACTTGTAGAAGCTTTTGCTTCAACTTTCTTACCTAATATAATAGCTAAGTTTGATAAAAGTGCAACTCTTTCTACTGATATCTCTGGGGGAAATATAACAGGTATTACAATTATTGATGGAGGTTGGGGATATGCCTCAGCTCCTACCTTAACTATCACAGGAGATAATGGTTCAAGCGCAACAGCTACCTGTACAATTGATGCAACTACTGGTGTGGTTGAAACAGTAACAATAACCAATGCTGGATCAGGGTATACAACTGCATATACAAGTGCAGCTGCTAATCCAGATGCTAGTACAATTAAAACAATACTATTAAGTGGCCTTGCAGATAAAACATATGCATCTGCACCAACTTTAATTTTTGAAGATCCAACATCAGTAGATTCAGATGGTGTTCCATTAGGTACTAACGTAACAGCAACAGCTACAATACAATTAGATGCTGAAGGAGAAATTTCAGGATTTGAGATACAAGAAAATGGATATGGTTATGTAAAAGATCCAAAGATAAGAATATCCTCACCTACAGAATCTGAAAATAGAGGAAAGGATGTAAAAGAGATACTCATCATTGCATTGAATCATGTAAGCCAAGAGGTTGGATCGTGGGCTTCAGGATTTAAAACACTTAATGAGAATAATTATTTTAACAGAAAAGAAGATGCATACTATGCTAAGAAAAAGTGGAGAGATAATTATCCGATTAGCTTTTTTTCTAGCAATATCATTAAAAACACGTATACAACTAGTATAAATAGTACTAACGTGAAAACAAATATAAACCAGGAATAAAAAATGACAGCAATAGTAACAACCCCCTTTAGGGTGGTTAACGCGGAGAATTTTAAAGAGGATATTGCAGGTTCTTCAGTATATGTAGGGATTGGTAAAACGGACGTATGGTCCACAACAACTTCAGATCTTACTGACGCAACTACCCCTTTTACTCCAACAGATAGAATAGATGATATTCATGAAGCATACCAAAACTTGATCGGTATGAAAAAGATAGCTTCTGCAGATGTAGCTCATATCGTACCAAGGCATACTTGGACTTCAGGAACAACCTATACTGCTTGGGATTCAGACGATTCTGCAATATATGACAAAGCATTTTATATCATCACTTCAGAATATAAAGTTTACAAATGTATATATTCACCAGGAACACAATCCCTAATTGAACCTACACACATTAATACGGATCCAACTGCAGAGTCAGATACCTATAAATGGAAATATATGTATACAGTTACGGTAGTTGATTCAGAGAAATTTTTAACTATATCATATATGCCAGTTCGAGTTGAACAGACAGTAAGTACATCAGTTGGTGGCAATGGTGGTTCTTCAAGCACAACAGTTACCCTAACAGCAGCTAATGAATATATTAAAGTAGGTATGTTAGTCACTGGTTCTGGAATAACAGCCGGAGATACTGTGGCAGCAATATCTGGTACTGAGCTTACTCTATCAACTGCAAGAGAAGTTGCTAACAGTACTGTATTGACTTTTGGCAGACTTGGAACTACAGACGTTAACTTTGCAAATCAAACTGCACAACTCAATTCAGCTGATATTTCACTTACTGCGGTAGCTGGTATCGAAAGATATGAGGTCACTGCAGCTGGTTCAGGATATACTTCTGCTCCCGATGTCATTGTTCGAGGAGATGGAACTAACGCGATCGCGTTAGCTACTGTTTCCGGTGGAGAAATTACAGCAATTAGTGTTTCAAGTGCAGGTCCTGGATTAGAAGCTAATAAAGGTGATGGATATACTGTAGCAGATCTACTTATTGGTAGTGTTACAAGCGGTGGCGGTACTGGTGGAGCTGCAAGAGCAGTTATTGCTCCTCCGGGTGGTCACGGTATAGATCCAGTAAAAGAACTTGGTGCATTTTATGTTGCAGTTAATACTCAACTATCAGGTTCAGAAGGTGGTGATCTTACCGTAGGAAACGATTTTAGACAAATATCATTAATTAAAAAACCTCAAAACTTTGGAACAAATGTTACATCTACAGCTACTACACTAAGAGCAAGGAAATCCTTAGTTCTAGCTTCAGGCCAGAGTGTAAGTGGATTTGCAGTTGATCAAGTAATCGACGGTGGTACTTCTGGAGCTAAAGCTTATTTAGTTGAAATAGATACTACTAATAAAGTTTTATATTATTATCAGAATTCAAAAACTGGGTATGAGCCTTTCGTTCAGGGAGATGCTATAACAGGAACATTGCCAAGCGGAGGATCTGCTACATTAGATCAAGGAAGTGGTACATCTTGGTATGGACAAGCTGTAAATGGTTATGGTCCAGAAGTAAAAATGAATTCAGGTCAACTTTTATTCTTAGAAAACAGAGCTCCAATCAATAGATCGTCTTCACAGATTGAAGACATTAAATTGATTATTGAATTCTAAAAATAATTTTAGAAGAGAAAAAACATGGCAATTACTAAAGTTAAAAATTATAACATAGCACCTTATTATGATGATCACGATGAAACAAAAAATTATCATCGAATATTATTCCGGCCGGGTTTTGCAGTTCAAGCAAGAGAATTAACCCAACTACAAACATCACTATATTCCCAAGTAGATAAACTTGGTCAATATAGCTTTGAAGATGGTTCTAGGGTTGTTGGCGGAAGGGTTACACTTAACACCCAATATGCTTTTGTTAAATTAGATTCTGTGTCTAATATCTCGGATTTTGTAGGGTATAATATAACTGGTGGAACTAACGGGGTTACAGCTAAAGTATTAGCTGCAGTGACCGCAACAGGTGGTGATCCAGATACTCTCTATATAGAATATAATACTTCAGGTACAGCCAATGCAACTAAACTATTTGTACGAAATGAATCCATTCTTGGGGGAACTGCAGGAAATAAAGAAGGCGAAATTCAAGATATAACTACTGCTGTTGGAAACGGATCAAAAGTAGATATATCTGAAGGGGTTTATTTTATTTCAGGTACTATGGTTTATGTGGCAGGTCAAACCTTACTTCTAGACAAATATACAAATACCCCTTCATATATAATTGGTCTTTCTGTAACAGAAAGTCTAGTAAATAATTCTACAGATTCATCCCTTGTTGATAACGCTCAAGGTACTCCAAACTACGCGGCCCCGGGCGCGCACAGATATCAAATCTCAACAACTTTAATCAAAGAAAGTTTAACTGCACCAAATACTACCTATGCTAATTATATCTTGTTAATGAAAATTACTGATGGTATTATACAGATTAAGACAGAAACTAAAACAGGTAACACAGAATTAACTACAAGATTAGCTAGACGAACACACGAAGAATCAGGAAATTATTCAGTTAAGCCTTTCTCTCTAGATATAAGAGAACATCTAGACGATGGTGCAGGTAATGGTGGTTGGTTAACCTCAGACGTTGGCGGTGACGCAACTAAATTAGCAATTGGTGTTGAACCATCAACAGCTTATGTTCAAGGGTATAGGGTAGAAAACCTAGCAACAAAATATGTTGCAGTAGATAAACCAAGGACATATATTAATGAGAACGAAAAATCAGTTAGTTTACCTATAGGAAATAAAGTAGGAATAACACTTTCTACAGTTACAGGTATGCCTGATGTTAATGCATTCGCTACTTGTAATCTAAGAAATAGTTCTGACGTTAATATAGGTACAGCAAGAATCAGAGGATTCGAAGAATGGACTAATACAGTTTGGGCTTTATACTTATTTGATATTACAATGACTGGTGCTAATTCGTTTAGTGCTGTTGAGAATATTACCCAAACAAATTCCGGCGGTCAAGATTTTGCTGGTGATTTATCTGCAACAGGAATAAGATATGATGCTGGTAATAATGGAGCAGTATTTCAATTACCATACGAAGGTGTTAAAAGTTTATTAGATTCAACTCCAGCTGATCCATTAGAATATCATGTAAGACAAAGAGTTATAGCTACTGTTACTGCTACCCCAACTGCATCTTTCGCATGTGTTGGTGGTACCGTACAGAGTAATTCAGATGTTATGATTGCTGTAGCAGGAAATGCTCCAGTTATGGTTCCACCAGCTAATATTACATCCAATGTCGGAGATGGCACTTTAGTTATTGATAATTCTCCAGCAATTACTGGATTTAGTAATGGAGCAAGTGTACAAGCAATCTTCACAGTTAAAAAGGTTGCATCTTCTGGTAAAAAAGATAAATTATATAATACATTATCAGCTACTAATTTCTCGTTTGATGGAACTAATTCTGTATTGCTAGATAAAGCAGATATTATAAAGATTAATACATTAACGATCGGCGGTGTTGATGCAAAAGATAAATTCCTTTTAGATAATGGACAAAGAGATAATTTTTATGATGAAGGTAGATTATTCCCCATAGGAACTCAGGCTGCTGCAACTCTTTTAATCTCTTTTGATTATTACACACATTCTTCAGGAGATTATTTCTCAGTTGATAGCTATCCTACAAACTATACTGATGGAGTTACAGGCGCACAAACAAATGGATATGAAATTATCCCTACTTTTAATAGCCAAAACGGAAATGTAAGATTAAGAGACTGTTTAGATTTTAGGCCAACAAAGGCAAGCGCAGGTTCTCCAACAACTGGATTTGAATTTACAACTGGAACAGGAGCATCTATTGTAGATATGCCTAAACCTTATAGCGTAGCTACTGCAGATATATCTCATTATGAAGCAAGGATTGATAAACTTTATATTGATAGAGAAGGTAATTTTGCTGCTAATGCAGGCATTTCAGCCACTAATCCAAAATCCCCTGATGATATTAATGATGCAATGACAATTTTCGAATTGCATTATGGACCATATGTATTCTCAACAAAAGATTTAGTTCCTGTTAAAATAGACAACAAACGCTATACAATGCGTGATATTGGTGCTCTAGATACAAGAGTTAAAACCCTAGAATATTATACTTCACTTTCACTATTAGAACAACAAGCTTCTGATGTACAAATAATGGATGGTAATAATCCTAGACTTAAAAATGGTATGCTCGTTGATGGATTCTTTGGTCATAATGTGGGAAATGTTACTCACCCAGAATATAGTTGTTCAATTGATGATGGTAATGGTACCCTTCGACCGAAAGCTTTCTTCGATAGTGTTAATGTTATAAAACATTCATTAACTAATGCTGTAAAAACTAAATCTTTAATAACTTTACCATATACTGAAGTTACATACATCGAACAACCATATGCTACATATGATGAATTTGTTAATCCATATAATGTATTTACGTGGGGAGGAGATTTACAATTATCTCCAGAATCAGATGATTGGAAAGATACAGAAACAAGACCAGATGTAGTAATTGATAATGAGGGGGTTTATGATCAGTTAGTTTTCATGGCTGAAGAAAATGGAATATTAGGTACAGTTTGGAATGAATGGGAAACAAATTGGACTGGGGTAGAGATAACAGAAACTTCTTCTTCAAATATGATCACTGATGAAAATGCGCGCCGCATCTTTTGGGACCAAAGGAGACGAAGAAGGCAAAATGCTACTACCACAATAACTGCTACAACCATTACATCAAATCAAGCTAGATCAGGATTAAGAACAACTGTTGTACCTGATACACAATTAAAAGAATTAGGATCAAGAGTGGTAGCTACGAATTTTATACCCTTCATGCGGTCGCGTGAGGTATTCTTTAAAGCAATGCGTATGAAACCACTTACAAAAGTATATGCATACTTTAATGGATCGGATGTTACAAATTATTGTTCTGAGACAGGTGGATATAAGGAATGGTCAGATGAAACAGATGTTGTAGGTTATAAAGATGCTACTATTCATGCAGCTAATACAGATCTAATAACAGATGCATCTGGTACAGTAGAAGGATCATTTAGAATACCAAACAACTCATTACTTAAATTTAAAACAGGTACAAGAGAATTTAAATTAACAGATTCTTCTACTAATGATAGTTCTGAAGAATCTACAGTTGCTGAAACTCTTTATCACGCACAAGGTTTACTTGAGGTTAAAGAAAATGTTATAATGTCAACTAAGGTACCTCAATTTGTATCTACAGAATTAACAGAAGAGAGAGTTATTCAAGAAACCCCAATTGTAACATTTAATTTTCCAGTTGCATGGATAGATCCATTAGCACAAAGCTTTGTTGTTGACACAGTTGGTGGTATATTTGTAACATCAGTTGATATATACGTAGCTGCAAAAGATGCAGATATCCCATTAAACGTTTCAATACGTTCCATGGAGAATGGAATTCCAACACAACAAATCGTTCCTGGTACGGGTGGAATACATGGAAATATATTCCCAAGTTCAATTACAACTTCGGCCGATGGATCAGTTGCAACCACTTGTACATTTGAATATCCGGTTTATTTAGCACAACATCAAGAGTATGCACTTGTGCTTATGTCAGATTCAGATAAGTATAAAGTATTTGTTGCAGAGACAGGTGGATTTGATTTAGCAAATCCTACTAACAGAGTTACAAAACAACCTTATAACGGAGTATTTTTTACTTCACAAAATTCCTCAACTTGGTCACCAGAACAAACAAAAGACCTTAAGTTTAAACTGAAGAGAGCTAGTTTCTCTCCAACAACTGGAACGGCCGTTTTAACTAATGATGCTATACCACCTAAAAAATTACAAACTAATCCATTTCACTTTGTTTCAACAGCTGGAGGTAGTTCAATTGTAAGAGTTAAACACCCAAATCATGGTATGCACGGTTCAAATGAAAAAGTATTAATATCAGGACAAAGCGGAGCTGTTAATGGTATTACTGCAGAAAATATGAATAAGCAACATGATATTAATGCTGCCTCAATGGAAATAGATAGTTATGCTATTACTGTTACCGGAACAGCAACAGCTGTTGCAATTGATTCCGGAGGTAGTACAATATATGCTACAGAAAATAAGCATTATGATGTATTAGAACCGCAAGTACAAACCTTAGAGGTTCCACGTACTGGGGTATCATGGAGTCTATCTGCATCGTCAGGACAAAGTATTGATACTGCGTCTGGACTTGAGCAACAAGCTGCATATACTATGACCTTGATAGGTGGAATACTTCCAAATGTTAATAATGAATTTATAAGTCCAATGGTAGTTGCTTCAACAGTTAACGAAGCAGCAAATACTACAGAATCAGCAGCTGGTAATAAATCATTGGTGTTAACTGCAACTCTAGTTGGGAATGAAACTCTAACCCCAGTGATTGATATGAATAGATCTTCAGCGATCACGGCAAATAATAGATTAAATGATGCAACAACCGCGGCAGCTGCATATGGCACTACTGCACAAGGTAGATCATATGTTGAAGAAACAAGTGCATTAGGTTCATCTAATTTGAATAAATACATTACTAAGAGAATTGATTTAACAAATGAAGCAGATATTCTAGATGTTTATATAAATGTTAATAGACCAAGGGGATCAAACATTGATTTATACTATAAAGTTATAGAAGCTGGATCTGATGTAGATTTTGATAATGAACCTTGGATTGCAGCCACTCCACCAGAAGATGCTATACCGGAAAATGATGGAGGAGTATATACTGAAACTCATTATGTTATTGATCCAACTATAGGTAAGTTTGGTTCATTTGCATTTAAAGTTGTATTAAGATCAACTAATAGTTCAGCTGTTCCAACCGTAAAAGATTTTAGAGCAATAGCAGCAACGTAAAGACATGGCAAGAAAAAAGAAAACAGCAAAAGTAGAAGATAATCCGGAATTAGAGAGAGATCTTTCAACTAATGCGATCATAAATACAAGTATGACAGCATATCAAATTAGGTTAAATCAAATAGAAAAAGCTAAATTGGATGTACAACAAACTGAGGATATAGTCCAGCTCAAAAAGGATGTTGAAGAAATTAAAACCTTATTACAAGAGATAGCGAGTAAATAATGGCAAACAACGAACCAAAAGTATTAACAACGAATTCATTCGAAGACTGGAGAAAGAAAAGCAACGAAGTATCTTATCACTTAGGTGATATTCATTTACTCGATGCGCGCTTAGGCGATAAGACCTATACCTATAGTGCCAGTGCTAATCAAGGTATTTTCGTAAGTGGTGATTCTGCCGGCAAGATCTTGAGATTCGAATTAGCTGCAGAAATACCTATAGATGCACCGGCAGTAGTAATTCTTACAGGTACTCCTACTATAGCGTCTAACTGGATTGAAGGCAATTCAGTATATCAAGGAAGTGTAGGTTCAGAAACATTTACAGGTACTATACAATATGTTAACACAAACAAAGT
>Ga0187827_10005395_pt1 | contig 15167 bp, 15 predicted proteins | sample ETNtaG_39_FD_167969 | JGI IMG/M metagenome (GOLD analysis project Ga0187827, IMG submission 167969) | Marine microbial and viral communities from oxygen minimum zone, Eastern Pacific Ocean - ETNP2014_SV_150_PacBio MetaG (Illumina Assembly) | ecosystem: Environmental > Aquatic > Marine > Hypoxic...
TAACAGAATTAGAAAGTTAAATGGCAATATTTTCAGCTGGTTTAAAATGTACGAATTCAGAATGTAAAAATGATGGAAGAGAAGATGTTGAAAGGTGGGAGCTAAAAGATTATTTAGGATATTCCTGCGGTATAGTTTGTGATGATTGTTATGAAAAACAAAAGGCGAAACATGAATCAATTAAAAACTATTCCATTTTAAGTAAAAATAAATGACTAAACGCTTTTTAATGATCTTGGTGATGGTGTCTTGGTGCAGTGTTGGGTTTGCCAAAAGTGTTAATGAAAGGCTAGATGATATTGAAAAAAGATTAAAAAACATTGAGGAGAGTCTTGATGGATTAAAAATGTTTGATAATCTTTTAAACTTAGAGGGTAATTCATCTAGTTCTATTTCATCAAAATCAACAAATAAAAAAAATAAAAGTAATTTAGATTTTGAAATGACAATGCTTAATTGTGAAAAAGGTGATTACACAACCAAAATCAAGATGGCTTATAGGCTATATAATAATTACGATAAACAAATTAAACTTGTAGATGCGTACTTTGTTGTAAAAGATCTTTTCGGAGAAGAGTTGTTAAAAGCAAAAATTCTTAAAAGTGCATATTTAGAAAAAAACGGAGAAAATTTTTTTAAAGCCGAAATGGATGATTTTTTAAATAACAAGTGCACAAAACTAGATCAGTCAAACTATGAAGATTATGTATTTGAATTTCATGTTAGCAAGATAGCTTTTGAAGACAATACCATATTAGAGTTTTAACGGATAATGAAAAAACTTTTAGGGATCGTGGTTTTGGGTTTGTTGTTGAGCGGTAATGCCTTTGCAATGAGTGACCACAGTTTAAGCACTTGGTATCAAACATGTACAAATGCTGGCCATGGCCATGAACTTTGTAAATGCAATATTGAAGTGATGGATGAAAAATTATCCCAATATGAATTTGAAAAACTTGTGAGTCAATCTTGGAAGATTGCAGATTGGATGAAGGAAAATGTAATTCCTATTTGTGGTTATGAATAATAAATGAAAAAAATGTTAAAATTTATTTTAAATATAAATGAAACCAAAACATAATGCTTAAAGAAGTTAGGAATGTAGTCTATTTACTTACAATATTTTTTACTATTTTCTTTGTTACAAAGTTTTATCTATCTGAAAATAACATTGAACGGGGCAATAGAGTTATGCTTCAACACCAAAAAGTACTGGCTAATGTACTTGGTGATTTACCCACAATTAAAAGCGATACCAATAATATCATTGAACACACTAACGAAGTTGAGGAATTTTTAAGTAAGAAACCAAGATATTTTTGGATTTTGATTAAAGATAGTGCATTCGATATCATTCCGAAACTTCAGACGGGATAAATGAAAAAACTATCTCTATACGTGTTTCTGGTTTTGTCATAACTTACGGTGAACACGTTCGCCGTATAGATTTTTCATGCACCTCATATGCACCTCACTCAGTTCTATGTACGTGCTCTGTATGCTCTATGTTCTTCTGTTTTTAGAAAGCTAAATTTTAGAAAAGTAAATAAACACTGGTATAACTGGTGCCCTCACACGGACTCGAACCGCGAACCTACTGATTACAAATCAGTTGCTCTACCAAATTGAGCTATGAGGGCTTGAGAAATTAAATAAGATAAAACGGTAAATTCTTCAAGTAAAATATACTTTTTTTACTTCTAAAAGTTAACAGCAGCAGTTCAATACATATAGATTTATAATACTGTTAAAAAAACTTCAATCAATGTTTTCATGGATATTTTATACAATGTAGTAAATGAGGTTATTTTAAAAAATTGTATAAATCCATGGAGGTACTGTAGATCCTTGAAAAAAATATATTAGAGCACCAAAAAGAACAAAGAAAAACAATATTGGATATAACCAATATTTTTTTTTTTTGTTTAAAAATTCTAAAATTTTAACGAATAATGACATTTACACAATTTATAATCATTTAATAAAAAAAGTATATTATTTAATCTGGATAAGTTAATAATAAATTAAAAAGAGATGATATTACAATGAAAATTAACAATTTTTGGTTAATGCAATCAAAATTAGTTGAGTGGTATCAAAAACCTTCCTTTGCTTATAAAAAAAAAAATAATAATTACGTGGACTGGTATCCAGATGGGAAATTGAATATTTTTCATAATTGTATTACTAAAAATTTAGAATTAGGACTTGGAAAAAAGGTCGCTATTCATTTTATTAACAAAAAAAAACAACTTAAAAGCTATACCTATGTAGAAATGAATGAAAAAATTAATTCTTTTTCAAATATTCTAATAAATGAACTTAAACATAAAAAATTATTTTCATGCAAGGTAATGATTCACGCTTCAGCATCTATAGAATCTGCCATATCAATGTTAAGTTGTGCAAAACTTGGAATTCATTTTTCTGTATTATTTGAAGATCTAGCTAGTGAGGCAATTTCAAAAAGAATTTCAATTTTAAAACCTGATATTTTTTTTTCAAAATGTGAAAAAAAAATATTTACTAAAACTATTTTGAAAAAAATTAGACTTAACAAAAAAATAAAATTCTTATTTTTTGAAGATTTAAAAAAATTAATAAATAAAAAAAACTATATTTGTATTAAAAATAATTTCTTTAAAGGTAATAGAGAATTGTTTACACTTTTTACTTCTGGCTCAACAGGAATCCCAAAAGGTGTCACACATGCTTCTGCTGGATACTTGGTTTACACTAAATATACGTGCAAATATCAATTCGGAATGAATAGAAATTCAGTAATCTTAACTGCGTCAGACGCAGGTTGGATGAATGGCCATACTTATGCACTGTTTGGTCCTTTATCTTTTGGAGCGACCACAGTACTAATTGAAAAACCAATGATGTTAATTGATCATATTTTTTTAAAAAAGATTTTAAGATTAAAAGTTACAATATTATACTTACCTGTCACTTTAATAAGATTCATGAAAGTTGTTTTTAAAAAATTAAAATTTCAAAATAAATATCTTTCAACGTTAGGATCGATGGGGGAGCATTTGGCACCTTCCGTTGCTGAATGGTTCGCAAAGAATTTTACCAATAAAAATAATGCTATTGTAAATGCTTATTATCAGACCGAAAATGGCGCAATCATAGCTTCTCCAACTTATAAACAAAAAATATCTCTGGTACCTCACGGATCTGTTGGCAAACCTGTATGTAAATATTTAAAAATTAATAAACTTTTAAAAAATAAAAAAAAAGAGATGAAAATATTAACTCCATGGCCAGGATGTATGAAAAGAATTATTAATGGAAATAAAGAGTGGAAAAAATATTGGGATAAATCCAATAATTTTAGAATGTTTGATTTAGCAACTATTAACAAGCAAAATATCTTTGTCCATGGAAGAGTTGATGATGTTATAAACATTAGAGGTCATAGGATTGGATCGGAAGAAATCGAGTCGACCGTTTTAAAAATTAAAGAAATTTATGAATGTTGTGCAATATCAATTGTTGATGATTTGGAAGGTCATGTTATCTATCTTTTTGTAGTATCAGTAAAAAACAACATTGATAATAAAATTTCAAATATGATAGTGTCAAATTTTGGAACATTTGCATTACCAAAAGAAATTTATTATATAAGCGAATTACCGAAAACAAGAAGTGGTAAAATTTTACGAAGATTATTAAGAGCAATATTGACGAATCCTTCATCAAAAAATTATGGTGACATAACTACAATACTAAATAAAAAAGTAATTAATGAAGTAAAGGAAAAAATCCTACACAATGTCAAAAATTAATTTAGAGCAAATTGTTTCAATCGTTTCAAAAATTATAAAAATAAATGAAAAAGATATTAATATAAATTCAAAATCTAGTGATTTTTATAAATGGGATAGCCTTGCACAGGTAAATATAATTCTTGAAATTGAGAAAATAACAGAAAAAAAAATAAAAGCTAATAAAATGGGTGAATTAACTTCAATAAAATCAATATTAAATTATTTAAAATAATCAAGTGTTATTTCATAGTCCCGTATTTCTATTTGTATTCTTACCTATAGTTTTGCTTTTATATTTTTATACTAGCAAATATTCAAAATTTGCATATGAATACGTTTTGATTATAGGAGGAATGTTTTTTTATGCCTGGTGGAATATTTATTTATCTCCTATTATAATTGTTTCAATAATTAGTAATTTTTTTTTTGGAAATTTAATAAGAAATAGCATACAAAAAACATTCAAAAAAAAAATACTTATTATTTCAATTTTTTTTAATATATTATTTTTAGCGATCTTTAAATATTCTGATTTCGTAATTCAAAATATAAATTATTTATTTAATCTTAATATTAAGACGCTTAACTTACCTTTTCCTTTGGCAATGAGTTTTTTTACGTTTCAAACAATAGCATATTTGGTTGATTGTTATGATGGCAATATTAAAAAAACTAATCTAACTCAATATTCTATATTTATTATTTTTTTCCCACAATTAATTGCAGGTCCAATCGTAAAGTATAATCACATGATGCCTCAATTTAATGACGAAAAAAATAGATTATTTAACCTGAAAAATTTAAACCTTGGTTTAATTATAATTCTTATAGGATTGTTTAAAAAAATTTTTTTAGCAGATAATTTAGCAATTTTGGCGGACACAGGCTTTACAAATCATCAAAACCTAGAATTTTTTGGAAGTTGGTTAACTTCTTTATGTTTTACTTTTCAAATTTATTTTGATTTTAGCGGATATATAGATATGGCTACGGGAATTGCTTTACTATTCAATATTAGATTGCCAACAAACTTTAATAGCCCTTATAAGGCAACAAGTATTATTAACTTTTGGCAAAAATGGCATATTACACTTGCCAATTTTTTGACTAATTATATTTATTTTCCGTGGGTCAAGTCTTTAAAAAAAGTAAGTTTTATAAATATAATGATTATTATTTTTTTCGTATTTGTTATTGCGGGTATTTGGCATGGTCCTTCTTGGTTATATGTTATTTTCGGTAGCTTACACGGGGTAGGTCTTATAACAAATCATGTATATAGAAAACTATTTCAATATGAAATGAACAAATATCTTTCATGCTTTCTAACTTTTAATTATGTAAATTTAACTTTTGTTTTTTTTAGATCTGAAAATTTAGATAATTCAACAAACATAATAAAAGGAATGTTGGGACTTAATGGATTTGATTTTCCAAGCTATTCTGAAGACAAAATGTATATTATATTAATTTTATTAATATCAATGTTAATTAGTTTTTGCTTTAAAAATACATATTATTTAATCGAAAAATTTAAAACAAGTTAAAACAAAAAAAATTAATTTATTAAAATGCTTCTTTTAATATTTTTGTAGCAACAATTTTTTGTGCGTATTCTACTAAATGCACATCATTTTCAATATATAATTTGGAAAGCCAATCGCTAGAAGTTTCTTTGATATGTCTAAATTCAGGAAATAAATTTATTAGTTTTGTGCAAGAAACCCTATTACATAAATCAACAGCGAATTCTTCCCAATTAAATACATTTTGACCATATTCTAACGAGTCAGGCCAGGGATAAATGATTATATAAAAATCAGCTTTTATAGAATTAGCTAGTTTTGAAATTTCATCGAAATTTTTTCTTATTTTATTAATACTTTCATCAAAACCAAAAGGTTGCCATAACTTTTGATCAGTATCTTCTAAATTCATATATAAAAAATTGCCCCAGGGGGTACTTCCTGCTTTGCGAGATTTTTCTGAAAAATTTGAATAATATAACCTTATAGATCTAAAAAAATTATTTATACTTCTTGCTATTAACCTAGATCCTTTAAAATTATTTCTTCTAAAATTTTGAAAACTACGAATATCTTCATTATTAATGATTGTCTTCTCTAACCGAATTGGATAATCGTATTTATCTTTTTGATCCCAAACCGAAGCCTCTGAAGTAACATCCACTATATCAAGAACTAGAAAAATTTTACTTGGAAGTATTTTATTATTTATTATTTTTTTTAATTGATAATTAAATACCGTTGGACTATAGCCTGGTACGCCTAGATTTATAACTTTATATTCTTTTTTGGCATCATCTATTAATCCTACAAAGGTTTTTTTGTAATCAAACCCCATACCATACGTGAATGAGCCACCGGAGAAAGTAGCGATTTTATTTGTACTATTATTATTACTTTTTTTTCCATTAAACCTAAATCCATTATGATCGGTATATACATCGTAACTTAATATATTTCTTAACCATTTTTCTTTTGCATGGCAATTTTTTTTAAGATAATAAAAATCTTCTAAATATTTATAACAATTATTTAAAATATCCTTTTTATATATGAAATTGCTAAATAAAATATCTGCTATTAAAAAAAAAATTAAGTATGTTGAAATGTAGATAATTATTGTATTTAACTTTATTTTCATAATTTTTGAAAAACATTTTTTATAAAAGAGAATATAGCAATCGCTACAGAAATTTTCATTATATTTATGGTTTAATTCATTTTTTTTAAAATTGTCATTGCATTAAATTGATTAGAGGTTCAACGCATATTATTATAAAGTATGTTCAATTTATGAACATTAGGAGTTTTCATTTATTGTGTAGTAAAGAATAAAATATTTTCTGGGAATGATTGATGTTTACTAATATTTATAAGTTTAGGTTGCATCTTTTAAATTTTGTAAAATGAATTTTTTTTTTAGAACTAATTTTAATGAAAAGGTTGGGTTAGGTCATTTATTTAGATGTTTAAGACTAATAAGATACTTTGAAACACAGAAACACTCTTGCTATTTATTTACCGATTTATTGAAGAAAAAATTTTATTTCTTAAGAAATTTTAACGTTATTCCTATTTATAAAAAAAAAGTACATTTTTTTGATCAAAGAAGAGACATAATTCAATTTAAGAAAGCAACGAAAAATTTTAAAAAAGGAATTGTTATTGTTGATGACTACAGAATAGGTGTAGATTGGGAAAAACGAATTTCAAGAGTTCATAAAAAAGTTGTCGTGATTGATGATTTAAATAAGAAACATTATTCTGACTATATAATTAATTATAATCCATCTTTTGATTTAATTGGAAATTTTAATTATAAAAATGTTATTAAAAAAAATTGCAAATTATTATTGGGTCACAAATTTTCAATTTTAAAAAAAAAAAAGAAAAAAAAAAAATCTAAAAATTTCAATGTAATAATGTACAATGGATCGAGCGGTGATTTAATCTTTTTTGAAAAAATAATTAAATCTTTCCTTTTAATAAAAGAAAAATTGCATAAAAAGAATATAATATTTAAGATTATAATAGGTCCATTTTCTAAAAACAAAGAAAGGATATTAAATTTTTCAAAAAAAAATAAACAAATTATACCTATTTTAAATTGCTATAATTTAAATGATATTTTGTTTGATGCTGATTTATTTGTTGGTTCAGCAGGAGTTTCTAGTTTTGAAACAGCCCTTAATAAAGTGCCATCAATTTTGTTTCAGATAAATAACAACCAAAAAGTGCAATCTAAATATATGGAAAAAATAGGACACTTTATTATTTTAAAGCTTAAAGATTTATACTCTTATAAAAAAATTTCACAATTAATTTTGCTAGCTAAAATGCAATATAGACGTTTTCTTTACTTATCAAAAAATCAAGAATTTTCGGTTGATTTTAGTGGTACAAAAAGAATTTTAGAAAGCATCACAAAAAAAAAAACATGTCAACAAATTGATATTAAGGCAAACAAAAAATTATTAGAAAACCAGTACATAAGAAAAGTAAATGACAAAGATATTAACCATTATTTATATTCCAGGAATCTAAAACTTAATCGCAATCATAGCACAACGTTAAAAAAAATTATACCAATAGATCATTACAATTGGTGGTTCATTACTAAAAGAATTTCTTATGTGCTCATAAAAAATAATAAGCGAATTTTATACTTTTATCATGAAAATATTTTTAGTGGTAAAACATATAACTATTTTTTGTCAGGATGGTTTGCTTGCAACTCTAAATGTGGAATCAGAGAAATTTTATATGCATTAAATTGGCAAAAAAATATGAAATTAAAAGTTACGAATAGAAAGCAGAAGATTATGTGGCTTTCTACGATAAAAAATAATAATAAATTCAGCATGAACCTTAGCAAATATATTGGTTGGAACAGATTAAATGAAAAAAATTTGCGTTCTAAAATATTGAAAAAATATTATAACATCAACAAAGGCTTTGTTTATTATGCTAGATAATTTCTAAATAAATTAAAAAATGGAAGTTAAAATTGGAAAAATAATTATAGGATCTAATCATCCCTGTTATGTGGTTGGAGAAATGTCGGGAAATCATTGTGGTAAAATTAGTAGAGCTCTCAAGATTATTCATGCAGTAAAGAAGGCAGGAGGAAATGCTGTTAAACTTCAAACTTATACACCAGATTCAATAACTTTAAAATCTGATCGCAAAGACTTTATTATATCACGAGATTCTCCTTGGTTTAAAAAAAAAAATTTATGGAATTTATATAAATTTGCACATACTCCAATTGAATGGCACAAAAAATTATTTCAAGAAGCAAAAAAAATTAAATTAGAAATTTTTTCCACTCCATTTGATGAAAGTGCCGTTGACTTTCTTGAAGGATTAAACTGTCCAGCATATAAAATAGCTTCTGCAGAAATAAATCATATTCCATTGTTAGAAAAAGTGGCAAAAACAAAAAAACCTATAATACTATCGACGGGTTTATCTACCTATAAAGATATTAAACTGGCAATAAAAACGATCAGATCATTTGGCAACAATAAAATTATTGTTTTAAAATGTACTACGGCTTACCCTTCAGAATTGCAGGAACAAAATATATCAACTATTCCAGATATAAAGAAAAAATTTAGAGTATTAGCTGGCTATTCTGATCATACTAATGGCAAAATCGCTTCTATTTCAGCAGTTGCTCTGGGAGCAAATCTTATTGAGAAGCATTTTAATTTGGATGACAAAAGAAAAACAGTAGATTCTTTTTTTTCTGTCGGAGAAAAATTTTTTAGAGGTATGGTTCAAGATATAAGGAATGTAGAAAAATCTTTAGGAAAAGTAAATTATAAAATTTCAAAAAAATCAAAAAAGAGTTTAAAGGCAAAAAGATCTATTTATGTTACACAAGATATTTTAAAAGGACAGAAAATTGACAAAAAAAATATAAGAATAATACGCCCTGGATATGGCTTATCTCCAACATATTTTAAAAAAATTCTTGGCCGAAAAGTTAAGAATACTTTGAAAAGAGGTGACAGAATGCTGCTAAAAAATATTAAATTATAAACAGACACTTTTTTTGACTGCTTGATCAAAAATAAATGAAAATTAATCCAATTAATATTTCAAGTTTACTTTTATTAAAAAAATTAATAAATATAATAAAATTGATCAAACAAAATTTTTTTACAAGCATTGAGGTAAAAATAAAATCTTTATGAAAAAAATTAGAATTTCTAAAAAGAAAGGTATCCTTTTTTGGATAACTGGATTTCCAGGATCAGGTAAAACCGTAATAGCAAATAAGATTAAATCTGAAATTATAAAATCTTATGGCCCAACCATTGTAATTAGTGGTGATAATCTTAGAAAAATATTCAATTTTAAAAAATATTCCAAAAATGAAAGATTAAAAAATGGATTAAAATTCAGCAAATTATGTCAATTTATTACTAATCAAAAAATTAATGTTATTTTTGCTGTGGTAGGTCTCTTTGATAAATTGCGTCAAAAAAATAGATTAAGTATACAAAATTACGTTGAGATATATATTAAATCAAATTTATCAAATATTATAAAAGTTGGAAAAAAAAAATTATATAAGAAATATAGTAAAAACATTGTTGGAAAAGATATTTTGGCCGAACTGCCAAAGTCTCCGGATATAATATTGAATAATAAATTTGACAGAAGTATAAACATGCTTTCAAAACAGTTGTTAAAAAAAATTAAAGAAGTCGTAAAAAATTGAAAAAGAGCATTTATTATACAAATAATTTAATAATTAAGTTATTTAAATATTTTAACTATATAAATGAAAAGAAAAATTAGTAGGAAAAAAGTCTATGTCGGTTTTGCAGCAGATATTTTGCATAAGGGTCATATCAATATTTTAAAGACTGCAAGTAAACTTGGAGAAGTAACTGTTGGTCTACTAACAGATTCTGCAATAGCTACTTACAAAAAATTTCCAATTCTTGACTACAAACAACGTGTAATCGTTTTAAAAAATATTAAATATGTAAAAAAAGTCATCAAACAAGATTCTTTAGATTATAGAAAAAATTTGTTGCATCTTAAACCTGACTATGTAGTTCATGGTAATGATTGGAAATATGGAATTCAAAAAAAAACAAGACAACAGGTTATTGACACATTAAAAAAATGGTCTGGAAAACTTATTGAAGTTCCGTATACCAAAAACATTTCACCTTCCAAGATCAAAGATAAGGTTTTAGAAGTAGCAAATTCTCCAGAAAGCAGATTATCTAGATTAAGAAGATTAATTGAGGCCAAAAAAATAGTAAAAATAGTCGAATCTCACAATGCCCTTACAGGACTTATCATAGAAGATTTAAAAATATTTAGAAATAAAAAACCACTTGAATTTGATGGTATGTGGTCATCAAGCTTGACTGATTCTGCTATTAGGGGAAAACCAGACAACCAAGCTGTCGATTATTCTACTAGAATTTCCGGGTTAGGTGAAATTTTAGATGTAACTACAAAGCCAGTCATTTTCGATGCAGATAATGGTGGAAGAATAGAACATATCCCTTACTTAATTAAATCTTTGGAAAGAGTTGGTGTTTCAGCGATTGTTATTGAAGATAAAATTGGTTTAAAAAAAAATTCACTTTTCAAAAATCAGAAAGGAGTCAAGCAGGATAGTGTAAAGAATTTCTGTAAAAAACTGAAAAAGGCCAAGCAGTCAAAAATTTCAGATGATTTTTTTATTGTTGCTAGAATTGAAAGCTTCATTGTTGGAAAGGGTATTGCCGATGCTATGAAAAGGGCTATTGCATATTCTAAGGCTGGCGCAGATGCTATATTAATTCATAGTAAAGAAAAAAAACCTAATGAAATATTTGCATTTTCAAAAAAATTTCAAAAAAGCAAATACTCAAAAATATTAATAGCTGTTCCCTCAACGTACTCAAAAACCTATGAACGTGATTTAATAAAAAATGGATTTAAAATTGTGATTTATGCAAATCATTTTTTGAGAGCAATTCATCCTGCAATAAAAAAAGTTGCAAAATCAATTTTAATTAATCAAAGATCCTTTGAAACGGAAAAATATATCAGTTCAGTTCAAGAAATTATAAGTTTCGTAAAATGATTTTAGTTAAGGACTTAATAAATAATTTAAAAAAAAATAACATTTCTTTTTTTACAGGTGTTCCTGATAGCATCCTTAAGGATTTTTGTAATTATTTAACTAAATTACCAAAAAAACAGCATATTATTGCTGTAAACGAAGGTTCGGCAATTTCCTTAGGGATTGGTTATCATTTATCTAAAAAAAAAATTGCATGTGTTTATTTGCAAAATGCAGGTTTAAGTAATGCAATAAATCCGTTGATTTCTATTGCGCATAAAAAAATATATTCAATTCCGTTATTGTTAATAATTGGGTGGAGAGGATCTCCTAAAAAAAAAGATGAACCTCAACATATTTTAAAAGGGAAGATCACAAAAAATTTATTAAAATTATTAAATATTCGTTTTTGTACTTTGAGAAAAAAGAAAGACCTTATTAAAATGAATAGACTTATAAAATTTTCAAAACGTACTAAAAATGCTGTTGCATGTTTAATTGAAAAAGACATTTTAAAAGACCAAAAGAAATTAATCAATAAAGCAAAAATTAGATTTTTACCATTTAGAAGAGATATAATTTTAGAACTTTTAAAACAAATCTCTAAAAATACAAAAATAATATCTACGACTGGATATACTTCTCGCGAACTTATGCAAATAAGAATTGAAAATAAATTATCTAAAGGTAATGATTTTTATATGGTGGGGGGAATGGGTCATAGCTCAATGGTAAGCTTAGGTTATTCTTTAAAGTCAAAAAAGCAAATTATTTGTTTGGATGGTGATGGTTCTTTGTTAATGCATATGGGATCATTAAGAACTATTGGTTTTTTTGGTAACACAAATTTCAAGCATATTTTGTTAAATAATAACTCGCACGAATCTGTTGGTGGTCAAACTACCTATGCTAGCAAAATAAATTTTAATAATCTAACTAAAAGTTTAGGATATAAAAATTTTTTTAAAATCTCAAAAGTAAAAAAAATTAAATTTATAATTAAAAAGTTTCTAAAATGTAAAGGACCTAGTTTTTTGGAAGTAAAGATTTCAGAAGGTACGATCAATAATTTGCCTCGACCAAAAAATCTTATTAAAATTAAAAAACAGTTTATGAGATAATTTATGGCTAATATAGATTTTTCACTAAGCAGTGATTTAGAACAACTGATTTCACAAACTAAATTTAAAAGAATTTTTTTTTTATGCGGAAAAAAATCATATTTTTTATCTGGAGCATATCAAACCTTTAAAAAAATTATAAAAAAAAAAATAACAAAGTTTTATTTCAAAAGCTCGTCATTTCCTGAGATAGTTGAGTTAAAACAGATAATTATTTCTTTAAAAAAATTTTCACCAGACTTAATTATTGCTGTGGGCGGAGGAACCGTTATTGACTATGCCAAAATTGCCAACTCTATTGATGTAGAAAAAAATATCGAAAAAACAATTATAAATAATTCTTATACCTTAAAACATAAATTAGCCAAATTAATTGCTATTCCCACTACAGCTGGCTCTGGAGCGGAGGTGACAGCTAACGCAGTAATATATATAAATAAAATAAAGTATTCTGTAGAAAGCGAATTAGTTAAGCCTGATTATTTTTTTTTAGTACCCAAATTTGTAATGGGAGCTTCAAAAAAAATAAAATCCTCCGCTGGTTTTGATGCGATTGCACAAGCTGTTGAATCACTGATTTCAAAAAAATCAAATTTGACAAGTGTTAAATTTGCAAAAAAATCTTTAAAAATATCACTTAAATATTATTTAGATTTTTTATCAAAGCCAACTAAAGAAAATTCTTCCGCAATGTGCTTAGCTGCAAATTTATCTGGTAAAGCAATAAGCATATCTAAAACAACAGTACCTCATGCTATATCCTATCCTTTTACATCACATTATAATATTAGCCATGGTCACGCTGTTTCACTGACTTTAGAAAAATTTATGAAATTTAATTATCTGAATTATAATAAATCTGATTGTAATTTTAATTTAAAAAATAGATATGAAGATATTTTTAGTATTTTTAAAGTTATAGATATTTATGATTTTGAAAACTTTATTATAAACTTAAAAAAAAAAGCTAAGCTAGAAAGTGATTTTACAAAATTAAAAATAGATTTGAGTAATAATTTTGGTAAAATTATGCGTGGGGTAAATCAATTAAGGTTAAGAAATAATCCAATAAAATTAGAAAAAGCTGATATCAAAAAAATAATTCTAAATAAAATATTTTGATATAATTATACTATAAAATCGATAAGCATAATTTTCATCAACAATTATAATTAATCTAAAGCTAATTATTTAGATAATAAAGTAAATTGAAAAAAAGAAAGAGTTTCAATTAATCTTAATCTTTGTTTTTTTGAGATCTTTATTTTAAACCGTTCTTTTCATAATAGTTTTTAGCTTCGAGTAAATCTTCATGATCATCTATTTCCATACAAAAATCAGTTGTGTGCATGGGCATAAGATTTATCTTATCCGCAATATTATTAAAGGCGATTTCTCCGTACAGATTAGTTTTACCTTGTTGGATATATCTATCTATCTCTTTCATCCATATTTGCATAGCAGGCTTTGAAAATTTATATAGTGGGTAAGCCATCTTTGCATTTTTACCAGATAGATTCACACCAATTTCTTTAATAAATCCATTATTTCCTATTTCAACTTTAAAATTTTTTTCATTGATTTTAGCTTCGGGATTTACATACATTACATTATTTAACTTAGAATTGACCAAGTCTTTCATTACTTTTGTTTCAAAAATTAAATCACCTGTAAGAAAAATTATATCTTCATTCAAGTGTTCTCGGCAAAGCCACATGGAATAGATACAATTTGTGCTGGTGTATTTTTCATTACTAACGAAAATAAAGTTCATATCTGGATAATTTGATTTGATATAAGTTTCAATCTTTTCTTTAAAGTGACCTACTGCAATAATCACATCTTTAACTCCACTGTCTCTTAGATTTATAAGTTCAATATCAATAACCTTTTTGTTATCGAAAACTTCTAATAAACACTTATGCTTACTAAGTGTATAAGGTTTTAAACGTGTGCAAGGGCCTGCCGCGAGTATAAATGCAATCATTTTTATATCAATTATAAAATAATCTTTGATTATTGACTAGTTAATCTCGCTAATCAAAGTTCTTGTCAACAAGAACCGTCACTCCTTCAACATAATTACATGAATAGGAATAAGAACTTCTGATGTAAAACCGAACGCTGTCCATATCATTTAAACAGCTTTCTGAAAAGAAGCTTTATTTATTCCTAAAGAATTATATGTAAGTTCGATAGAGGTAATTATCCGGAATTGTTTAACCAGCTGAAAAGATGGATAAAATTAAAGGAACAGCACTTTTAACCAGGGTAGTTCTAGAATAGAAGTCTAAGAATGTCTTGTCCAAACTCTAAGCAATTCTCTTTTACGATCACCTGTATGATCATCAAACGAAGATCTACCATGTAGTGTGTGATAATTGTTTATAAGATAAATCCCACCCTTAATGTAATCAGACACAAGTAAATTATCTGGATGCACAAGTTCATAATCAAATGCATCAAGAGCCTTAATTTGTATTTCAGTTAGTGGTTTTTCAGCTAATTCATGACCTTGATGTATGTAATGACGTAAATACTGCGCTCCAATAGTATCAAAACCATTTTTTTCTCCAGATTTAAACAAAATTGGTTTTGATGTAAACTCCTTACCATCAATTTTGTCTCCTTTTAAACTAAAGCAAAAGTCAGAATGAAG
>Ga0187827_10005397_pt1 | contig 15165 bp, 11 predicted proteins | sample ETNtaG_39_FD_167969 | JGI IMG/M metagenome (GOLD analysis project Ga0187827, IMG submission 167969) | Marine microbial and viral communities from oxygen minimum zone, Eastern Pacific Ocean - ETNP2014_SV_150_PacBio MetaG (Illumina Assembly) | ecosystem: Environmental > Aquatic > Marine > Hypoxic...
CCCAACATTGTCAATATCATTAAATCGAACACAGGTCTGAGGAACTACAAGCGGATTTGCAGGAGGTTCAACTAATCCTGAAACCACATGAGGTTGGAAATCGTAAATTGATGCATTGGTCCAATACGTGTCATCTCGCCATCGTGCTACAATTGGATAACGGCGTATTGGAGTGTAACCTAATTTCTTGAAAAGTTTTGAAAATTCCTGCCACGTCTTAATGAAATCCATTTTCTTACTGCAAGGACTGTCGCCAATGAAGGTGTATTGCCCTGAGCATTCTGGATCTCCACAAAGCTCAGATTCGCCTTGAACCCAGAAATATTTACCGCATTTTTTGCATCGCTGTCGCTCAAAACCTTTTTCTTGTAATTTTTCAACTGGATAATATTTCTCAGGAGCTTTGTCAGTCTTTTGTTTAAGCTCACCCTTAAGTTCCTTAATTGTAGGCATAAATCAACTAAGAATCCATACTTAAAAAAGGTTGCTAATTGTTCAGAATAGCTCTTGTCTCCAGAAAATCAAAGTTCCAATTAGAGCAATAAGTATTGAAATACCCATTGTAATCACAAATGCATTTGGAGAGTTCTGGAATGGCAGATTAATATTCATACCATATATGCTTGAAACAAGTGTTGGAAGCATCAGAATAAGTGTAATAGATGTAAGTGTTTTCATAACTTTGTTCAAGTTGTTACTGAGAATTGACTCAAAACCATTACGCATTGTCGCTAAAAGAGTAGTATATGTGTCAGTCATTTCCTGCGCCTGTTTGAATTCAATAAGAACATCCTCAAGAAGCTCTTTGTCTTCTTCATATTTGTTGAAGATCTTCATCAATGTCAAGCGGTTTATCACATAGTTATTTGTTCGAAGTGCTGTATTGAAATAAACAAGTGATTTTTCAAGGGACAATAATTTAAGCAAATCTTCGTTTTTAGTTGAATCTTCAAGCTCACCTTGTAATAGGAATGCTTTGCGATTGATTTGTCGAAGTTGGAATAAGAATTTGCGACCAGTTAAGAGGAATATGTTAAGAACAGTTTGAATTTTTTTATTAGTATTAAATTCCTGATTATTTAATCTGTCAAGAATTCCAGTATCAAAATAAGAAATTGTAATTAATTGATCTTTCACGCGAATAATTCCAAGAGGCCGAGTTGTATGCAGTGACTCTTCACCCTTTTTCATAATATATGGAACTCTGAGAATCATAAACAACGCACCATTTTCAGTTTCAACACGTGCTTGTTCATCTGGATCTTTTAGAGAAGTAATAAAACCATCAAACTCATCAAGTTTTCCGGTGAGCTTTTGTAATTTTTCAAGATCTTCATCAGTAGGAGACTCTACGTTAACCCATGTTCCCTTATTGAAATTTTTCTGCTCTACTAAAAGGCCGTTTAGAGTCTTGAAAATCTTTATCATAATAGAAACTTCTTAAAATGAAGTCATTTATAAGTTTAATTGAAGGATAAACTATCTATACTATCGTGTTTTAAAGAATATGATGGTACTTGTAGAGCTAGCGACACCGATTTTAGCATTCGCCTCCCGGATAGGCCGACCGGAGATAGCTCTTATGCTACTTGTTGCGGTTCTGATTTTTTTCGCTGAACTGGTTTTTTTCTTTGTTCCTGGGCTTTCATTATCAACTTTGTTTATTGCTATGGCTTGCATCAAATTCGGTTTTGTTCCTAGTTTAGCAATTGCAATCCCACCAATACTTATAGTTCATTTGTTTTACATGAAGAATCCGTCAATTGCAGTTGGTGATATTGTAACAATGGTGATAATGGTTTTATTCGGATCCTACGCTGGGCCTTATATTATTAGTACAGTAGGCTGGGGCTTGTTCGGTTCTTTATTTGGATTTGTAAAATGGGGAACAATGATACTCACTAGTTTCATGTACGGTGGTAATATGGGAAAAAGAGTTCAGAATATATTACTAGAACCGATTTTTAATTTCTTTATATTTTGGAAACTGCGGTTGTTGTTTGGGTTTTTAATTTGAGAAAGGGTTTTTACACCCTCCCTCTAGAATTATTTTTTGGACTTGCGTTCTTTTAATGCAACCTTTCGCTTTTTCTTAGCTTTTCGTTTTCGTGCGTTCTCAAGTTTACTCATTTGCTTCAGCTGGTTTTTCCTCAGTAGGTGCTTCTTCTTTTGGCTCTTCAGGTTTTGGTTCTTCTGCAGGTTTTTCTTCTGCTTTCTTTTCAGGTTTTGGTTCTTCTGCAGGTTTTTCTTCTGCTTTCTTTTCAGGTTTTGCTTCTTCTTTTGGAGCTTCTTCTGTTTTCTCTTCTGGTTTAGCTTCTTCAGCAGGAGCAGATTCTTCTTTCTTTTCTTCCGCTGGTTTCTCAGCAGGAGCATCCTTTACAAGAGATTTCAAAGCACCCATTTCAGCAGTTGCTTTTGCTAGAACATCTCCAGCAGTTGCTTTGCAAAGAATCTTTGCTTCAGTTGCAAGAGCTTTTGCTTCTCTGTGGCTCTTCTGAACCAAGAAAGTAATGTTCTGAGCAGTTGGCATACCAATACCGATTGTCAATTTGAAGGTTCTCAATGCTGCGTTTGTCATATCCTCAACAAGTTGGTCAGTTGTAATTCCAAGAACATCAGCAGTATATACCATTCCATTTTCAAAAGCAGCTGCAAGATCAAGACCAATTTCCATTGGCTCGATTCCCATTTTTGCCATTAAGTCTGCTTTTTTCTTGTCAATTTTTTCGCCTTCTTTTGCAAGAGTTGAATCTTCACGGATTATGACTTTTCCTTTGTCAATTGCTGCTTTAACACCCATTGAACCAAGTTCACCGACAATTGGCCCTGGTGGGAACGGAGTGTCCCCTGCAGGAATAACAATGTCTTTTGGCATGATTGCCCCTGGTTTTGCAGGTGCTGTGGTTCGTGAGCTTCGGAGCTTGTTTGCAATCTTAAATGGATTTGCCTTAGTCATGATAAGTGCTGGCTCACCATTCAAATGCTCATCAAGACCTGTAATTCCAGCTTCTTTGAGAGCAACTTTTATCAAACGCTTTCGGGTCATTCGAATTGTTGCATCTGCTCTAAGACTGTGTTTAATTTGAAGGAGCTGTCTTGAAGGCAAGTCTTGGAAATTCAAAATTCCGACAATTGGATTTTCTTTAATTTCAGCAACAAGACTTTTTACTGTATCTTTTTTCCATTGTGAAACGGATCCTTGTGTTTTCATTGCTCTTCACCCCCATCATCAGCTTTAACTGGTGCGCCGATTTTAATGCTTTTACCCATTGTTGTTTTCACACAAACTGATCTGATATTTTCTTCGTGTTTTGGAGTTTTTGAGTAAATCATTGAAAGAATAGCATCGATATTAGCAACTAATTGTTCATCGCTCATTTCTTCAGTACCGACTCGGCAATGAATAAGTGGCTGATTTACAATTCTGATTCTAACAAGTTTTTCCAAACGCTTGACAATAGCGTCAAGTGGTACATTTGGAGGAACTGGTTGAGGCATCTTGTTTCTTGGGCCTAAAACAGCACCAAGAATTTTACCAATATCTACCATAAAATCAGTTTGCGCAACAAAGAAATCATATCCATTTGCAATTGTTCGTGTTTCTTTTTTGTTTGTTGCTAATTTAGAAAGTTCTGTTTTATCCAGAATTTTCTCAATTCCTGCTTTCTTTGCATTCTCTGCAGTTGCTCCGTCTGCGAAAGCTGCGATTTTAATTGGTTTACCGCGGCCGTGTGGGAGCACAACTTCTGCTTTGAATTTGTGTGCAGGGTTTTTCAAATCTAAATCTTTGAAGTTTACAACTATATCAAGAGTCTGCTTGAACTTTCGTTCTTTAGAACCCTTTCTAACTAGTTTGATAGCTTCTTGTATGTCTTTTTGTTCCATAGTAATTATCCTCCTAACCCAGAATTGGAGTTAGTATTTGGATATCAAATCAATCCCTTGGTGTGTATATAAAGTTATCGAATCCGTTCTCGCGCCAATACTTATATTAAGCAAAATAACATATGGAACTTGAGAGAGAAAATGAAACAATTTAAAGTTATAGTAAAGAACAAAGCAGGTGAACTTGCCAAAGTTTGCGAGGCACTTGCAGAGAAGAGTGTGGATATTCGCGCTATTTCTACAGAAGCTATTAGCGAAACTGAAGGTTACATCAAAGTTATTCCAGATGATGATGTTAATGCAAAGCTTGCATTAGATGCTGGCGGATTTGGATTTGAAACTTCTGATGTGCTTGTTGTTGATGTTCTTGACCAGCCAGGTAATGTTTCAAAAATAACTAGAAGAATTGCTGATACAGGAATTAATATTCAATCTTTCTATCTCCTTGACAAAGGTTTGTTTGCAATGGTTGTACCGCGGAATGATATTGCTAATGCAAAAGAAGCTTTAGAAGATCGAGTTGTTGAAAGCGAATAGAAAAGAACCAATTTCAAATAAGGGCTTCGCGAAGCGAATGCCCTCGGCCATTGTCCGCGGCCAGGCGGACTTACATAAACGCTTCAGCATCTTTTGCTTTCTGATTTTTCCCACATTCTGAACAAAGTCCTGCATCTACAACAGGATTCTTTTTGCACTTAACGCATTTGCCTGCATTTGATGCAACCCAATCTTTCATCATTGGGAATTTTACAGGTAATGCAAAATTAAATGAGCCAGTGCTTACAAAAACTCCTTCACCTGGCTCGTAATACGGAATCTTTTTCTCAAGCTCGCCAATGTATGGAGTTGTGTCGCATAATGCGCGCGCATCTTTTGGAATTAATTGCAGAGTTATTTTGTTGTGGATTTGTTTGAGCACTCGCTCATCAATTCCACTTGGATCTTGCTCAACAACAATTGTGAAGACTTTAAATTTCCGTCCTTCTTTTGCAATCTTTGCAATAATATTTCCTTTACTTGCTTCTTCAGATGAAAGATAATTATGCGCTTCCTCAACAAGAATTCCTGCGGGTTTGTATTTTTTCCATTCTGCTTTGTTATTGATGCACATTCCTTTGTAATCTTTGAAAAGTTCATTTGCAATTAAAGATGTAATGAGTTTTGCAGTGTTGTTGCTAATGCTACTAACATCAATAACGTACCACAAACCGCGAGCAACACCCTCTTTTATTTCTTTGAGAATTGGAGTATATTCTCGGCCCCAAATTAAATCATCATCTTTGATAATACTGCGGAGTCGGCGCTTAACTGCATCCATAACTTTACGGCCTGCTGAATCACCATAATCAGATCCTAATTTTGGAAGGAATTTATCAGGATCTTCATTAATTATCATTTCAACCCAGTTTTTTGATCGTGAAAGTATCTGCGTGTCATCAGAAACCTCGCCTTTTTGTACTTTCCAAAAGTATGATCGGCATCGCCACATGAATGGCTTCTGCGTTTCTGGATTAAAATTGCGAACCTCGCACAAATCATTCGGAGTTAGAAGTGCTAATGGAATTGAAAGTGATTGCGCGTTTTTGTCGCTGCGATCAGGATTGATTGTAAGATGTACTACTTTTGTCTGCGATGCTGAATTCAAAACTTTCAAACCTTCATAATATTCTCCATGCGGATCAATAATTACACCGCCGGCGAAACTGCCGTTTTCATCTCCTTTAATTGTTACACCGAGCAAGACTTTTGCTGCATTTGTTTTTCCAGAGCAGGTCCAACCAGATAAAAGCCAGTGAGTTATGTAAGAATCTTTTTTGAATCCGACTTTAGTATCAAGTTTCTGACTGCCAGATCGCACGTGAGCGAAATCAAGACGCGGAAGTCCAAGACGATCTTTTTCAAAATCAATGTCTTCTAATTCATAAACAGAATTGCCGTGACGAGGGATTGTTTTGTAACCAATAACTTTTGTATTATTCTTTTTGCGGTATTCCAGCAAAACAGATGCTTGCGCATAAAGAATGTATCGCTCTCCAAGATCATAAGCAAAGTCTTCGCGGTTCACCCGAGAACCAATATCAGAATCAATAGGACGCTCTTCAAGATTCGTTACAAAAATATAGAATATCTTATCATCTGTTTCAACTTTGTAAAATCCTTCCTCTTCAACAATATTCTCATTCTCTACAAAAAAATACATTTTGCGTTTGTTTCCATCAAAGAAATCTACTGACCCTACTTTATTCATCACTACTCTCCTTAAATCGAGTAAGAAGTCTTGGTTAATATAATTATCTTAACCTTATCCGAAATTATTATAAACCATTAAGAATAAAACAGGATTATGATGTTTGGATTTTTTGATGGTGATGATAAAGAAAGAGAAGATAAATTTTTCAAAGATATAATGGAGACACCAGAGTATAGAGAGATTTTCCAACTAGTTTTAGAGTATCCTGGTATAAGCACAGGAAATATTGCAAGAAGAACTGGAAAAAAGATGAAACTTGGAGGTAGAGTACGGAGACTAAACACTATAGGATATCTAAAAAAAGGTAGCACTGGAACTACAAATTTTGCAGTATGCATATTTCAAGGCCCAACACTTGATCGAGAAAAAAATATGTCAAGAGTTTACAAGACTCTGAATTTTAGTCAAATTGCAGTAGACAAAATGTGGAAAGCAGAAGAGCTAATACCTTTTTTAAAAAAAATTAAGAAAAAGACTACAGCAGAGATTAAGAAGATGCTGAAAACCAAGAACACTGCAGTACACTCTCGCTTAGATGGCTTGGAAGACTGTGGAATATTATCAAAAGAAAGAAAACTCGGAAAAGATGAATATACCTATGTTCCAAAATACATTAAGGAAATTGTAGCTTGGCATGATATAAGAGCAGAAAACCATCTCAAAACTACAATACAACGATTAGTAGGGAAAAAGATACCCATACAACAGATAGAAAAAAAAGCAAGAAGAGGAACGATTACTTATTATAGAATAACTATGAACAGAAAAGAAAGAGGAAAACTGGCTGCAGGTGGAACACTAGACTTTTGCACAAACCCAATGAAACTATATTTACAAGGCGGATTGAAAAAACCAGAACAAATTGTAGAAAAAAAAGAGAAGAAAAAAGAATGACACTCCTAACAAAATCCAGATACATTGCAGGATTACAATGTCCGCGTTTCTTATGGACCAAGGTTCATGAAAAAGAAACTCTACCAGAACCGGACATAACAGCGCAAGCGCAATTTGATACTGGGGATGAAGTTGGAGAACTTGCAAAAAAAGTGTATCCTGATGGAGTGGATATTTCTTTTGATAGTTTTACAAAAAATCTTAAAGAAACAACAGAGTTGCTTGCAATTGGCGACAGCCCATTATTTGAACCTGGTGTAAAATTTGGAAACTTCTTTTCGCGCGCAGATATTCTTGTACCAGTTGGTGATGGATCTTGGGATATTGTTGAAGTTAAGAGCGGAACAAAAGTAAAAGAAATAAATCTTCATGATGTTTCATTTCAGAAGTATTGTTATACGGGCGCAGGCTTGCGAATAAACAAGTGTTATTTAATGCATATCAATAATGAATATATTCGCAACGGCGAATTGGATGTTAAAAAACTTTTTGCAAAAGATGATATTACTGAACAAGTTGATAAACTTCTTCCAGATGTTCCAGAAAAAGCAAAGGAATTACTTGATGTTATGAATGCTTTCAAATATCCTAAAGCAATAATTGGAAAGCAATGTAGGAGTCCATACAAATGTCCAATTGAAGAGTGCTGGAATTTCCTCCCAGATAATAATGTATTTCATTTGTATCGCGGTGGACAGAACACACTCAAGCTTTTCGAAAATGGAATCCATGCAATTTCAGATATTCCACCGGAATTCGCACTTTCAGAAAAACAAGACATTCAAAAACGCTGTGAGAAAGACGGTAAACCGTATATTGACAAACCAGAAATCAAAAAGTTCTTGGATTCACTTGAATATCCGCTTTATTATTTGGATTTCGAAACTTTCAGAACCGCAGTTCCAATGTTTGACAACACAAAACCGTATCAACAGCTCCCATTCCAATTCTCATTGCACATTCAACAAGAATCAGGAGAAGTTGAACACAAATCATTCCTCTATAATGGGAAAGGAGACCCACGCCGAGAATTTGCAGATGCTTTGAAGAATGCAATTGGAGAATCTGGAACAATTGTTGCATATAATGAATCATTTGAAAAAGCGCGGATAAATGAACTTGCAGAACTTTTCCCAGAATTCAAAAAATGGAATGAATCAGTGCAAAAAAGATTTGTTGATTTAATAATTCCGTTCAGAAATTTTTATTATTATAATCCTTTGCAAAAAGGTAGTGCGTCATTGAAAAAAACTATGCCGGCGCTTACCGGTAAAGGATACGACGGCCTTGATATTGCAGATGGTGAAACTGCGAGTGTAAAATTTTTAAATGTTACATATCGCGGAGCAGATGAAGAAAAAAAGAAAAAAGTTCGCGAAGATTTGGAAAAATATTGTGGACTTGATACAGAAGGAATGATTTGGATTGTAAATAAATTAAAAGAGCTTGTCTAGAACCACAATATATTTTATACACTTGTTTCTAACAATAGTCTATGGAAATTTCTACTGCTAAAATTGAAAAAATAGCAAATCTTTACAATCAGCCAACGCGCTATTGCTATGAACTCAGGAAACTTGGGAAAAATATGGTTACAGAAGCAGAACGCAAGCAAATTCTCACATTTATTCCAACAAATTTAGAATTTATGGGCTTGAAAATGGATGTTCTGAAAAAAATCGCTAAAAAAACTACAATAAACTGCAAAGATGATGTAAATGAATGCTTCACACTCCTAAAAACGCTATGGAGCGACGCTACAAGAGAAGGCCGTCAAATCGCTGCAGAAGTATTAGCTTTACTTTCAAAAAAATATCCTGAACAATGTTTCGAATTTATACAAGATAGATTGCACCATATTGGCGATTGGGAACTTTGCGATAGATTAGCATGCATGAGTATGAAGCAATTAATAAAAAATGACTATGAAAAATATAAAAAACTCATACCAATATGGATACAGAGCGAAAATCTGTGGGTAAGGCGATTCGGAACTGTTTGTTTAGTAACAATTTCGCACTTGAAACACCCAGATACTACTTACATTCTCAAAAGTTTGGATCGTGTAATGGACGATAGTGAATATTATGTAAAAAAATCAGTTGGATGGGTACTTCGTGAAGTTACAAAATACTATGATCCTGATATTGCATACAGATTTATGCGAAAATATGCCAAATCAGACAATAAAGACACCAAATGGATTGTACGAGATGGCTCAGAAAAGCTTGATGCGAAATTAAGAGAGAAAATCTTAGGAATTTTGAAAAGCAACTAGCATAAATGACATATGTCCAGAAAGGGGTGACATATCTACCTTTTACACTACATTTTTTAGAGGAAAAGCTAATCTATTTAAACCCTTCAATCCATTTACACTACAGGATTACGCGCAATGGTTTACAAGCGTTACAAATATTACAAGGGCAAAAAACTCGGCCCATATTACTACAAGAGTGTCCGCCAGCCAGACGGGACTGTAAAAGCTGTTTACCTGGGTACAAAACACCCAAACACCAATTCTTGAAAAGATTAGTTCAATTAAAGCTCCGCAATTATTTAGTAAAATTCCAGTAAGATATGTTGTTGTATTATTATTAGCAACAGTTATTGTAGGAGGATTCTTGATATTCACAGGTCCAGTAGGGCCACTCGCTACTGGTTTCGCCACATTACCATCAGGACCAGGTGGTTGTGCAAACTTGACAGTCTTAAATGAGACAAATATCAGTACAAGCCTAACACTTTGTGCAGGCACATATTATATGAACGATTCACTAGGTGACGGTGCATTACCTGAAAACAATGGAACACTAATAATAGATGCAGATAGTATTGAACTTGATTGTAATGGAGCTATAATAATAGGAGATGGACAAGGATATGGAATTTTCATGGAAAATCGAACAGGTGTTACTATTAGAAATTGTGTTTTGCAAGGTTATGATAGGGCAATTAATGTGTATAACACAAACAACAGCCAGATTGTAGATAATGAAATAGATGGAAGCGTTGTTGCTGGATCAGTTAATGGAATTTATGTCAGAACATCAACAGACCTGAACATATCGAACAACAGTGTGCACGATACAATAGGAGATGGAATAACAATGATTGGGCTATTAGGAGGAATGAAACCAAATAGTGATAACACATTTTATAACAATTCATTGTATGATTCAATAGGGGGAGACGGACTAGACCTAACTGTAAATGAAAACAGCACGATTTATAATAATTTGATTTACTCAAATGGTCAGGATGGGATAGCTGCAACTAGCGGGTATAATCACAGCATATACAATAACACAATATATGAAAACACGCAATACGGAATAAGCGTAGCAGAATCAAATATAACCATATTTGGAAATAATATTTCTGACAACACAGACAGTGGCATATACATAACAAATAGCAACAACACGATTTATAATAACACACTCACATCAAACGATGAAGGAATATATGTAATAAATACAAACCTCATAGAAATTTATAATAATACAATTACTGGAGGAAGTTCAGAAAGTGTTTTCTTGTCAAACGCAGATAATTGTAATGTTTCAAATAACACACTTTTGAATGGAACATATGGTGTTCGTATGGATGTTGGATCCAATAACAACAATATTATTTCAAATAACGCATCTGGAGCATCAGCTATAGGAATCGAAGTACAAGACACAGGGAATTTAATCTATAACAATTACATATCTGAAAACTTAGCAAATGTATTTGATGGTGCTGCTGGAAATAATTGGACAAAAGAAAACACAACAGGGACAAATATAATTGGCGGAAGTATTATTGCAGGAAATTATTATAGTAATTATTCTGGAAAAGACATAGATGGCGATTATATTGGAGACACTGCTTATGTTGTAGAGGGACAAGGTTTAACAGACGCATACCCACTTTGGTATCCTACACCAGTAATAACAGCAACATTGATTTATCCACCACCAACTGCAACACTTTATAATATAACACAGAATTTACCATTCAATTACACATTAAATGTTTCATGTACAAACGCAAACTGTGGAAATATAAATGTCAGTCTGGATCCAATAGGTGGTGGAGGCTCGTTCGCCCTTGACTTTATAGAATTAAATTGGTTGGAGACAATTGCAACAAGATTCTACACGAACAATAGTGTTGGAACATTCACATTCGATTCAAACGTGTTCACAGACGACAGCGCGAATGCAATAGGAGCTGGAGATATGGACAATGACGGAGATCTTGACATTGTAATAGGAAGAGATAATGCAGTTGACTGGACTTATTTGAATAATGGATCAGGAACATTTACATTAAATGCAACCGGCACATTAGCAGAACAAACAACTGATATTGCTTTCGCAGACTTGAATGATGACGGAACATTAGATTATGTTTCAGCAGGTTATGGCGCCATGAATAGGGTATTCATTAATAATGGGAAAGGTACTTTCGTGCTCACATCAAATACAACAGAAGCAAATCCAACATATGAAATTGCACTAGGAGACTTTGACAATGATGGAGATATGGACTTACTAGAAGGAAATAACAATGACACTGATAATCCAGGACAGAATAAAATTTACATGAATGATGGAACAGGAACATTCACACTCTTCTGGAACAGCACAGAAGACGATGACACCTGGGCAGTTGGGGTTGCAGACCTTGACAATGATGGTGACATTGATTTCATAGCAGGAAATTACAATCGATCAACAGAGCCAGGAAATAACAGAGTTTACTTGAACAATGGATCAGGAAGCTTTACTACTGGATGGAATAGCACAGAAGACGATGAAACAAATGCAATTGGACTTGGGGACTTTAATGACGACGGATTTATTGACTTCGTAGCAGGCAACTGGGATGGGCCATCAGACAGTCCAAGTAGAGTTTATTTAAATAACGGAGACGCAACTTTCTATCCAGCATGGAACAGCTCGGAGACTGATGCTGTTACTGAGGTAAAAGTAGGAGACCTTAATGATGATGGATATCTTGACTTTTTGATAGGAATCGCATCCAATGTAACACGAGCATACATGAACAGCGGAACAGGAATGGAATGGAATGTAACATGGAATTCATCATACAAAAATAAAACAAAATCAATTGTGCTTGGGGACTTTACAGGAGATGGAGATGCTATAGAAACCAATTGTTCTGACGGTCTTGATAATGATCTTGACGGTTGGATAGACAACCAGGACCCTAACTGTAAAGCACTTATCTCAACAACTGAAGATGCTTATCCATTCTGGACAAACAAATCAAGCAATCCATTCACAGTAGATCTTGATAAAGGTGAAAGTCAGAATGTTACTTTCTGGATCACTCCAACTGGAGTAATAAATGGAGAGTATGAATTCTTCACATATGCAAATCAATCTGCAGACAGTACACTTGGTGGAGAAACAGTTCACATAAATTTAACAATACGTAGACCACCAACAGTGACATTATTATCACCAGAAAGTGGAGATTCAGCAACAGGAGGTGCAGAACAAGCATTTTCCTGTAGTATAGAAAATTCAGATGTATCAACGAACTTGACATTCTACCTATGGGATTCTAGTGGAAACCTTGTAGACTCCGACCTACAACAATTAACTGGACCAGATGTTGGAGCAAGTTGGACACCTACTTTACCAACACCTGAGGAATCAACGGAAAATTATAATTGGAATTGTAAAGGATACGCTGGAACAAGTTACATCACACAATATGTTTGGTCAACTGTTGGAAATTATACATTACTTGTTTCAGGACAGACATCAGAATCAGAAGAGGGCTCAGAATCATCAGCAGGAGGAGGATCCGTAGGAACAGGATTAGAAGGAGTTACTGCTACAACTTTAGCTGAACTAGAAGCACTTTGGGAAGAGTACGCAACTGACCTTGAAGCATTTTGGGACGCTGAAAGTACTGCAGAAGACGCTTATGATACAGCTGTAGCTGAAGATGAAACAGTTGTTGTTTCAGAAGAAGCACCATGGGGATACACTAGCGAAGGAGACATTCTAGGACAACCACTTCCAACTTACTTTGCAGATGATGGACAAATAGAAATCACAATTGATGCTTATGAATCCATTTCAATTGCAGACCTTCCACCAGGTAGTGCTCTCCCACCAGGATATGAACTCCCAGAAGGTTACGTATTACCTATTGAAATTCTCGACAGTGAAGATGCAGAAATTATAGTTACTGGAAAAGGACAGCCATACAAAAAAACAGGAGAAGAAATACACACAATCACTCGTGTAAAGACAGGCACATTCCTACGCAATCTCAAAATAATTAGATATATTAAAATTGGAATCTCCAGTGATTATTGGGAAATGATAATTGAGGAAGGCAATACAGAGGACGTTGATATCAACAAAGATGGAGTTGATGATGTAGCAATTACTTATGATGGAATGAAACAGGAAATGGCAAAACTTACTTTCCAAAAGATTCTGAAAAAGAGCACAGACGAAGAACTAGCAGAAGAAGAAGAATTTGTAAAGCCACTCTTTGATTCATATTCAGAAAACGAATTACAAAAAATGATAGAAGAAGGAGAAGCTGAAAAAGAAAAGAAAGAAAGCAAATCAAAGTTCAGTGGAAAGAAACTGAAAATAGTTATAAGTGTCAGTGTTCTTGGATTTATTACAATAGTGCAAATAATAATATTTGTTAACAGGCGAAAGAAAAAAGCAGGAGGAGGCGGTGGCGCACCGGCAACATCAATATAATGACAAAAGAAAAATTTCTCAAACTAGGAGCAGAAGCAAAGCTCACAACTAAAGGAGATGTTCTAATAAAAAATCGAATAAAAAAAAGTTATCGCTTAAAAGAAATTGATGAACCACTTCGCAGACAACGAACAGTTCGCGAAGCAAATTTAATGGACAGGGCAAAGCGCGCAAAAGTGAATGTTCCTACAATTCTCAAACTTGACAAAAAAAATTCAGAAATTGAAATGAAATTCATCAAAGGAAAAAGAATTGATTTGTGTTTAACTGCAAAGAATGTTGAGAAAACTGGAGAAGGAATTGGAAGATTGCACGAAGCTAATATTATTCACGGAGATTTGACAACTTCTAATATATTGGTTAAGAAGGGATCAGGCAACAGGGATCAGGGATCAGGACCTGATACCCGAAGCCCGAAGCCTGATACCCGCATTTATTTCATTGACTTCGGCCTTGGCGAAGTTTCAGATTCAGTAGAAAAGCGTGGAGTGGATATTCGCGTGTTCAAAGAGAGCATAAATGCCACAAAACCAGAGCAACTGAGTGTGCTGATGAAAGCATTTTGGAAAGGATACAAACGCGAATGTAGAGACTCGGAAAAGGTTATTAATAGGTTAAAAGACATAGAAAAGAGAGGCCGGTATAAGAAAAGATGAGAAATCATAAGGGTGCAATGACAATAATGAAATGGATTATTTTAGGAGTCATTGTTATTGGCGGAATTGTCGCATATCAATTTATATGGGGAGACGGTTTTGATGGGATTACTTCACCTGGTGGAAAAGATGTTGGAGAAATCGCTAGCGAGGGAGGCGGCTCAACTGGTTTGATTATTGCAGTAGCAGTTATCTTGTTCATTGTTATAAGAAAGAAAAAAGGAAGTGATACTACTTTATCTGATGAAGATCTGAATCGGATTGAAGATGAAATTGAGGAAAGTGGTGAAGAAAATGATTCAAATGAATCTACACCACCATTAACAGTAGAGAGTGTTGAAGATACTACAGAGGAGATAGAGGATGGTTTACATGATGCAAACGAAGCCCTTAACAAAGGAGATCCGGAAAAAGCCAAGGAAATCATGGAACAAAAAGTTAACCCTTCTATAAGAAATATGTTACTATTTGGCAAACACGGCTCTCCGGACGTTAAGAAAAGAGTAGGAAAAGATATGAGCCATTTTTTAAAAAATAGCAAAAGCACAAGCAATGTTAAACTCTATCGTGCAGCAGCGCCACCTGGAGAATCAACAATGATACAGGACTTTAAAGCAATACTACAAGAAGCTAAAAAACCCGCACCAACTCTAAAACTAGTTACTGACGCTCTTAAGAATCTAAAAGTAGGGGATGTTATTGTTTCAAAATCCGGCACTAAGAGAAC
>Ga0187827_10005400_pt1 | contig 15162 bp, 13 predicted proteins | sample ETNtaG_39_FD_167969 | JGI IMG/M metagenome (GOLD analysis project Ga0187827, IMG submission 167969) | Marine microbial and viral communities from oxygen minimum zone, Eastern Pacific Ocean - ETNP2014_SV_150_PacBio MetaG (Illumina Assembly) | ecosystem: Environmental > Aquatic > Marine > Hypoxic...
GATTAACGAAATAAGATCTAGAGGAACATTGTCTTCACGTAGAGCTGGTGCGAGTCGTTGCATTGGGAATACCTAATAATTTTAAAGCTGTATGGTGTGTAACATACATTTCTATTGTTAAAAAAAGTGTGCAGGTGATTTTCAATTTGATTATAACAAATTTACATTTAGTTTCTAAAGCCTTAACTAGATTTTATTACAGTTTATTAATGAATCATATAATCAGCACAATTATCAGCAGTGACGGGGCTGAGTGTTTTAAGGTTTCATTGATTGTTTTAAGGTTGGTAACCGTCTTATTAACTTGGTTTTTGTTAGTACCACTACATTACCTAATAATACAAAAGTTAAACCAACTACGGTGTACTCGCTCCATGAAAAACCTTCTACAATAGTTGAAATAAACACCGCAATGGCAGGAAAAATAATATTAACATATGAGGTTTTATGGGCTCCTATACGAGTCATTAAGCTTAAATAACAACCAAAAGCGATTACTGAGCCAAAAAGTGATAAATAAATTAATGAGCTGATATAAGCTCCATCAAATGAAAAGTTAAATTGCTTACCCTGAATTATCACAGATAACGCAGTAAATATAGCTCCATATAACATACCCCAAGCGTTTGCTTGTACAATAGGAACATTATTTTGCTGATTTTTTATCGATAACATATTACCAATAGAAGCAGAAAAAGTTCCTAGTAAACAGAGTCCTAAGCCAACAAAGGTCGTTGCACCTATTTCTGTATCGGTAAGTTGCGGCCAAAAAAGTGTCACTATCCCTAGTAGTCCTAATGTGCCACCAATATACACCTGTTTAGTAATCTGTGTTTTATAAAAAATTCGGGCATTAATAATGTTCATTAGCATTAACGTAGAAAAAGCAATACAGGCTAAAGCTGAACTAATATGTTGTTGGGCTGTGTAAAGAAATAAATAATTTATACCAAATAAACAAGAACCAAAAGCGGCAAATACCCCATGTTGCTTAAGAGAAAATGAGAGAGGTAATCGCTTTATTTTGGCAAAAGTAAATAAAATAATAGCTGCAAGTGCAAAGCGATAAGAGACAGAAGCCTCTGGTGCAACGAAGCCCAGCTGGTAATTAATAGCAATCCAAGTTGAGCCCCAGATAATGACGGTGATCAGATATAAAAGGCTATTATTCATTGTTCACTTTCCCTATTGAGGTGACTTTAAATTAGTTAATGACAGTGTACGGCTTATTTGTTTTAATAACATATACAAAATATTGAAAATGAAACCTACACAGTTTTTTTGCTGATCCTAGTTAAAATTATGCGTTTATTAGATAAGAATTCCGCTGCTTTTTTATATCAACAAGTCATCGACTTTATTAATCAACAGGTAAAAGTTGGTATTTTATCTCCAGGTGATAAATTACCGAGTTTACGAAAGCTTAGTAAGCAATTTGACATTAGTGTACCTACGGTAAAACAGGCCTATATCGAGCTAGAACGCCAAGGGACAGTGTGTGCTAGACCACAATCAGGTTATTATTTGACTGCTCAGCAAGCACGAACTTTAAAACCTCGGCCCACAAAATGGATGCACTGTGAACCGACTACCGTGCAGTGTCGTAGTATGATTGAACAAGTGTATGAGGCTGTTCATCTACCTAATACAGTAGCGTTGGGTATTTCAAACCCTATTCAAGTTAACCCTCCTGACAAAACCTTGGCTAGGTTAATGCGCTCAGTGTTATCAAAAGTGTCAGAAAAGGCTGTCAGTTATGGTCCCGTTACTGGCGATGCAAAATTACGAATGCAATTAGCATTTCGTTATCAAGATCAAGGCGTTGCTATTAGCCCTAGTGATGTAGTGATCACTAATGGTGCACAAGAGGCATTATCTATTGCGTTACAGTGTGTCGCACAAAGAGGTGATGTTATTGCCATTGAATCCCCATGCTTTTTCGGTATTATTGAGCTCATTGAGACGCTTGGCATGAAAGCACTTGAAGTGTATACCTGTACCGAAGATGGGGTGGGGTTAGATGAGTTAGCTAACGCCTTAAAAAAACATCCAATTAAGGCTTGTTTATTCTCAACTGCAATTAATAATCCGTTAGGTTCAATGAAGAGTGATAAGCAACGTCAAGCGATAGTCAGTTTGCTTGAGCAATATGATATGCCATTAATTGAAGATGACGTTTATAGCGAAGTGTATTTTTGCAAGCAAAAACCAAAACCAGCACAACTTTATTCTGAAAAAGGTCTGGTGATGACTTGCTCGTCTTTTTCAAAAACCGCTGCGCCAGGTTATAGAACGGGTTGGTTATTACCGGGCAAGTATGAAGAGCAGGCTAAGCGCATTAAACGTGCACAATCATGTTCTACACCTATGTTACAGCAATGGACATTAAACGAGTACCTTCAAAGTGGGGAATATGATCGGCACTTATGCGTGTTACGAAAAAAATTAGCATATAACTGTGAGCGTATGCGAGCCTTGATTGCTGAGTCTTTTCCTCGTGAGGTTTGTATCTCTAAACCTCAAGGAGGCAGCGTGCTTTGGATTAGATGTCAATCACACGTCAATACCAGTGAATTTTTTCAAATAGCACTTGAGCAAGGGGTAAGTTTTGCACCCGGAAATATTTTTTCTCCTTCGGGGAAGTATGCAAATTATATGAGAATCAGCTATGGCGTGCAGTGGTCTGAGCAAGTGGAAGTCGCTGTAAAAGCATTAGGTAAGTTAGTTTTTGAATTTACGATGAAAAAAAGTACTCAACAGTCACAGACTGAACAAGGCCCCACTCGGTGACTATAACAAAAAAATTCACACCAATTTCTTTAAAATTACTGTTACCCTTATTGGCTTCAATAATGGCATTATCGCCTTTAGCAATAGATATGTACTTGCCTGCAATGCCAATACTGGCTGAGCACTTAGGCACTAGTATGCCAATGGTGCAAAACAGTTTAAGTATTTATTTGCTTGGCTATGCCTTGGGTTTAATTCTTTTTGGTCCTATGGCTGATAACTATTCACGTCGTAAAATGGTCATAGTAGGTATCAGTGGTTTTTTATTGGCGAGCTTGTTGTTGCCCTTTGTGACCAGTATTGCTCAGTTTTTGTTGCTGCGCTTTATGCAAGCTTTTATTAGTAGTGCTGCAACAGTGGTAGTACCCGGAACTATCCGTGAGTATTATCAAAACAATACTGCTAAAGGGTTGTCTTATGTTTCTATGATCATGATGTTAGCACCCATGATAGCTCCTAGTATAGGCAGCATATTACTGATTGCGCATAGCTGGCAAATGATTTTTTATGCCGTGGCACTTTATAGCCTGATTGTATTATTTTTAGTGCTTAGGTACTTGCCTGATGTTGTGCATAATCAGGATAAACCAAGCTTGCAAGTGAGTTTTTTAACGCGCTATAAAATAGTTTTTTCTCATCGTAAAGCAAGGCTAGATATTATCAGCTCAATGATAATATCATTGGCTTTTTTTGCCTATATCACCGCAATTCCCTTCGTCTACTTAACGGTATTTAAAGTATCTGAGTTTCACTTTAGTGTATTATTTGGCATTACTGTTTTAGGGTTAATGATTGCTCATTTTATTAATACTCGGCTTGTGGTAAGAAAAGGCTCCAGAAAAATGTTGTGGTGTGGCTTAAGTCTATCTGTAATCGCTTCCATAACATTGTTATTAGCTAATCTGTTGGCAATGCCATTATTTTTTACCGTAGCGTCAATATTACCATTAATGGGAAGTATCTCTATGGTCGCGGTAAATTCTGATGCTCTGGTGATCACTAAGTTCCCCGAGCAATCAGGCACGGCTACGGCGGTGATAGGGACGTTACGTTTTGGTATAGGTGCTTTGGCTGGACCAATACTCGCGTATTTTTATGATGGTAGTGCATTACCTTTTGCTGGATTGATGTTTGTTTCAGTGGTGGTGGTGCTATTATGTCAAATAATGATTTGTGTACTCGATAATAAAAGGACAGGTTCATGAAAAAAATTGCAGTAATTTTAAGTGGTTGTGGCGTTTATGATGGGAGTGAAATCCATGAAGTCGTATTAACCTTCTTAGCTATTGAACAAAATGGTGCAAGTTATCGTTGTTTTGCGCCTAATATTAGTCAACATCATGTGATTAATCATTTAACTGGTGAAGTGAGTGAAGGGGAAAGTCGTAATGTTATTGTTGAGTCGGCGCGCATTGCCCGTGGCGATGTAGAAGATATAGCGGAATTACGTCCAGAGAACTTTGACGCTTTGATTGTGCCTGGCGGGTTTGGCGCAGCAAAAAATTTATGTTCTTTTGCTCTGGATAGTGAAAATTATCGGGTGAATGAACAAGTATTATCTGCTTGCCAAGCTTTTGCGAATGCAGGTAAGCCAGCTGGCTATATGTGTATTGCTCCTGCAATGCTCCCCTTGATTTATCCTCAGGGAGTACAAGGAACTATTGGTAAAGATAAAGGCACCGCGGCCTTAATTGAAGCTAAAGGTTTAATTCATAATGACTGTAACGCTGATGATATAGTTATTGATACCGATAATAAATTGGTAACAACACCGGCATACATGTTGGCCACGTCAATGGTTGAAGCCGCTGGGGGCATTAATAAATTGGTGAAAAGTATATTGTTGATGGTGTAAAGGTTAGGGGCTTACGTTTATAAAACTGTTCAACAGAAAAGCCATGAAGGTACGAAAATACCAGAGTTCAGGATTAGCACCTCAATTTTAACCCGTATATACGCGAGCATCTCATTGCTTGTGAATTTTTCTTTGTAGCATTAATAAGAGCGCATATAAGACTCCTTGTCTACAACACAAAAGAAAACCCAATAATATTGCTATTATCGGGTTTGTTGTATTATTAGCTGTGAGCATCGACGTTTAAACTAATAAAAAATATCACCTTTATTATGTGCCTGTCTATCTTCGATGATTTCTTCAAATTCTACTTCAAAACTATTATTGTTGCAGGTGTTTGCTAGATATACTTTTCTGGTTGAACCATCGATCCAAGTTACTGTACCACTGCCTTTTTTGCTACCACATTTCATGCCAATATGAATATCACTAAACTCCATAATACCTCCTGTTCTTGTTTATATTGAGACATCATGACTTAGATGTTCATGTTAAGGTTTAGTTCACTTATTTACGTTGTGTGTTTCAATACGTGGGTTTATCCGCTATAAAAACGTTGCTAATTTCTTTAAAAAAATTAAGGTAAAAATTCAGTGCCTAACGTGCAGTATTTACTAGCTCCTGTTACCGCTGGGATATTGCTTAATAATTTTTTATCATAGGCAAAGGCAAACCATGCAAAGGCTATAGCTTCAAGCTGGTCACCATCAATGCCTTTTTGATTAGTATGAATAACTTCGATATTATCGCTTGATTTTTTAGTCTTTGTTGCGACGTTTAAATGTTGGTTTAGTCGTCTTTTTAGTGCAGCATTATGGGCACCACCACCACAAAGGTATATTTTAGCTTTATGGTTTGTGAGTGATGTTATCGCTTTACTAATCGTCATTGCCGTAAAGTCGGTAAGGGTGGCTTGTATATCTTGAGGCGTTAACTCATCGCGAAAGTGTTGCTTAAATTTATTTAGCTTGTTTGTTAACCAAATTAGGTTGAAATATTCGCGACCAGTGCTCTTGGGAGGAACAAGTTGACAGTAATCATCTGTTAGTAGTTGTTTTAATAGATCTGAATTTGATTGACCTGTTGATGACCAAGTGCCATTTTTATCATATTTATAGTGACTTTTAGGGTGGTGCAGTTGAAACCAATCATCTATTAAGGCATTGCCTGGGCCGGTATCAAAACCTAATAACGTGTTATTTTTCTCGGAAGGTAAATAAGTGATATTGGCAATACCACCAATGTTGACAATAAATACATCACAGTCATTTTCAGTAAATATTTTTTGATGAAAGGCAGGGGTCAAAGGGGCGCCTTGACCGCCATATGCCATATCTTTTTGTCTAAATTGTCCAACCACTTTAATATTTGTTAACGCAGCTAAAGTTTGACTACAACCAATTTGTAAAGTAAAAGGAAACTGTGCTTGAGGTCTATGGCGAATTGTTTGGCCGTGATTTCCAATCGCGGCAATATCACTGGCCGAGAGCCTCTCTTTTTTCAATAAGGTATTAACCGCTTCAGCAAAAAGTTGTGCCAGTTCAACATCTAACTCAAAGGCGCAATCAATGTTATCCTTTTCAGAAGAATTTACAGCGCCGTATAATGACGTTATTTTATTTGAAATAGACTTTGAATAGGGCTGATAATAGCTTGAGCGCAATGAAGGCTGATTAAGGTTATCAAAAGTGACTAAGGCTAAATCAATGCCATCAGCACTGGTACCGGACATTAAACCAATATAATACTGAGGCACGTTTGTTAAAGTCATATATTTATTCATCGCTCTGGTGTATAACGCTACCTTCGCTGATGGAGGATAAAGCATTTTTTGCGCTGTCTAATTCTTGTAAGCGTTTATTGGCAAGCAGATTAAATTCGCCCTTATATTTTTTAGCGATAGGCTTAGCATCAGGTAACTTTACTGTTCTTGGGTTGCGATGTACGCCATTAAGTAAAAATTCATAGTGTAGATGAGGTGCTTGAGACATGCCGGTTGAACCGACATAGCCAATGACTTGACCCTGCTTGACGCGTTGGCCTTTTTTTACTGCGCGTTTAGAAAAGTGTAAATACTTAGTCACTATGCCATTACCATGTTGTATAAACACATAATGGCCATTATATTTGTTATAGGTTGAATGGGTAACTTTACCATTACCTGCTGCCACTACAGGTGTGCCAGTGTTCGCTCTATAGTCTGTGCCTCGGTGTGCCTTCCAACGTTTTTGAATAGGATGAAAACGCTTAGGTTTAAAGTTAGAGCTAATATATTTAAAATTAACAGGTGCACGTAAAAATGCTTTGCGCATGCTTTTACCATCAAGGGAGTAGTATTCATTATCACTAAATCGTATTGTGTGAAATATCTCTCCCTGGTTCACAAATTCAGCAGCAAGAATATTGCCTGTGCCGACATATTCACCCTCGACGAACTTTTTTTCGAAAATAACCTGAAAATTATCACCCTTGCGAATATCTAAAGCAAAGTCGATATCCCAGCCAAAAATGTTGGCAAAGTTAATGATTTGCCCGTCTGTTAAGCCTGCCGTTGTTCCTGCGTTCCAAAAGTTAGACCTAATTGTGCCATAGGCAAAAGCTTCACGAATTTCAACCGTTTTATTTTCTTTATGGGATTGATAGTTGTTACCAATAAGATTGATGTAAAGAGTCTCTATTTTAGAAAGGGGATATTCTAAGGCGGTGATTTGGCCTGCATCATTATTAGCAATGCGCAATGTATCTCCAACATTTATCTTAGTAAGGAGTTTAGCATCTTTACCTTTTGCAGTGCTGACAGCATAGGTGTCTTGTGCTGAAAATCCTAAGCGCTTAAATATTCGAGCTAATGAATCGCCACTACGTACTTTAACTGTTTGCCATGTCACATCCACTTGTTGTTGTGAGTTTACCGTATTGGGGGCATCATCAATTGCTGTTTGTGGTTTTACTTTCAGTGAAGGAATAACAACTGTTTTTATCTTCTTTTTTTCGCTTGATTCCTGCGGTAGAGCTATTTGATAGCGTTTTCCTATTTCTAGGTTAGCGACGTCTAGATCATGTGCCGAATGCAGTTGTTTTGTACTAGGTAAAAGCAATAATAGTAATAACAAGCTTGCCACCAGCATCATAACAATGCGGTGTAACTTCGGTAATTGTAGAAATAGTTCGTGTAAACGTTGAAAAATTTGTTGTAAATTTTTTAACTGACGTTGGATTATTTGTTTTTTATTCACGGAGACTTTTTAACTAAATGATAATTAAAATACGATACTTGTCGTTTATTTAAAGGCCACTATAACAAAACTTTTATAAAAAATACCCCTAGAATTGCTTTTATGGTTTTATCCTTATGTGAAAGTGCAGTAGAATTCGGCCATTGAATTAAATTTATCAATCTCGGAGCCGAGTAATGACCGATGTTAGTCAAGTGTTTGCAGAGTTAAAACGTGGTGCGGAAGAAATCTTAGTAGAAGAAGAGCTTTTAGAAAAATTAAAAACAGGTAAACCCCTTAAAATTAAGGCTGGCTTTGACCCCACAGCACCAGATTTGCATCTTGGCCATACAGTATTAATCAATAAATTACGTCAATTTCAACAACTTGGTCATGAAGTTATCTTTTTAATTGGTGATTTTACTGGTTTAATTGGTGACCCTACAGGAAAAAATGTTACTCGTAAGCCATTAACCAAAGAAGATGTACTAGCCAACGCGCAAACTTACAAAGAACAAGTCTTTAAAATTTTAGATCCTGCTAAAACGACTGTGGCGTTTAATTCAACATGGATGGATAAGCTTGGTGCAGCGGGTATGTTGAAACTTGCTTCTCGCCAAACCGTTGCTCGTATGATGGAACGAGATGATTTTAAAAAGCGTTATGCCAGTGGTCAGTCTATTGCTATTCATGAATTTATGTATCCGCTAGTTCAAGGTTGGGACTCTGTTGCACTTGAATCGGATGTTGAATTAGGTGGCACTGATCAAAAATTTAACTTGCTCATGGGGCGTGAATTACAAAAAAGTGAAGGGCAACGCCCACAAACAGTATTGATGATGCCATTACTAGAAGGATTAGACGGCGTGCAAAAAATGTCTAAATCTCTAGGGAACTATATTGGCATTACTGATAGCCCATCAGAGATGTTCGGCAAAATCATGTCAATTTCAGATGTATTGATGTGGCGTTATTATGAGTTATTAAGTTTTAAACCATTAACTGAAATTGAAGCTTATAAAGCTGAAATTGACAATGGTAAAAACCCACGTGATGTGAAAATTGATTTAGCCAAAGAATTGATTGCACGTTTTCATGATCAAGCGTCGGCTGAAGCAGCGCACCAAGAATTTATTAATCGTTTTCAAAAAGGTGCTATGCCTGATGAAATGCCCGAGTTTGAATTAAGCCCTGAGGGGGGCGAAATAGCTATTGCTAACTTACTAAAAGAAGCGGGGCTTGTGGGGAGTACTTCAGATGCATATCGGATGATAAAGCAAGGTGCCGCGAAAATTGAAGGTGAGAAAATTACCGATAAAAGCTTGAGCATTAGCCGTGGTAGTGACGCCGTGTATCAAGTCGGCAAGCGTAAATTTGCTCGTGTTATCGTAAAATAATGCAAGTATAACCAAATAGTTTTGTAATTAAGTTAATTGAAAAAAGCTGCTGAGTGTTTTCAGCAGCTTTTTGTTTGCTTTAAAAAAACTTTTTACTTTAGAAAAATGGTATCAAAACTTAACAACTTAACAACTTAACAACTTAACAACTTAACAACTTAACAACTAATTAACTTATCTCTTATGGCCTGATATAGTCATTGTGATGTCTAACAAAAGGAGAAATGGATGTTTAACCCCCTAATTAAAAAACACGCAGTAGCGTTAACTATTATCGCGACTTCAACGCTTTATACTCTACCCACTTGCGCCGAAACACAAAAAGTAACAGAAGTAGAAGGGATCAGTGAGTACCGATTAGATAACGGTCTTAAAGTCTTACTCTTTCCTGATCCAACCAAAGAAACGATTACTGTAAATATTACTTATCATGTGGGTTCAAAGCATGAAAATTATGGTGAAACAGGTATGGCTCACTTGTTGGAACATTTAGTGTTTAAAGGAACACCTAAGCATAAAGATATTCCAGCAGAGCTTAGTTCACATGGTGCTCGCCCTAACGGCACAACTTGGACTGATAGAACAAACTATTTTGAGACCTTTTCAGCAACGCCTGAGAATATTAATTGGGCACTCGATATGGAAGCAGACCGTATGGTAAATTCCTTTATCGCCAAAAAAGATTTAGACAGTGAAATGACTGTTGTGCGTAATGAATTTGAGCGTGGCGAAAATAGCCCGTTTCGGGTTACTTTACAACGTATGATGGGTGGGGCCTATGAATGGCACAACTATGGTAAAAGTACTATTGGTGCAAGAGCAGATTTAGAAAATGTTCCTATTGATCGCCTGCAAGCCTTCTACAAAAAATATTACCAGCCAGACAATGCAACCTTAATTGTTGCTGGTAAATTTACCAATGAGGATATGTTGTCATTAGTGGAAAAATATTTTGCGTCTATTCCCAAGCCTGAACGTAAAATCCGCCCGTTATATACTGCAGAGCCTGCACAAGATGGTGAACGTGAAGTAACTGTTCGTCGAGTGGGTGATATGCAACTTGTGGGGGCTTTATATCACTTACCTGCGGGTTTTCATCCTGACTTTGCTGCCGCTGATGTGCTAAGTGAAATTTTAGGTGCAAACTCTAGCGGTCGTCTTCATAAAGCCATGGTTGAAAAAAAATTAGCAAGCCGAGCATTTGGCTTTAATTTTCAATGGCAAGAGCCTGGTGTAGCTATTTATATGGCTCAGGTAGATAAAGATGCTAGCTTAGAACAGAGTGAAAAAGCATTACTAACTACGATTGAGTCTATTAGCACGCACCCTATTACTGATGATGAAGTAGAGCGAGCTAAACGAAACTTACTAAAAAATATCGAACTGAGCTTTAATTCTTCAGAAAGTGTTGCTCATGGTTTAAGTGAGTGGTTGGGGATGGGCGACTGGCGTTTATTGTTCTTAAATCGCGACCGCATAGAGAATGTAACCACCGAGCAAGTACAAAAAGTTGCTGAACATTACCTTGTTCAAAATAATAGAACCTTAGGTAAGTTTATCCCAACGAAGCAATCAGAGCGTGTTGAAATTCCACACGTTGTCAACGTTACTGAAATGCTTAAAGGCTATAAAGGACGTGAAGCTGTAGCTCAAGGGGAAGCCTTTGATCCAAGCCCAGACAATATTGATAGTCGCACTAAAGTGTATACAAGAGGTAAGGTGAAAATAGCCTTATTGCCTAAAAAAACGCGTGGTGAGTCAGTTACGGTAAAAATTAATGGCTATATAGGGAAGCAGTCCTCATTAACCAATAAAAAAATGATCGGTGAATTAACGGGCAGTATGTTGATGCGCGGTAGTGAAGAGTATACCCGAGAACAGCTTAAAGATGAATTTGATAAACTCAAAACCTCTGTAAGTATTGGCGGTAGAGTTAATGCTTTTTATGCAAACTTAACCACAACAAAACCTCATTTGTTGACCGCTATTGCTTTAGCAGCACAAACACTGAAAAAACCAGCTTTTGATGTGAAAGAGTTTGAACAATTAGTCGCAACAGTCGAAGTAGACTTAGAGCAACAGTTACAAGATCCACAAGCGATAGCGTTCACTGAATATAGTCGTCGTCAAACGCCGGTTAAGCCAGGTCATCCTTCTTATGTTAGTACCGCGCAAGAAGAGCTTGATGAATTAAAAACTATGTCTCTTGATAAAGTGAAGGCATTTTATAAAGCTTTCTATGGTGTGGCGAATATGCAAATAAGTGTTGTGGGGGATTTTGATGAAGCAGCGGTGTTAGCGCAATTAGAGCAGGCTTTTGTTAACTGGGATAGCCGCGAGGAGTTTGAGCGGATTGCTCAACCTTATGTAAAATTGAAGGTAGAAGATCAAAAATTTGATACACCAGATAAAGAAAATGCGGTATTTGTTGCTTCTGTAGCACTGTCTATTGGTGAAAATGATAAAGATGCTGCCGCGCTGAAAATGGGTAACTATATCTTTGGTGGAGGCTTTCTTAATAGTCGGTTAGCTACACGTTTGCGTCAAAAAGACGGTCTTAGTTATGGCGCGGGTTCTTTTATTGATATGGGGTCAGTTGATAGTCGAACCTCTATGGGAGCTTACGCAATTTGTGCACCGCAAAATTTAAATAAAGTTGAAATTGGTTTCAAAGAAGAATTAGCTCGTTTATTAAAAGAAGGATTTACCGATAAAGAAATTACAGAAGCGAAATCAGGCTTATTACAACAAGCTAAGGTGAGCCGCTCACAAGATAATGAATTAGCTGGTGATATTCGTTATAACTTGTATTTAGGGCGAAATATGCAATTTAGTAAAACGTTTGAGCAACAAATTGAAGCGCTTACAGCGAAAGAAGTGCATCGAGTAATGAAGAAGTATATCAGGTTAGAAGACTTCTCTATTATTAAAGGTGGGGATATGAGTAAGGTTTTATAATATAAAATATAAAAACGTCTTACACAGCCTCTAAATAATGGCGAACACCATCGTTTTTCGATGGAGTTCGCTTTTTTTTTACGTGAGATCAACCAAGTAATACATGTAAATTTATGCTGTTATGACTTTAAAATCCCGTTATAAATTTTTCTTTATACCTGTGAAAAAATACATTATCTCTTCTTCTATTGCTTTGTCATTTTGTTTTGTTTCATTATTGCAACTCAATAGGTAAAAGCTAAAACTGTTGTAGTCAATGCCTACGATGACTTGCAAAAAATACTGGATACCAGCAATGATGGTGACGGTTAATGATGTTAAACCCTACAGCTATTTTTAGCAGTAAAAAGCTGTAATCAAGGTCTTTATTTCATCTCATTTTTACTTTTATTTGATTTTCAAGTAAAACCATCCTTATAAAAGCGTATGAAAACTAGTAATATCAGTTACTTGTGGGTTGGTTGTGACTGGTGGCTGGTGTTATTTCTTACTCAGATACAGATAAGCAAACGCGCTTTAGAGAAAAGTACAGTGCATTTTTTCCACTGTTAGCATGGTGCCCCTTAACTACGGGGAGTATTTTGTGCAAGTTAATAACAAAGGTGGTTGGTTAAGGGGGGATTGGAGTGAAAATATTGAAATATTTTGTTTTTAATATTCAGCTATTTTAATGATGTCGCTTGCTTAGAATAGACTTGCTACAAACTGCTTGCTAACCTAGTCATTGTCTCTTTCATTATCGGGTAAGATTTTCAGCAACATTATGACTAAATCTATTGCCATTGTTCTGTTTTTATTTTTTTTAACTGCCTGCTCTTCAGTTAAAAATGCTGGTGTTGTATATCATCAAAGTTTTAATTTTTCAGCAGTAAAAAAATATAGCCTGTACGAAAGGAATTCTTCATTTACTGATAGTCAGAGTTTATTAGATGCGCATCGTAATGCTATAGAAATAGCCATAGAAATGGTAATGGCTAAGCATAGCTTTAATTATACCAATTTAGCGCAAGCAGATGTCATAGTGACCTATCATCTACTCAATGGAAATAGGCAAGAATATACAAACTATAATCAGGTAATTCGGTTTTGTAGTTATTGTTTACGGGCAAGTGCATGGCAAACCGCTGATAAATACAAGGAACCTCGTTTAGGCAGTTTGATTTTGGATATTGTCGATCCTAAGAAGCAGCGCTCGGTTTGGCGAAGTGTTTATCCATTGGCCATTAAAGATGAGGATAATAGCGCGACAAGTAATGAAAAAATTCAACATGCGATAACAACAATGTTAGCGCAATACCCACACTCCCAAGCTAATCAAAAGCAAACTGACTGATGGAGTATCGTGCTGTTTTTAAATGGCTGACCATCACTCTGATTGTGTTAACTGGGTTTTTAACAATACTACTATTTTTAGGGTATTTGTTAAAAGAAAATGCGGATTTAACTACCAAAATGAAAGCTCAGCTTGAGCAAAAGGCACAGCAGAGCAATGAAAGGAATAAGCTGAAACACGTCTTTGAGCAGACTAAAATATTAACATCGTCAGAATCATCTCAGTTAAAAATCATCAAAGAAAACCAGTATTGTGAAAGTGTTCAACAATGTTTTTTGCTGCAAACAGGTAATAAAAGGCTCGGTTGCCTTGTTTCAGTAAATAGTAAAGGTGCTGCTATATTATTAAAAATTGCTGCGCATAAAGCAGTAACTCAAGTATCAAAACAGCAATGTCATTATGGCAACACACAAGCGAAAAATACGAGTGTGCAATGTGTGAATAATCAATGTATTTATCCTTTTGATAACTTATAGGAATAAACACTATTCAAGTTGATTTTCGGTGTTTATAATACGGCCACTTTTTATTTTTGTTTATTTGATACTCATTGTATTAATTAAACGCGTTAACAGAGAAGATATATGAGTTTTCCTAGCGATGAAACAGGTCAAGTGTTAGCTGAAATGCAGCACGCAGGTATTGATTTGACTGTGTCTCATGATGTCGTTTTTTTTCATTTGTTTGAACAACAAAGTGATGCACAAGCTATGGCTGATTTTATTGAAAAAAATATACCGCAAGCTATTATTAACGTGCATCCCGATGAAACGCCAAATGTTTGGGATCTCGATTGTATTATAACTATGATACCTAGCTATGACGCTATCGTGAAGCAAGAGGCTGACTTTGAACAACTCGCCAATAAATTTTCAGGTTACAATGACGGCTGGGGAGTAGAGGCATAATTGTTTCTCTGATTTTATTAATAGCACATGATATCTTTCTACATTAAAAAAAACCTTACCTATTTAACTATTTTTTTCGAACATATAGCCTTGGCTCTATGTACTCCCCATGGACGAATTTTTAATTGTCTGAGACGATTTTTTAGTATTCGCATTGTCAGAAGTACCGGAGCAAAAGTGAATTTTATTGGCTCTATCGATGCTGATACCGATATTCTTATTGCAAACCATCAAAGTATGGCTGATATTTTTTCTTTAGAAGAAATTATTGGTAACGATGTTCGATTTGTTGGCAGGACAGGCATTATGGATAAATGGCCAGTCTCGTATATTGTTGATAGGGTTGGACATATTACGGTAGATCAAAAGGATCGTCGTGCTATTATTCAATTATTGAAAGATATTAAAGCGTGTAAAGGCAAAAAAGTTGTTATTTTTCCTGAAGGAACACGTTCACAGTCAGGCAAGATAGAGCCCTTTGAAGGTGGCACTAAGCTGATTGTTGAAAAGCTTCAGCTTAAGGCTCAACCGATCGTGATTAAAAATATTCTCTGTGTTTATGATGAGTCCACTAAAACCGCGAAAAGCGGTGTGATAGACATTGAGGCCTTACCACCAGTTACCATTAAAGATGGTTGGTACGAGAAGGCTTATCAAGATATGAGCCGTATTTTCGAACAACACCAATCCAATTAGAAACTATTTC
>Ga0187827_10005404_pt1 | contig 15155 bp, 13 predicted proteins | sample ETNtaG_39_FD_167969 | JGI IMG/M metagenome (GOLD analysis project Ga0187827, IMG submission 167969) | Marine microbial and viral communities from oxygen minimum zone, Eastern Pacific Ocean - ETNP2014_SV_150_PacBio MetaG (Illumina Assembly) | ecosystem: Environmental > Aquatic > Marine > Hypoxic...
GGGCCGCTGGGAGGACCGCCGCTAGGGGGGGCAGCCGGCTGTTCATCTTCTCCAACAGAGGGGGGCATCGGGTTTGCGTTGGTGCTGACAGCATTGAGCATTGCTGCCATTGCATCATCATCTGGCTCCAATACTGCACCTTCACCTGCTGGCTCTACCATTGCTTCAACAGGAGTGGGTTCCTTTGAAATTGTTTCAGGCTCAGGAGTAGTGACATTTCCAGCGTCGCCGAACCCTGAAGCAAATAGATCATCAGCGACTGCTTGCTGTTCCTTGTCTTTTGCAATTTGAGAAGATGTTCGTTCAGCCACAAAGTCCGCCTACGCGGGCCCACGGCACGTGCCTTAAATACACGTTTCCTGTCGCTCGGCCCCTACCTGCCCGAGTGGTGTAGGGGTTATCATGAGGGGTTGTCGATCCCTCGACCCGGGTTCAAATCCCGGCTCGGGCGCTCAAGATGTTGGATGATTGGTCACAGTCCCGCATACGGCGCAATAGACATTGATGCCACCTATTCGTGACTCGATCCCTGCTATGTCAATTTCATTGCCGCATTTACATAGAACCTTGGTAGCCGCCATCATCCCTGCGAATGGAAGTCGTGCGTTAAGGATGACGGGGGTGGTTTCACCAATCTCCATATCTAGCTTCAAACCTGACAAGAACCTTGGTTGCATTATATTGTCTACGGATAGAGGCTTGGACTCTCTCAACAAGAGGGGCATGTTGTATGAGAGTTTCATTCAATTCATTCTCAAAACTCAGTAAATTCTGCTCTTCGACAACTGCCCACCCTCTCAGTATTGTTGGGTTTGATGATTTCAACAACGGCAATAAATGAGGTAAATGAGCAAGTGTTTCGTGTGGTAGATTCATCAACACAAAGTCGAATCTGTTCAAGAGTTCAGCGATATTGCCCAATGTTGTAGCATCTTCGACCCCAATGAACCAATTCTCTGATATATCTCCAATATTTTCCCTCAATAACCCAACTGCATGAGGATTGATGTCACAAGCAAGAAGGTCCCCTACTAGGTGTTCTTGGTTGAGTAATTGAAGAACTGCGGGGCCAACACCACAATACGGGTCAGCGATACTCAGTGGCCTAGATAATAGGTTTCGTAATTCCATTGCACTAGAAACGGTTCTTTCCCGTTCACCGGCCAATCTAGATGAATAGTAGGCCGTTGATGGGTCAAGAAGAATGGTTGTTCCATTTTCCTTCACTGAAACTCTCGTTGAAGTCAATCGTGCTTTGATTTCCTCGGGAAGAGAAATAATCTCTTCTGCATTCAAAATCGCGCCCTCTGAACGGGCCGCTAATGGTTCGAGCATCCTGACTCTGAATTCGCCGGAGACTCCATGATCTCTAAGAATCAGTCTGGTTTTGGGTGAATGGTCCATCTTGGCCAGTGCGACCTGTTGGGCATATTGTTCAATTTCTCTTTCAATCTTGAAGAGGATGATATCGCTATAATGTTCTTGAGAATTGGGCCAAATTCCCTCGTATTCATCAATTACTGATGTTGAAATGTAGTTTGGTAGGTGGGCTATCCATGTCTTAGGCGAGGGGGGGTCTTGTGTTTCAATCACAATCGGAATCCCTGTGAATTGGGGTGAGAGTTCCCTTGGAGCAGATTCGGCGATTGGGACCAATGAACATTCACCGTCTGACAATACCCTGTATCCTGTTGGGAACCAATCCATTTCCTTCAAAGCGTCGATGAAAAACTGGGTTTGCCGCTTCGGCACGCTCAAATGGCGCATGTCACTCAACGGCTCCAATGGAGGGCCCCGCTTGACCTTAGTGGATGATACTGAACCAGGAGTGGGGTTGCATCTGATTGGCACAGGTGTTGGCTCACCCCTGAATATGAGCGTGGGTGGGCAAAGGGTCGCATCGGCATGTGAATACCGTTTCTTAGAGGGGTACACCTCGTTATTACAGAATGGGGGGGAGGATATTTTAGAAGAATTGGTTGGAACTTATGAAATCATCAGAAGACCCCAGATTGAGGAGCCCGGTTCGCTGTTGGAAATGGCAAAGAAAACCAGTGTGGCATTATTGGTGGTCGGAGACCCGATGCAAGCAACTACCCATGTTGATCTATTGTTGAGATGTAAAGAACGTGGGATTTTGACCACAATACATCATGCTGTTTCGGTGGTTGATGTGATTTGTGCTGGAATTGGTTTGCAATCATACCGGTTTGGACGACAAGTGACACTGACCTTCCCTCACGGTGGGCACCTGCCAACTTCTCCCTTGGAGATGATTGCGGACAATCTATTACTCGGGTTACATACTCTTGTTCTTCTTGATCTTGACCCGACCGGTTCTGGTAGCACAACTCCTTCTCCAATGTCACCGAATGGAGCGATTGAAGTCATGGAAGAAATGGCAAAGAGATTGAAAGATGACCCGCCGCCACACCTGCAAGGCGATTCCAAAGAAAGTGTTCGCCAGCATTTCAGAAAAAAGGCCGTTTCGAGAATTCTAGAAATAGGGGTTAGAAATCTGCATGGTGTAATTTGTTCAAATATGGGGGGGGATTATTCAAAAGTGGCTTTGGGCACTCTCTCTGAACTGGCTGGTGGAGAATATGATGGAATCCATTCCTTGGTAGTAACTGGTGATTTGTTGGGAATGGAAGAAGAAGCGTTGGTGCGACTTAATTGAAGTAGGGTGCACCGGAGTAATGAAGCGAAACGGCCCACTCGGGCGGGATGGTGTTTTTTGATGGCAGGACCTTCCGGTGTGGAATTTCCAGGACAAAAAAAGGCTCAGCGGATGCGGATGCGCGGCACAAAACAAGCATCTGCAGATGCTCAAAAACGCTTGCGAAAACAATTGAAATCGCTCTTGGAAGATCCTGAAAAAATTATGCCAGACATGGTTTGGCAAGGCAAATTGCCATGGGGGCGAGTCGACCCAGTGACTAAATCTCTCAAAAGAATTCGAAAAGTCATCTCGAACAGAAATAATCGCCCATGGTTAGCAAAACAAATGGTAGGAGGGAAGGGGGATGGAATCGCAAAAGCGCTTGCAGGTTCGCTGGTTGCTGCAATAGATGATGAAATTTCGATGGTGGCAACATTCAAACACCCGATTTATGGGAATGGAGCATTTGTCCGGAGAGGAGACTCGAAACCTGCTGCAATGGTTGGAGTTCAACATTCACACAATCCCCGCTTACGTCTACTACCTTGGGAAGAACATGCCAAGCATGGATGGTTTTTCTTTTCGTGGAAAGGTGGTTTCATCTGTACAGGAAATGTTGCCGATGTACCCACTGAATGGGTAGTTGCTGGAATGAAAAGAAGTGAATACACAAACACGCTGAAAGATGGGTGTCATTTGATTGGAGATCTTGATGCTGCCACAGTTTCTGGAGATGATTTTGATGAAGAGGGGTATATCAGGCTCTCATTCCGCGATGGTTCTGTTGTCGGAATCAGGGGCTCAGTTCTTGAGGAAAAGGGCGCTAAGGATGCATTCATTCAACCACTAGCATTGAGGATGTTGCCCCCTAAGATTGGTGAAATTGCAGATGGTGAATTAAAATGGAGGCCTCAGGGATGGCCCGAAGGAGAAGAGTTGCCTGATGCTGCGAATGAACGTGTGCAGGAAGTCTTTGAGGCATGGTTCAATCTGATGGTTGATGAAACAAATCTTTGGCAGATGTTGAAACAGGCTGTTCTCGCCAATCTTGAAACCGGTTTCGTGGTGGGGGACGTTTGGTTTGGGATGGAGGATATTGATGGATGCCTCAATGCGTTTTCCGGAGGTAAGGAAGAGAGGGTGGCTGCGCACTTCATCATTAGTCGTTTACACGAAGAACAGCGCGGAGTTGCTATCGATATCGAAGGAGGCGCCGAATGGTTAGAAGATAGAACAATAATCAGAAGTCGCTCAACAACCTTGCATAACTTGCTCAAAGCGACATGGTCCGAATTCGGACTTGATCTGCTTGAACATCTAGGGTTGGATGGTGATGGTGCATATGCTGTATGGCAGAAACAATTAGACAAGCCGGTTCCATTCAATAATTTCCTGCGCAAAGTGGTTGCTGACAAGGAGGGGGCTGACAAGTTGGCGCGGATTCCTTGGTCTGATCAATCATTGAAGGGATTATGCGGGAATATTCAGGAGTTGGTCTTGAAAGCGGCTTCGGAAGGTGTTGGTAAAGCGCATTCTGTAGCCAAAAAGTTGCGAGATTCAATAGAAGTTGCAGCTTTGGGTTGGGCATGGTTGGTTGCGCATGGAAAAGAAGGGGGGAATGAGTGGCACTTTGAACAGGCAGCGAGAGATAAAGGCGGCGAATGGGCCCGTTCTGTTTCCGAACTCTGGGCTGCAACAGAATCTCTGATTTCGGATGATATTGAGGATAAGGATTCTTCGATTCAGGCTTATGCTGAAGCGATGGAGAAATTCAGAAAAACAAGCGGAGAACAGGAGGCGTTGCCTTCAAGATGATGATGCGAGGGCTTCGCTAATATCGTTCCACAAATCTTCAGCATCCTCTATTCCTACTGAAAGTCGAATCAATCCTGGAGTCACTCCAACCTCTAAACGGCGTTCTTCAGGGGTGGCGGCATGAGTCATCGACCAAGGATGGTTGACGAGACTTTCTACGCTACCGAGGCTCTCTGCTATTGCAAACAATCTACTTGCTTTGGCAAAACGACGGGCGCCCGCCTCGCCCCCTTCAATCTCAAGTGAGATCATTCCGCCAAATCGTCGCATCTGCGATGCTGCCACATCGTGTCCAGCGTGGTCCTTGAGTCCGGGGTACAGAAGCCTGGTTACTTTGGGATGTGTTGCCAGCCTTTCTACAAGATACTCGGCATTGTCGCAATGTCTCTCCATTCGGATTGCAAGAGTGCGTATGCCCCTGAGAATCAAAAAACAATCAAGGGGGGAGGGGACAGCTCCCATCGTGTTCTGGAGAAAGCGTATCTTCTCATTGAGTTCTTCGTTTCTGGTGACGACATATCCTGAAATCACATCACTATGTCCTGAAACATATTTCGTGGATGAACTGCAACTGATATCTGCGCCAAGTTCCAATGGACGTTGAAGAACGGGGCTGGCGAAGGTGTTGTCGACCACAACTATCCACCCTCTTTCGTGTGCTTGGGCTGAAAGTGTTGCAATATCATGAATGTTCAGTAGTGGGTTGGTGGGAGTTTCCAACCAAAGCATTCTGGTATTTTCTTGTGCGCAAGCCTCCAAATCTCCGGGTCCAAGATCACTGTATGTTGTTTCAACACCGAATTTAGAAAGTACTTCGTCGAAGTATCTCCCTGTCCCTCCATAAAGATCGGATGCTGCAATGATATGGCTCCCTGATTCCAATAATTGAGTCACTGTGGTTATCGCTGCCATTCCACTGGCGAATGCACTGCCGTATGCGCTGACTGTAGGTGATTCAAGGATTGCAACCGCTTCCTCCAATGCATCGCGGGTTGGGTTCTGGGTGCGTGAATACTCATATCCGGTATGCTCTGCAAAATCCCTCTGCACATAGGTAGATGTCTGGAATATGGGGGTCTGGACTGAGCCTGTTTTTTCTTCTGGGTCGGCGGCAGCATGTACCGTGCGAGTAGATTCGCCGATATCTTCCATATCTTCACTCACCCCAGTCATCAGGCTCAAACCCATTGTCGCGAAGCCATTCATCATTGTAGAGTTTTGAGAGATAGGGATTTCCCGCATCTGGCATTATCACCACTATCATCGCCGCTCGACCAGCGGCATCATTTTCTGCAGCGATTTCAAGTGCTGAATGAAGAGCGCCTCCGCATGAGCCGCCACAGAACAATCCTTCTTTGCGCGCAAGTTCTCTGGTTACTCTGAAACACTGCTCATCATCCACTTGCCTGATTTCATCAATAACAGAGAAATCTGTCGCAGGGGGTATGAAATCTTCGCCGAATCCTTCAACCAGATAGGTGTTAGGTACGCCGAGCGTGCCTTGCTCAAAATATTGTTTCAGTATTGAGCCAATTGGGTCTACTCCAACTATCGTCGGCGCATTCTTACTCTCTGATTCAGCACAATCAATCAATGCTCGACCGCAGCCAGTGATGGTGCCCCCAGTACCCATCGCTGCTACAAAGTGGGTGATTCGCCCTTCAGATTGTCTCCATATCTCTGGGCCGGTGGTTTTGATATGGGCCAATGGGTTTGCTTGGTGAGAATATTGGTTTGGATACCAAGCACCTGGAATCTCACGTGCTAATCTTGCTGCAACCTCATAATAAGAGCGGGGGTCATCTTTCTCTACTGCCGTAGGGCAAATGTGGACTTCTGCGCCGATGGCTCGTAAGAGGTCTACTTTTTCTTGAGACATCTTGTCAGGCATTGTGAAAATGCAACGATATCCGCGTTGTGCTGCTACCATGGCGAGGCCGATTCCAGTATTCCCACTGGTGGCTTCGATTATCGTTCCACCCGATTTCAACAGGCCCTTTTCTTCAGCATCCAAAACCATGAATTGCCCGATTCGATCTTTGATTGAACCCCCAGGATTACATCTTTCCAATTTTACCCATATCTCTGAACCTTGTAGGTGCGAAGTGACTTTGTTCAATCTAATCAAAGGTGTTTCTCCAATGGCGGAGACAGCGTCAAGGAACGCCCCTCGTGGCAAGCCCATACCCTTCGCTGCAAGAGGATGGTCTTCATCCTTGCCAATACTCTATTCCGCTTCTGATTCCTCTTCAGCTCGCTTCTGAGATTCAACCAATATATTTCCAGCCAACAATATTCCACCACCTACTACCAACCAAAAGGTGAATACATTCAATCCCTCAACCAATGCGTAAATGGTCGCCCACACTGGTTCAAGAGCGTAGATGATGGCTGCGTGGACTGGATGAAGATGTCTTTGATGTAGATTCAACAACATGATGGCAAGGAAAGAACCGAGAAATCCAAGAAGAAAAAGCCAGATGAATACATCTTGCTCAGTCAATAATGAACAGAGTTGTTTCAGAGTGGGGGAATCGGTTGGGGCAAATATCAACGCAATTCCCAAAGTGATGAGTGAAGCCAACACTACTACGATGAATGAGGCTTGGGTGACTGCTAATGGGTCAGTACTTCTCGTGATTGAATCCGTGGCTAGAATATGAAACGCGAACAATAAGGCACAGAATACCGTGAGTAGTTCAGCCCACCCCCAGGTGATATGAGGGGGGCCATCAATGAATCCTGCTCCAAATGTCGCCATCCCTACTCCGATGATCAAAGTAAGAGTAAGTGGATGTTTTCGAAATATCAATCCTATCAATACGGTAAAGACAACGTATAGACTGGTAAGAAAGGCTGACACCGCTGGTGTGATTTCATTCAATGCCAACATTTGTGACAAAAATCCTCCAAACATCAACAATCCTAGAATTGCTCCTCCTTTCCATACATTCTTGTCCACTAATCCATTACGTGCTTTTTCACTAAAAATTGGCAAGGAAATTGCCGCAACCAGAAATCTGATGAAAATCATAAATCCCACAACTGAGGCAAGATGCCAATTCTCAAGATGGACTGCTGCAGAGTCTAGGGCTTTCTTCATCCAAACAAATGTCGCACCCCAGATTAGAGTCACAAACAGCAGCCATGCCACGGCGTTCCGCCTATCTGTGGAGTTTGTCTGCATGTATAGGTCTCAAAGTAGTGAATCCATCAGATTTGGGGCGGTGTGTTTTTGTTGTCATATTCGCTGCGACAGATATGGACATTCTCAGTCATGCCCTTATTGGGGCCATTATTGCACAATTATGTCTCTGGAAAATGGATAATGAAAAAATTCGAAGAAGGTGGGTGCTGGTTGGGGGTTTATTGGCCGTGGCTCCTGATTTGACCAACATTCCACTCTATCTACACGTAGGTTCGTTGAATGATCGATTCTTGTGGCTTCCACATCATTCTGATTGGGATGGATATCGAATCAAACACTCATGGATGGTCTTAGGGTGGGAAATAAGTCACTCATTGGTAATCGCCATTATTGGTGCTTGGCTACTGCATCGTAAAGGATATGCAATTTGGCCCGCACTATGCTGGGCTTCACATTCAATAGTGGATATTTTCACCCACACTGGTGAGTGGGCAACTGTTCCGTTGTGGCCTCTGTATATTCAGATTGAAGGATTTGCCGACCCGTGGAAATGGACGCCTGTTGGTTGGGCCTTCTCTAATGCTGTTGTTTTCACATTATTCGTCTTGACTTCCAAACACTTGCAGAAATGGAGAGAGGGGTGGCCAGAAATGTTGCTCCCTGTTGAGGCATGGCTACCTACCTCTCCTCAAAGTTATGATTCTCAGGGATAATGAGAATTACATTTCACCAAAAGGGGGGGGAATATTGAGTGAAGAGCCGTTTTGGGAGAAGGCGTTTGACAGTGGTGTGATTCCAAAGGATGAGGCGAGTTTTGACGCCATCGTTGTCGGGGGAGGACCGAGTGGATCTGCTGTTGCTACATACCTTGCCAAAGAAGGGAGGCGTGTTCTGTTGGTAGAAAAAGGAGTGTGGCCAAGAGACAAGGTGTGTGGAGATGCCGTAGGGGGAAAGGCGCTTTCTTATTTGGCTGAACTGGGGGTGAAAAGTCGCCTTGAAGAGAGCCCTCATTTCAGAGTGACAAGTATCATTTTCGGCGCCCCAAAAGGCACTTTGGTAGATATCCCCTTGCCAAAAGAAGAGGTGGATGCAAGAGAAGCAGGATATTCTCTGCCAAGAATTCAATTCGACCGTTTGCTGTTTGAATGCGCAACTGAATACGTCATCGAGAATGGTGGAAATGTGGTTCAGGGCGCCACTGTGAAATCATTGCTCTACGAAGGTGGTGAGGGTGATGCACGTACCTTCACGGGTATCGAACTTTCACATGCTGGAAAGAAAAAAAGGTGGCATGCTCCCGTAATTATCGGAGCAGGGGGGTATACCTGCCCAGTAGCGAGAGCGGTGGTCAAAGAAACATATGGGAGAGATATGGTTGACCGGGAGCATTACTGCGGAGGGTGGCGTGAATATTGGTCTGGAGTGAAGGGTTGCAAGAATGATGAGGGAGCGATAGAAATTCACTTTCTCAACAAGTCCCCTGGATACTTCTGGATGTTTCCGGTTGGAGGAGGGGTTGTCAATGTGGGGGTCGGCGTAGTATTGGCTGATCTCGATAAACAAAAACGTAAACTCAAGGATTTGCAGGCAAACATCATTGCAAAACACCCCACATTAAGTCAACGATTTGCAGATGCTGAAATGGTTAAAGGAAGTGGAAAGGGGTGGCAATTGCCATTTGGTTCACCGAGAGAAGGGGAATCATTGCAGCCGCGACGCGCTTTTGCAAATGGTGTCTTATTGGTTGGCGATGCTGCAAGTCTTGTCGACCCATTCAGTGGTGAAGGAATTGGAAATGCATTGTTCTCAGCGAAATTAGCTGCAAACTCAATAATTGAAAATGAGGGAGTTGATCTTGATTCGGGAATGGCCTATCAACAGATGTTGTGGGATGCACTGGGTGATGAATTAACGAATTCTCATAAACTGCAAAAAATGTCAAAGCGGAGTTTCTTACTCAATTGGGTTTTGAAGAAAGCGGCCAAGAAACCAAAGATTCAGAAATTGTTCACTGATATGATAGCGAGCAAGGATGCGCAAGGAAAGTTGCATTCGAAATGGTATTTGATTCGTACCTTCCTGTTCTAGGAAAGAATTGACAGCCGACATCCATTGGGACGGGTATGAGCGGAGGTCTGGATGTTGATTTGCGAGGTATCAAAGCAGTCTTTCTGGATCTAGATGGTACCATTTATCTTGGTTCTAAACTTATTCCCGGGGCGCTTGATTTCTTGAAACGGTGCGAGGGTGCTGGCATCAAGAGGTTCTTCTTATCCAACAATTCTTCTCGCTCTGTAGATGAATATGTAGCAAAGTTACGCGCCTTTGATATTCCGGCTGAAGGGGATGAAATATTGCTGTCCACTCATGACTTGCTCGCCTGGCTTTCCTCCAACGCTGTGAATGAAACTTATCTGGTTGGAACTGAAGGTATGCGTTCCATGCTCGAAGATGCAGGGGTCAACACAATGTCAGATTCACCCCAATATGTTGTACTTGGATACGATACTGAAATCACATACGAAAAGCTCCAAACTGCTTCCGTTCATCTCCACCGCGGGGTTCCAATGGTTGCTTCACACCCCGATATGGTTTGTCCTTCACCAGAAGGCGGAATCCCTGACACGGGAGCGTACATGGCCTTGTTCGAAGCAACCACCGGCGCACGTCCAGTCCATATTTGTGGGAAGCCAAACCCTGGAATGATTTTACACAAGGTGGAAGAGTTGGGATTACAACCAGAACAATGCGCTATGGTAGGGGACAGACTCTACACGGATTTGGAAATGGCGGAAAGGGCTGGTGTTCACGGGATTTTGGTATTGAGTGGTGAAGCAAGTGTTGCGGATTTGGACGTCGCTGAACAAAATCCCTCTCTTGTGGTTGGTTCAGTGGCTGAACTATTGTCACAGGCTTGACTCAATATGTGGGGATATTCATCGCCATCGGCGATGTTGTGAATCCTCAATAAATGAGGTTGTGGGAATTTATTCGTTCTTGGTTCTCCATTCCCAATCGCTTTCATAATCAAAGTGGATTGTCTCTTCTTCCATCAATCTCCATTCATTATTTTCGGCTATTTCTTCTTCGGACAATTTCTTTACGTGTAAATGCCCATATGCTTCTTTTGCTTCCATTTCAGTGATATAATATTCCAATGCTGTATCCAATTTCCACAAAATTTCTTCAATCAATTTCTTCATTTTTTCATCCATGTCTATACGTTCCTCAAGGGGTTCCAACGAACTCCAATCTGACTAGAGGTTCATTCTGACATGCAACATTGATTTGTTCAAAGCCCTATATCAAGATATCTAATTCGCGATACAAGTTGCTCTTCTGAAATATCTCAGGAGACCGAATCCATCATGTGTGGATGCTCAACGCACAGGCCATGCGCAAAGGGTGGTTAAGTGCAAGCATAGTGCTAATCCTCCTCATGCAATCATTATCCGGTTGTTTCGGAAAAGAAGTGGAAGAGAATGGCGTTCCAAAACAAGAACAACATTGGCTACCTAATGTTGAAGATAGAGAGGACATGATCTATCGCGAAGATGATGTCTTCAGTAGAGTCTCATGGAACGGGACATATTCCATCGATTCTGTTCGCTCAATCTACGTCCCAGTTCCTGCCATATCACTGACTGATGGGGGGGCTGGAGTCACTGGTGGTGCTGAAGTTCACATGGGGCTATGGCTACCTATTATCGACGGGTGCGACATGGATGCGGCAAATATTTCTGTAGAATGTCAAGTGCCGATAGTTGCTGAAATCGGACCATATTACAACGACGGGGATGTCGACGCTCTGACGCCGGCTGATCGCTTAGGTCGGTTCTTGATTGAGAATCTCGTCCCTCATGGTTACGGAATCGCTCAAGTCTCTGTCTTTGGCACAGGAGAGTCAAATCATTGCATGGACCTAATGGGCTTGGAAGAGCAAGAAGGGATTGATGCTGCTGTTGAATATCTGGGTTCTTCTCCATTCTCAAATGGCCATGTTGGAATCATCGGTAAATCATACGATGGGTCCACTCCATGGGAAGCGGCGGCGATGGGTTCTGAATACCTGAAAACAATCATTCCAATGTCTGGGCTCATAGGCGTACATGACTTGATGTGGAGAAATGGAAGTATGGAAGCACGCGGTGCTGTGATGCACAATGGGGTGTACGGAAGTTTTGGATTAGATGGTGATCTGGAAGATGTGCAGAATGCATGTGAAGGATATCTAGAGGGGTATTATGCTGGTGTGGGTGCCTATCTAACGGGTGATAATCTTGCTTGGACTGGCAGTGACTATTGGGAAGAACGCCATTTCCTTACAAGAGCCATTGAGAACTACAACGGTTCTGTATACATCATCCATGGACTCCAGGATTGGAATGTTGACCCACATATGGCATTCCCAGTACACAACATGATGGTTGATGCTGGCTTTGATGTGAAGGGGTTGTACGGGCAATGGGGACACGACTACCCCGACCGAAGAAGTGGGCACGAGGGATTATCCAGTGGATATGGTGCAGAGGCATTTCCATACACCTTGAGGTGGGATTGGGCAGATGACCTCTTGGAATGGTTTGATTTCTATCTCAAGGATATAGGGCCGCAGCCCCGTCTGGTCGCAGAAGTTCAAGATAACATGGGGGGTTGGAGAGTGGAGGAAACATATCCGCCAACCAATTCAACGTGGCATGAATATGGAATGGATGAATGTATCATCATCAGTGGTGGTGAGAGCGTTACTGCAACTTCTACCCTTACAGTGGGTTGTCCGGAATTTGATGAGGAAACAAGAATCATTGGAACACCAACTTTCCACATCGAGGCCACAATTTCTCCTTTGGCCACCAGTGGACATCTGTATGTCGAAATGGTTCAAGCAAGTAATGGAATGCACCTCGGGCATGCGGTGATGGATTTGAGATTCCATGCTGGCGGTAAAGAAGGTGCTGTTCTCACTCCTGGTTCAACAATAATTGCAAAAATGGAATTCTTCGGAATGGATGTAGTTGTTCCAGCAGGAGATGGAATCAATCTGATTATCACCCAAACTGGAGACGATTACCTCCCAAGTCCAGTCTCAACTTTCCCAGTACAGGTATCTATGGATGGGCAAAGCATTCTGACTCTACATCAGGTGGAAAGAAATTGTGATGATCTCTTCTTGCCACCAATGCAAGAACCATACCCCCAATGCTCCATTGAATCCTGATTCTGTGGATATCATCATCAAATGGTCGCCCTTGGAAAGGGTATGGTCTTGGGCCGGCTGAAAGAAATCTGGCAGCGGAAGGTGCGTTTTCAAGCACTAGGATTTGAGAAAGCAGGATTCATGGCAGAAGCGCAGGTTGGTCAGTTGATTGAGGCGGGTATCGATGGGACATGTTGGCGAGTTTTCCATGGGCCTCGGATACCTGCACCAAAGGAAGGGCGTTGCCGTGAGGCTGATTTCATCGTAGTTGGGCCTGCAGAAGTATGGATGGTAGAATGTAAGCATTGGTCAGGCCATGTTGAAATGCGCGGCACTGATGTCATCCAACATAGAAGAAATGACAATGGTGAGTTGAATCACAAGGATACTTTTGGCATCATTGCACACAAGGGAAATGTGTTGGCAGAATATCACGGGGCTGTCATGCCTGAAGTGACATCGTTCGTTGTTTTCTCAAATCATAATTTGGAACTTCCTGATGAGGTAGCAAATAGAGTGGATTGTTTCAGGCAGAGTGACCTCTTGGCGATTCTCCCCAGCGAAAAGGAAGATTCGCAGACAGTGGGGTTATCGGCTGAATCTGCCGCCCTTGTTGAATCTCTTGAGACTCTTGGAACCTGGGACCTCGTCCACCTGTATGGTGGAAAGGAATACAATGGAGACCTCAAATCAGTTGCACCTGAAAGTGGAGTCGTTCATGGATTGTTTGAATCGAGAACTGAATATGATAGAATCGACATGGAAACTGAGAGGTCGTGGATGGGAATATTTCGTGGTACAAAATGTGAAGCAATATTGTCAAAGAATGGAATTGAACTGAAACGATGTGCTGTCAATCCGGATGCTGAAATCGTTGTCCGCAGGGCAGGGAAGAGTGAGGATACTTCTGTTAAATGGCGTCACGTGACTGCTATTGATCTACTCAGTAATCCTGACCATCATTACATCCGTAAAGAATCGTGACTTCAAATGCCTCGGCGCTGCCGCAGCAGTCATGACAGATGAAATGACAATTCGAATCATTGGCCTAATTGCAAGTATTCTGGGAGTTATTGCTTGGGCGCCTCAATTCAAAAGAGTCTGGGTGGAAAAACGGCATGATGGAATTTCATTACTTACCTGTTGGATAGTCACCTGCACCTTGGTGATGTGGTTGATTTATGGCATTATGATCGATGCTTTTGAAGTGATTGTCGGAAATGCACTTGCTCTAACAATGGTCCTAGGGGTCATCATTGGAGTCGTTCGTGTCAGAAACGCCATTGAATTCGAATCAAGTGGTGAATGATTGACTCGTTGACGATTTGGATCATTCGATAAAGGGGTCTTTCTTTTCCGCTTCTTCCTCTTCATCATCAAATACTACCTTTCCAGCCTTCCGGTTAGTGACTGCTATTGCACCGATACCGCATGCCGCTACTGTGAGAACTATCGTTGCCAATATCGTTCCAGTGCTGGCATCAACAACATTTCCAGATTGTAATGCTCCAGACAACACTCTTGGGTCATTATCAGCCACACATTCCCATATTGGTTTGGTTGTTTCATACGGGTCTGAATTACCTGCCGTCCAAAAAATGATGACTTCTCGGTGCTGCATCAATTCTACTGCCGCGGTGTCTGGATACCACTTCTTGCATGTAGTTAATGCTCCAATATTTGCACCGGAGGTGCCATCGGGGTCAGTCTTCCATTCAAGGTCATCAACATCCCAATGCTGATTCACCTTCCCCCCCCATAATGCGACTCTTGGGGTAGCATTGGTAGCCATTGCTGGATCTATCAAGACAAGATGCGCATATCCTGCTTCTTGAGAAGTTCCTTGTGTCCATGTGTAATCAAATCTGTGTACGGTTTCATATCCTTTCAGTAATTCATCTGTAAGAACAATCCATACATCAGAACCAGTTCCTTGCACTGATTCAACAGGCCCGACCAATTCCAAGGAAAACTCGTCGCCATTCGGATCCACACAATGTAATCCCACATCATATACTCCTTCACTCAGTCTAGACCTTTGATAATTCAGCGATTCCCATTCTGGTTTGGTTTCCATGGGTGCCCCGATTGTCTCGACCTGTCCGAGGGTAGTGGTGGTGAACATCGAACATGTTGGGGTTTCATCGGCGGTTGGAGGCTCACATCCAAGTCCATTCACCGCGGTACCTGTAGGTGTACCGGGACATTGGTCAAGATTGTCCGTGATTCCATCGCCATCAGAATCTAATTGGTAAGGTGCGCAACCATCAGCATCAGCAACAAACGCAGGAATGGTTCCAGGGCATGAATCGCTGGAATCGTGTACTCCATCG
>Ga0187827_10005405_pt1 | contig 15153 bp, 13 predicted proteins | sample ETNtaG_39_FD_167969 | JGI IMG/M metagenome (GOLD analysis project Ga0187827, IMG submission 167969) | Marine microbial and viral communities from oxygen minimum zone, Eastern Pacific Ocean - ETNP2014_SV_150_PacBio MetaG (Illumina Assembly) | ecosystem: Environmental > Aquatic > Marine > Hypoxic...
CTAACTCACTTCCGAGGCGCCACTCACCGATTTCCGGATACTGGATCTGTTCCGGTAGATCGTTGGGATTACCCTCCGGGGTACCCGCGTCTATCCAGGCAACGATTGTGTTGATGTCTTCATCGGACAGCCGCCAGTCATTCTTCAGCTCCTGAATCCCGATATCCTTGTCGTAGTGATAAGGTGGCATCTCGCGCGTAATCACCTGCTCTCTGATTAACGCCGCCAGAGGTGCGACTTCCTGGTAGGTGGTGAGGGGGAAGGGCCCGATGTTCCCTTCCTGATGACAGATCTGGCAGTTATCCCGCATGAGCTCCGCGACATCGCCTGAATACGTGACGTCTTCTATTTGGGCGCCAGCAATCGCGGGGACCAGAGCCATACCTGAAAACAGCCCTAATACGATAGTTTTCTTCATTGTCCACTCCTGTTATGACGCAGGCACTGCGCCACTGTTAAGTAGTATTTTAATTAGTTCGAATCTACATTTACCCGAGGTAGTGTAAATTGTGGAGCACCACTTTTATTGATATAAATCAGGATTAATAGAGAGGGATCAACTTTTTTCGGAAAACTACTTTCACACTGCGCAGCGGAAATTGGTTTTCCGCTATTTACTCCCTACGCCAAATACGCGGTGCCAGACCTACGAGCCTAAGCGATAACGCAACTTGATTGCTGTGGAAATAATAGAAGGGACACTAATAGCTTAACTTTGATGGAACTCATATTGATATCCTTTAAGCTTTTAAACGATTAGTGTCCCCTGAAAACTTCGACTGTTACGCTTACTAAGGTACTTGCAGGTGCATGTCTCGATCCCACTGACAGATACCTGCCAGCTATGAGGATTAGCATAGAAAGTAGGACCGAAAGACTATATTGGGTCGACTGCTGCCCCTCAGTTTTCACTGAATTTCAGCCCTGTGAACGGCCTCTTTCAGCAAAGAACTCATGGACTTGAATGGAGATAGCTTTTATTCTCCTTATACACGCCCAGGCACAGGAAGACTGGCAGGGCGGCTTGATACAGAAAGATGGGGGAGCTATGCCCCTTTTGTTAATCCGGGAGAATTCCATGGGAAAGATTGTCACCTTCATTGCACTGTGCTGCTCACTATTCACCGCTACTGCGGCCTTCTCCCAGGATGCGCCCGCTGCAGCAGTGGCGCAGGGCGCCAAGTATGTCGCGCTCGGCAGCTCATTCGCGTCAGAGCCAGGCATTGCTGCCCAATTGGGGTCCTGTGGGCGCTCGGACCAAAACTACGCGCACCTCGTTGCTGCCGCACTGGATCTCACGCTCACTGAAGTGAGCTGCAACGGTGCGACCATTGCCAATATCCTTAACACTTCTCAAGGTGATGCTGCCCCACAGATCGACGCCGTCAGCCGTGACACGGCGCTGGTGACGGTCACCATCGGCGGCAATGGCATAAACTTCACTTCATCGACGTTCGCCTGCACCGGGACAGCGCCAGACGAGCACTGCACTTCTAACCTCGATCAGGCAATGATCAACGAGGCTGTAAACCAACTCCCCACCCAGCTTGGTGCGATGCTCGATGCAATCAAGGCCAAGGCACCACAGGCCACCATTGTGCTAGTGACCTATCCCCGTATCTTCCCTACAGATGCAACAAGCTGCCGCGCGCTTGAGTTGAGTGCCGACGACACCGCCTATCTGGCTGCACTCGGTCAGAAACTCGAGGATGCCTTCGTGAGTGCCACATCAAGCCGGCAAAGCCTTATCGCTGATGCCTATGTGCGCGCAGAAGGTCATGGGCCCTGCGCTGCGGCTGATCGCTGGGTCAACGGTGCCAATGTTGCGGACACCGGTATACGCTACCACCCTACGGCCATGGGGCATATCGCGATGGCGCGACTTGTGCTGGCCGCATTGAGAAGTAACTAGGAGTGAAAAGGGGACAAAAATAAAAGAATCTGCGTTAGACGCTGTAAATCGATATTTTGGTGCCCGGAGTCGGAATCGAATAGACCATATATCTCATTGGTATTTAATAATATTTATTTAATATAATGAGAGTAATGTAACTTGGAGTGTTTCAATAGAGCGAATAGGAGCGCACAACAACAAACCAATAGAACTGAGTACTTAGACCATTTGTATATTTACCTATTTTCTCTAGATTGAGCGGCTGTTTTCGGCCAATTGCGAACCTATTGCAGGATCGCTTTTACCGTTGCCTTGATGCTGGCCACGGTGTCTGCATCCATACCGCTGGCAATTTATTCGGCTCGCCTCAAGCACTCCTGCTTAATATCGCCGCTCGGTGCGCCCTGGGTCATCCTCAAAACTCGTTCTAGCGCTACCTCTCTCGTATATTGCTCGGGCATAGTTCTCCCACTCTATCCCTGCTTCATTCCGGCTAATGTCTGCTTAAATTAGGCGCACCGTTGTCCACTTTGCGCATTTCTCACGATGGAGTTAATGAAATTGGTGGGGTTGTCCATATGGCAGGAAATCAACAACTAACTGGACATCCAGTTATTTGGAGAAATATAGGTTCAAGGGGACCACTAATAAGCCAATAGCTTAGTAGTGGTCCCCTACTTTCAATTCCTGCTAGTCTTGCAAGCTAGGAAAACCATAACTCAGTTCCTGGTCAACACTTTGTATCTTGACCTCAAAGCTTTCAACGAGATCACCAAATTCCGCTAGCTGTGCCGGGGTAAGCAAGGTGTTCATGGCCAGGGAGTCGAGTGCTGCATAGTTTGGAAGCCACATGCCGCCAATATATTGACCTTGCGAGCCCCCTAATAGCGTCTGAAATATCGTATAGGCATCGATACCTCGGCCACGCATAGCTGGCAAAACTGTTTCAGCCCAAAACGACTCAAACTCCGGTATTTTTCCCTGTCGTACCTGCATATATGCCATTCTGCGCAATGGAAGCACTGTTCCATCACCCGCAATGCCCAGATCGGGCCTGGTTTGCATCACCAGTCGTTCACGGCTCTCCACTGAGAGACCGAATAGGGTCTCGCCTGATTCACTAAACACGAAGGTCTCTTCGTCCAGTTGCGCAAAATCATCGAGCGGAGTTGAGTTAGTCATAGTCCAACTCTGCCCAAACTCTTCCGTTGTGGTAAGCCGCCACGCCGCTCCCCCTGCCCGCTGGCTGGGTATTACTTCATTCAGATGAAACGCTCGAAACTTCTCCACCAAAGTGGGTTTTAGCTGTAAGCGCATAACATTAATGAGAACTGGCTCCTGAGCCTGCGATAAAGAACTGGCCACGGAAACGAAAAACAAACAGATAAGAAATAGCTTTTTTGTCGAATAAGAAAATACTGTTGCTGTTAACTTCATATTACTGCCTCTATTTTGTTTGAATTTATATAGCCTGTAAAAGACCGGGTTATGCTTAATTGTTTCACAAATTACGTGGGACAAGCAAGAAATTTAACGGGAGGGTGTAAAGCAGATCCAAAGCCTCAGTATGTGCCCAAAAAGTGTCGAATTGCATCCAAAGCTGACCCATTTACCTCCCATATTTGCATTGAATTTTGATACATTCACGATGCTGCTAAGCCTTTAATCTAGTCTGGTTAGGCGGGTCAATTATTACTGCAATTCCTGGGTCAATATTCAGCGAAAATCAACACAGTTAGTCACCACCTTGGGGTGAAATTGAGCATTTTGGAAGAAATCCCCAAGGCCCGCTCAGGGTCGACAGCTGCCGTTCGGCCTCAAGCCCGATTTCCCCACGATTATGTCTGCTATACCCCCGTAAGCGACCCTTAATTATCGTGATATTTCAATCCTGCGAACAGCAGCTTCCGGCCCCCGCCACGGACACCAAGAGCCTCGGAATTCACATGAGAAATGGCGCATCGAGCGCGTGTTAATCCGCTTCTTTCTGCTGAAAATGCCTTGGATTCAGGACAAGACAAAACGCTGCTACACTCACTACGAACCACACTGAGAAGCCGACTTTATAACTTCCGGTAAAATTACTGCTCAGAGCCATTGTCGAGCTCCCGACAAACCCACATGCTGCACCAGCCGCTTTTGCAAGACCACTCACTGTGCCCACTGTCTGTGGAAAGTATGTGGGTATAAGTTTCACTACGGTAGATGCTGATACACCCGAAAGTAATGCCAGACAAACCATGCTTCCTATCTGGATGGGAAATGAAATTTCAAAGATGAGCAAAGCCCCGAAAATCGTTGCTGTGCCAAACAAGTAGGCGAGTAATCTTATCGGATTACTCCTGTCCGAAAGCCAGCCCCCGACGGGTCTCATAAGAGCTACACACGCCACGAGGGCTGCAGTATAGACCATGGCTGCCTGCGCTGGGTCAATATTCCACTTGGCGGTAAGATACGTGGGAGTGAATGCAGCGAAAAATGTTAATGTGCCAAACGATACCCAATACAAAAATGCTATTAGCCACACCAGACGTCCTGATTTGAAAACACCTAGAATTTGGTGGGAATTGAGTTGCTTTTTATTTTGCGCGCGAGGATCGGAGGTCATCGTCCAATATACGATAGCCATGATAAACGTGGGAACCGCAAAGATAGGGAAGATCAAACGCCAGCCTGCTATAGGCCCTAAAATAAATTTGGCAGGCATATCCGCGTTATTCAAAGGGCCTCCAAGAACATTGATTATCAGCAAAGGCACAAACACCAATCCTATTAGTATTCCGATATTACCTAAAGCGAAGATTCCGAGAACCGTTCCTTGTTGTGACTGAGGATACCAAGCAGAAATATGCGTGTTGCCAACAATAAAACTTGCACCTCCCAGACCCAGCAGCATACCGAGTACAAGAAACACATAGTAGTTATCAACAAACGGAGCTGCAATTAAAGGAATGAGAAGGACAAGGAGCAGAATTGTGAATACTTTTCTGCCTCCGTATTTATCAGCCGCCACGCCCAGTGGAATGCTGACGAGGGCGGCAAACAAGGGAGGCATGGCCGACAAGAAGAGCGCCTGGCTGGCAGTGTAACCATACCAGACAATCAGGAACGGGCCCAGAGCGGAAAACATCGCCCATATACCAAAGCCGAGAGAAAATGCGATAAATGCTGTCCACAAAACCCTTGGATTGCCGAGCGGGTTCCGGGAACTCTCGTCTACCGTATTTATCTCTTCAGGCCACGCTGTTGAAAACCCAGCAGCCGCTTCACTCACATCCGTCATGATTTTAATCAGAGCCACCTTCCTCCTCCTCGTCTCCGCCATCGGCAGAGTCCGAGTCAACTACGGGGCCAAGTAGTCTGAGGTAGGCCAGACTATCTTTTATCTCCTTGTCGCTCATGATACCAGCCCAGGGAGGCATGATTTTCAGACCGGCAACGATGGACACCATTAATTCTGCATCCGTCTTCTCCAGTCGCTCTCCTCTTGAGAAGTGCGGTGTTCCGGGTAGGAGAGCGGTACCGTCATCACCATGACAGGCCGCGCAGTTGGATTCGTATAGATCTTGCCCGGAACCCTCAGCGTATGCCGATCCCGGGCCCATGCCCGTAACAAGCAGCGCGAAGCCACACACAAGAACTTTGATCTTGATCATTTTTCTACTCATCGAGCACAAGCCTCCGATTAACTTAACGTCCTGTTGGTAAATGTCATCTGGGGAAAATCCTTTTTATAAGGACTCGCACCAATCTTTCGTATCTTGCCCACACCAAGTTTAAAATAAAGGGGGAGGTACGAGCCGACCCGCTCTAACGGGATAAAGTTCACAGCACCTGGAGATCTAGGGGACCTGAAAGCGCTTGGCGCGCATGTCCTGCAGTTCATCCCCATCGTCGAGCCCACCGGGCGCGGCAAGATCTTCCCCCGAACGGTATTGCCGGAGCAATTCGGGGCGTTCCTCACCGAACAGCAACAGCATCTGGAGATCTGCGAGGGCCTGAAAGCGCTTGGCGCTCATGTCCTGCAGTTCATCCCCATCGTCGAGCCGACCGGACGCGGCAAGGTCTCTCCACGAACGGTATAGCCGGAGCAATTCGGGGCGTTCCTCATCGAGGTCTTCAAAAAGTGGCGGGCGGGCGACATCGGTTGTATCTACGTGCAGCTCTATGGAGTTCATGGTTCATTCCTCTTACTTGTCGCCGCGTCTGTGGGAACAACAGCCGCAACCACTGATGTTATGCTGCCAAATAATAAAGTGTAAAAATCTTAACGTTGAGTGTCGATTTGACCAAAGAATTTCCACTCTGTCTCCCGAATTTCAGACCAATTAAGGCAAATTTTAAACTCACTAATTCCTAGCTGAGTGATACTTCAAACCCGACAGCACACTGGGAATACGCACTGCTAATTCAGCGAGAGCAGTAGCAAAATATCAAAATCCGGAATTTGTAATTATTCGAAATTATGACTAATTTCAAAAAACATCAGACGAAAGAAGAAAGAAGGGGACACTAATAGTTTAATAGCTTAACGATCAGAGATGGTGGGCAATGACTTAGTTTGGTCAGTCTAAAAATTGATTAGTGCAAATTCCTTCCTCTTACTTGTCGCCGCGTCTGTGGGAACAACAGCCGCAACCACTGATGTTATGCTGGCAAATAATAAAGTGTAAAAATCTTAACCTTGAGTGGCGATTTGACCAATGAATTTCGAACCAATTAAGGCAAATTTTAAAATCGCTTATCCTGGCGGAGTGATACTTCAAGCCCAACAGCACACTGGCAATTCGCACTGCTAATTCAGCGAGAACAGTAGCAAAATATCAAAATCCGGAATTTGTAATTATTCGAAATTATGACTAATTTCAAAAAACATCAGATGAATTTCGAACTAATTAAGGCAAATTTTAAATTCGCTAATCGATACTTCAAATCCGGCAGCACAATAGTAGTTTGTGCTTTTTTAAAGTGGTTACAATTTATCACAAAATCCTATCCACGCGGGGTTCAGCAACGTTTCAAAAACTGGATTTTTTTCCATACTTGTACCATCGTACCCTGCCGGGAATTGCTTGGTCTTCTTCAGGAACCAGTTTCCATTGCAACAAAGCCCCTACTGTGGAGCAGCTCGCTGAATTATTGGCGTCGTTGTCGTACTTGCCAAGGGTGTCGCCATTCCCTGCGATTGAGCCTAGCGGCAGAACACGACAGACTCCCGCAGAGTGGCCAACTACTTGCTCAGAGGATCCCTGGCTTCTCATCAGGTATTCAAGGTGATCTGTAGGGCCAGCAGAATTAATATTGATGACTGGTTGATCATCGACAGCATTAGAATTTTGTTGAAAGGATATCGCTTAAGGAGTACCTGGGCATATTTCTAATTTCCGTCAGTGTGGTTCTACTGTTACCAGTTTCCTGAGCAATTCAATCAATCATTGGTAGGTTTTGCTGGAGTCAGGATTTTCGAGTACTTGATCCGCATGGATAAGCGCTTCGTTGGTAAACGCCTGTTGAGAGAAACTGGATTCCGGAACAGTTAGAGGCAGAGTGAACAGTTAGGCAAATATTATGCAATCACGATTCAATCAGAGCCACCTTCCTACTTGTCGTCTCCGTTATCGCTAGAGTTCGAGTCAACTGCGGGGCCAAGTAGTCTGAGGTAGGCCAGAGTTTCTTCCATCTCCTTTTCAGTCATGATACCAGCCCAGGGAGGCATGATTTCCAGGCCTTCAACGATGGACACCATTAATTCTGCATCCGTCTTCTCCAGTCGCTCCCCTCTTGAGAAGTGTGGTGTTCCGGGTAGGAGAGCGGTACCGTTATCACCATGACAGGCCGCGCAGTTGGATTCGTATAGCTCTTGCCCGGAACCCTCAGCGTATGCCGATCCCGGGCCCATGCCCGTAACAAGCAGCGCGAAACCACACACAAGAACTTTGATCCTGATCACTTTCCTACTCATCGAGCACAAGCCTTCGATTAACTTAACTTCCTGTTGGTAAATGTCAATTGAGAAAAATCCTTTTTATAAGGACTCGCACCAATCTTTCGTATCTTGCCCACACCAAGTTCAAAAATGGTAGTTACCACTTATAGGATCGGTAACAGATAGCGTAAAAAGTAAAAGGAGTTGATATCTTTTTGTCCCGAGTGTTTTTTCGCCGGTGCGTACTAAAGGAAATTTCCTTTAGAAGCCATTGATCTAAGTCAATCCTAAACTAATCATCCTCCAGTAGCCAGTAGCGCAGTAGCGGCATAGTTGATTTGGCCATCTGATTTATGGGTGATATTTTCACCCTCACAAAACAGGTGATAAAATGACGCAAACTAGACTGTAATGGTCAAGTATTATTGACCACGGTTTTATAGTCATTCCAATAGTATTTCTCAACTCTATTTAGTGAGGGTGAAAATATCACCCATAAATCAGATGGCCAAATTCACTATGCCACTGCACAATTGCCTAAACACCAGACTCAGTAATAACTCACTATTGATTGAGATCAATAAAGTCTCAGTCAAATCATTCTTATCTTAGCCGCGTGATTTCAATCAAACTACTTGCTAGTATATCCTTCTAGATTATACTGCGGGGTAGCCCGGGGATGGGCTTGTATCCGATAGATAGAAATTAGCTAAAGGTCTTGAAAAACAGATGATTGGAAAGAATGTAAGCCAAGATCACATTCTTGGAATTGGCCTGGATATTGGAACGACAGTATTTTCCACGTCCTTTCACGCTATAATCGTCATCTTTATAAGCCTCTTTGTGTCATCCCAATCGTTGGCACAGAATACTGATACTCTTTCATCGTCTGGCGAAGGCATCCTCATCTCCTTGCCACTAGGCCTGGAAGCCAACGACTATTACATCCCCGAAGATAACCCTCAATCAGCAGATAAAATTGAGTTGGGTCGATTGCTTTTTTTTGACAAACGACTTTCAGTCGATAATACCGTTGCCTGCGCCAGTTGCCATTCACCTGCTAAAGCATTTACTGATAATTTGCCGGTGTCCCTTGGGATAAACAATGAACAGGGCGGCAGGAGCGCACCCACTGTTATCAACAGGGTCTCGGAAACTTCACACTTCTGGGATGGCAGGGCCCAATCGCTTGAAGACCAGGCCAAGGGCCCTGTGACGAATCCACTGGAAATGGGCATGCCTGATCTCGAAACAGCAAGCAGAAAAATCGAATCTATTGAAGGATACCGTGACTGGTTCATGAGAGTATTCAATAGGGCTGTCAATATCGATGATATAGCTAGGGCGATAGCTTCCTTTGAGCGCACTGTAGTTTCAGGGAATTCCCGATGGGATCAGTTTAAAGTAGGAAACTCACCACGGGCATTGACTTATGCAGAACGGAGAGGTCTGGAGATATTCGAGAACAAGGGACGTTGTAGCCAGTGTCACACCGGTTGGAATTTAACCGATGAAAAATACCATAACATTGGAATAGATTGGGACACATCCCGAATTGACGTGGGAAGGTATGCAGTGACTGGTGAAACGAAGGATATTGGTGCTTTTAAAACACCGACTTTAAGGGAGATCGCCTTGACTGCTCCCTATATGCACGATGGTAGATTCAGCACCCTGAGACAGGTGGTGAACTACTACAACATTGATATAATCGCAAACCCTTACCTTGATCCAGAATTGCAAAGGCCGATATTGTCTTTGCTGGAAACATTGGAGTTCTACAGTGAAATCAATGAGCCTGATTCAAGTGGATCTTTGACTATGAAGAACATAAATCTTACCATGCAGGAAGAACGGGATCTCGTTGCTTTTTTAAGGACACTCAGTGGTGAGGGATGGCAAAATATCACACCGCCTGATACTTTCCCTAACTAAATTTTAATTAACCATGCAGAGATTTCTGGAGCTAAATAGTATGTTGAAGACAATCTATCTTTATCTGAATAAGGAACTCTTCCCTAAAGAAATTGCACGCTTTTCTTTGGTGATAGTATTGTTAAATTCTCCTGGTTTTTCTCTGGCGGCAGAAGCTGCCGATGAGACTCAATTATCGGATGATTATTCCATGCATCTCGACGTTACTGCTATATCCCAGGCTCGTGATGCAGAATATGAAGCTATAGTGAATTTCTTTCATAGAGCAGAAATGGCCATCGAATCGAAAGACCTGCCCGCATTGATGGCTCTCTATTCCGTAGACTACAAGAATAGAAGGCAACTGGATAAGGAATTTGCAGAAGGGGTATGGGGGAGAATATTTGCCAATTTTGACAACCTTTCATCCAGACACAATATGCAGCTTGTCACACATGAAGAGACTAAAGGACAGGCGGTTACGCAATGCAGTGGCCTGCTCACAGGCATACCTAAAGGCTCCAGTGTTCCTGTCACTATTGATAGTTGGGACGACCAAATGCATGTTCTGGTTAAGGAAGGGACTTGGAAACTTTTCGGCAATGCTGGAGAGTCAGCAATAAGATACGGGGAAGATGAAATCGAAATTCATCCACTCTTTTAAATAATTTTCAATCAGGTACAACAGTAGGTTCTGCACTGGGGGCCAATTTGGAGAAGTACCTTGCTAAATCCCTGATATCCGAATCGGTCAGTTTTTCTGCCGTTGGCTGAGTATAAGTAGAATAAAAACTATCTCCATCTAAGTCTATGCGTTCCCTTGCTTGAAATATTAACTTGGTTGCTCCAAAAAACCTCGGAAATCCCCCTAGACGAGAATTTCCGTGGATTTAGAGAGTTAACTTGTCAGTACTCAAAAATTGATTCTCGGAGAACAAGTTGCCAGGCATTGTTATTTTACTTTTTTTGTTTTATCCACGTGCTGATATTGGTTGAACAGACAATTAGGAGGACATACTGTGAATCGTGAAAAGGCGGAAGCCCTGCTAAGGCTCACGGGGAATCCCGGGGAACGGGAAATTAGCGCGGCGTTCGAGGCATTGGCTGGCGAACTTCACGGAAAAATCAATTCTGCACTTGATGAAGCGTCAAAAGATGAATATCGCAAACGGCTGGGAGAAGCCCAAGAGGCCCACGATGCGCTTCTGGCTAATAATCTCCCATTAAGCAAACCGACTATTGCTTCGGCAAAAGAGCCATCCGAGAATACAAAAGCAGAGCCTAAATCCAAGCCTGAAGTCACAGAAGACACGGTTTTTTGTTCGGGGAGGTGCGGGACGCGGCTCCACTGGGATACCACTAGATGCCCAACATGCGGAGCGGCTCAAAGAGGGGCCCGATACAGAGATAGACGTGTGGCTGCTCTATTGGCGTACTTTCTTGGTGGGCTTGGCGTACACCGATTCTATTTGGGCCTACCGCACGGATTAAATTATTTATCTTTTATCTGGACGTTTGTGCCGACTGTAAAAGCTATAAAAGAAGGTAGAGCAATCGGACGTTTTGATCAAACACGGTGGGACGAAAAATTCAATAAGGGAAGAGCGTCGCATCAAGATAGATCAGCAGGAGTTGGTGAGGTTGTGATGATAGTGGCATTAGGGTTAATCGTGCATGCCCTACTTGCCGTTTGGTTTTTGTTTCTTATAGCAGTGTTCATTTTCTTTGTTGACCAATAATATAGTAGTGGTGGGTACTGACAAGTTAACAGCCCTAAGTCAATGAACACCCCCTTCAATCCAAGTCTATATGGCTACTTCCCTTCCCCCAGGCCCCCAGGCCCACAGCTACGAAAATTGCAAATTCGAGTATAAGTAGAATAAAAGCTATTATTGTTCCTATACTCGTAGGCGCGGTTACGTTATATTTAACCCGCGCCCAGCCCACGGCTCCGCCAAAGATGAAGAACTGCAGTAGCGCCAGAGCAATTACGATATACACCAGTTCCATAACGTTACCTCGAAAATAAAGATGTTCATTCTCATAATCCAATTTGTAGCACTAGTCATTATTTGTTATATCTATTTCATCTCTGCGACTACAAATCGGATCTCGGAAGACAACAGGAGACTGTTGCCGAGCAATGTTCTGTTTGTGATAATTATCACCGTGATCGTATTTATCCTGTTTGCTGTCTGGTACGTGCGACTGGGGCTCGCGTAAGTTTTCCGGGAACACGGCCTGACTTGTCAGCGACTCAAATTTCAGACCGACATTAACCTTTCATTGCATACTCTAGAGTCCGCTCCTGCCTCGGAAGAGCGAATCCACGACCATCGACGCCCGTAAGGTCGTGCTGCCTGCCTGAAAAACCAAAAAAGGCCCGCACGAAGCGGACCTTTGGTCACCTTGGGAAATAGGAACGGAATAGCAGTTACCCCAAAATCCGATAGCATTTCAGGATATTCATCTCGCAACCGATTGCCGGTAGAGTCCAGCACATCGACTGTCGCCCAGTTATTTGCCCGTTTTCTGGAAAACCCAGAATACGACTCTATTGATAAGCCTGATTAAAGGGCTGTGCGCCTACATTACGGCCAGAGCGTAAATACCACTCCACAGAATCAAGCCACCAACGACTACCAGAAGGATAATTCCAACTTTCATATCACTCGATTGTTCACCTTGTTGTTCACTCATTTCTTCAATTCCTCTTAATTCCCAAAAAAATCATTGTACTTCACTACACGCCTTACCGGTAGATAGTCTCCTCAGACTAACACAGATAACAGGCAGATAAACTGATCTAGCTCAATACCTTACGCCGGTTGAAAATCGGAATGAGGAACCACTCGGCAATTAGAATGTTGTGCACCCAACAGATCCAGGCGATTGCCGAGTAAGCATACTCGAAAGCGGGCCAGGAGGAAATCAGCAATTTTTAGGGTAGATAAGCTAAGAAATTGCAAAGAGCGACATGCCAGTATAGTCCGCACGTACCGGACGACTTAGTCCTCCGAACCACATTTTTTACCGAATCCGCCTGGCAAAGAGTCCGGGTACCATGGAACGGATTTACGCCCAGCAAGGTGACGGCACCAGGCTTTTTGGTGTCAGACACCAGAATTAGAAATAAATTGTTCGAGCTGTTTTTTCAGAGCAGCTGGTTTAGGAATGTTCTCAAAGATAATTTCTGTACCGATACTTTCGGTTGCAGTAAGCGTCAGATTTCCAATTCCGAGTAATTTTTGCTTTAGTGTCCGCGTTAGTTCAACACTATGCAGATTTTCCAGCTCTATCGATTGTGACGTCTTTCTAAATATTCCCTGACATGCTTCTGCTTTCTGCTCGTTCACTGTGTACAGTTTCCGACGGCGGTCAAAAATAGCCCACAGGATAAAAAATGGCCCAATGCTTAATATTAATGTGGCTATGCCAATAAGAATTACAGGCCAGTATGCCCGCCATACGGGTTTAGCTTCATAAGAAATGTCAGTCAAAGTGTGCGTCCTGGTTAACTATTGGCTTTCTGATGAAATACGATCCAGAAGCTACCTGATTAAGGGTTTATATCGGCAATAAGATTGCTATCTAACCGTAAATTAATCTACCGGATCCAGTGTAATATCTCGAATTCAACGCCAGCCTGCTGTGCTTCTCCACTCAGCGGGAAACTGACGGGTACTGTACTACCCCAACAGTAATCTCCGGGTTTGGGCATGGATACGTTTGGCTTCCTGTCTGTGCTGATTAGGTGTGCGCCGTTAGTCTTTTTGAAAGCGTTCTTACACGCCTACTCATCCTCAGGGGTCACATAATGCCACCAACATCCGGCAATAAACACTGCTGGTAGCAGTGAGAAAGCGAGGGTGGTGATAGCCGTAGCCCATAGACCACTCTCTTCTACGACTCCAGTACTCTGCAGATAAAAAACGGCTATCAACATTGGCAAATAGCAGACAACTTGAGTAATAACAAAAATTTTCTTAAAGGACATTTTTTAAATCACCATTAATAAACTAAAGCCTCGGTAAGCGGCTGGCCGAAGGCCAATCTAGTGCCGCAGGTACGCACCTCACTACCTGGTCAAGTGCTGTTTGCTTCACAGACTACCTCGTCCGGGCTAAATCTGATAGCTGGAGTATAGGAACAATAAACGCTATCTCAATTGATATCCACGCTTTTATACAGGGAAATATCATCCTGCTTGTCTCGAAACCCTCGGTAGTGCCCTAAAACTACACAGAATTGATCTATCTAACGGCTCATTCATCTGTTTGTAGGATTATAGGAAATCAATTCCATTAACAATTTCTGTGGTGCGCTTCATGCCGCAATTCCATTCTTTTAGGAATGGTTTGATAATTCTTATACGCCATTTTTCATCAGTTTGCTCGTCAAGCTCTGGAAGCATTCCTTTTTCTTCTCTTTCCTGATGATGTTCGCACAGGCCTTTAAAGGTTTTCTCCATATCAAGCAAAACAATAATCTCTCTTCTTAAATCCTGGTTTGATAATTGGCTTTTACTAAGCGATAGCAGGTTTTTTTCGGTCTTGTGCAATAGTTCCTGAATCTTGGCATGCTCATTTGTATAGAGTGATGCTGGCCAGAGTCTCTGATTGACAAGTCCATCAAGTGTAGGAATTAACTGCTTGTCTTCAAAGCCCCTGTGAAGCTCATGTAGTTCCTTAAAGCAACCTAATAATTGTGTGGCTGCATTGAATTTTTCCACAAGAATAGCTTCCTGGTGCTGGAGAAATAGTTCATCAAGTTCTTGATGGCACTGGGCAATCACTTCTGTCAACCTGGTATTATCCAGCATGGTTATGGTGCCCGTGTTAAATGGGTGATGCTAACGCTGAGCATGGCAACCATTGTGGGAGCTGTTGCTGGTAGCCGCGGATGGTTGTGGCGCTAATCAAAGCATCGTCGATAAAATACCCCCTGATTCGAAACTTGAGCGAAGCAGGGGGTTCATCAATTCTATTGTGCCTTTGGCGTTCCAGGATGCGGGAAGGGCGCTACTCTCTGGCTGTTGGTGGTGAGGATTGTTCCATCAGCTCGTTGTCCCACTCACCTCCAACATGGATGAATGCCTTGGCATCTTTAACGAACGCCATGATGAGGTTGTGATTCAGGTAAGCATACGTGCCCTCTTGTTTAAACGTGTACACTGCAGCAGCCGTGCCACCCGGAACAACATCCCATGTCTCGAGGCCTTCATCTGGTTGGTTGTTGAATTTCCCGTATGGCCATACCCAGTCACCATGTCCACCGATCAAGTGCGGCCACGATGGATAGTTTGCCTGGGAATGAAGCATCAGTATGGTCTCGCCAACTTGTGCCTCCAGGCGAATATCCTCGGTAAGAGCGCCGGTTTGTCCATTGAAGACCACATGGGTTGGAACGAGGCCGTCCA
>Ga0187827_10005406_pt1 | contig 15152 bp, 12 predicted proteins | sample ETNtaG_39_FD_167969 | JGI IMG/M metagenome (GOLD analysis project Ga0187827, IMG submission 167969) | Marine microbial and viral communities from oxygen minimum zone, Eastern Pacific Ocean - ETNP2014_SV_150_PacBio MetaG (Illumina Assembly) | ecosystem: Environmental > Aquatic > Marine > Hypoxic...
ACCGGTTCCAAGAGTCACCCCTGTTCAGAACACTAAAGGTAGATTGATTGATGATTTTGATTTAACTAAACCTTACGCCAAAACGGTTTTCTTTTCCGTGCATTTACTAGTACCGATTCATCCCAAGGATCCATCTGGTTACCTTCCGGTTGTGGATTTCGGCCATCCCATCCAATCCGCTCGTGAACCCTTGGATCCTTGTAGTAGACGATGTAAACGATTGTTCTTATTGTGTTGAAGTGCTCCGGGTTGTTTGACTCAAATGTTTTCAGGTTTTCATCTTGTACCGACTCGGAGCTGGTTAAGAAATCCGGGCTGCTCGATTCAAATGCTGCTGTTGCAGAATCGAACAGATCTTCAAATCGTTTCTGCTTGGCGGCAAGTTGAACAATCTCGGCAGTCAAACCCATCTGTCCGGCTGCGGGCAGGCCACCCACTGCCGGAATCATTCGATCCATTATCGCTTCAAGTAATTGTTCTTGTGTTGAATGTTGTGAAGCCATTTCTTTTAGCCTTTCAGATCAGTTCGATTGGAGATGATGTAATCCGCAGTACGTAATGCCAGAGCCTGGATTGTTGGAGTCGGATTCACCGCAGCTCCGGTGACGAACACGCTGCCATCGATGATAAAAAGGTTATCGACGTCGTGTGCCTGTCCCCACTTGTTAACTACTGAGTTTGATACATCTTCTCCCATACGTGCAGTTCCCATCAAATGCCAGCCTGACTGACGCATTAAGGGGTCAACGTAAATATCCGTTGCTCCGGCCGTCTCAAATACTGTTCTAGCATTCCCAATCGCGTGGTCCAGTTGATCTCGGGAGTTTTCACTCAGGGTGTAATTGATTCGAGGAGCAGGAATACCATCAGAGTCGGTCAGTACCGGATCGAGGTCGATCATATTGTGTAATTCTGGTAAATCCTCTCCAATTACAGCCATTCCCATCATGCTGCCCAGTCGTGTTTCCAGTTCCTTGTGGTGACCATTACCCCAGGGAATCGCATTGGTAAATCCACCGTTAGCTACCCAGCCTGGTCCCAGACTTCGTTGAAATTGATAGGTGTATCCTCGAACGAATCCACGGGATATATCGGTTTCATAGAATTCCTGACTCATAGCGAAATTGCTGAGTGGCCCACGCCAGGTATTCATATTGTCTGGAAAAATCCCTGTGACCATTGCAAAAGGATGAAACATGAGGTTTTTGCCAACAAGCCCGCTGGAATTGGCAAGTCCATTTTGGTGCACTTGGCTTTTGGAGTTTAGGAGAAGTCGTGGTGTTCCAATACCATTTGCCGCCATGATCACTGCGCGGCTTGACTGGTACTGACCTTTACCGTTCGAGTCGATGTAATTGGCACCAGTTGCTCGCCCATTAGCATCAGTGGTCACCTCCCTAACTCGAGCTCCGGTTACAATCGAGGCCCCATTACGAAGGGCGCGAGGCCAGTAGTTGAGGTCGGTGCTGGATTTAGCTCGTTGATAGCAACCCATGTGATTGTGCCCACAGAAATTACATGTATCACGGCCTTCACCATATTGTCGTGAATTTATGTAGCTGTCTGAAGGCCACCAGTGCCAACCTAACGCTTCAAAAGCCTTTACTAGTCTCATACCGTCCGATCCGATTGGTAACGGAGGCATCTGTCTTGGGCTTCTTGGCGGGTTGGCAGGGTCACCGTTGATGCCTGAGCATCCCATTACCTCGTCGTTCAGATCGTAGTAACCTTCTAGATCTTCGTACGTCAGTGGCCAATCATCGGCGATACCGTCGAGTGTCTTCACTCGAAAATCTGAAGGGTGAAACCTTGGGGTGTGAGCGCTCCAGAGAATAGTTGAACCTCCAACTCCGTTGAACATGACCGGAGTGACGGGTGAGTTATCGATATTTATGGGATAGTCTTCGCCTCGTTGACGTTTATTCGGGTCGACTGACCAGTTAGTCAACATTTCAAATTCATAATCTGGTGATGCTGACGCATATTTAGATGGATCCTGCCAGTAACCCTGTTCAAGGCACATTACCTTGAATCCGGCTTCCGAAAGCCATGCAGCAGCAGCAGCTCCTGATGCACCCGCTCCGATGATTAGTACGTCTACTGTCATATCTTTCGATCCGTGGTTACTTGTCATGTAAAACCTGGGTTTAATGGATATTGGTTCGATAGATGGTAGTGTACGCGCTTAACTCCATGAGCAATACACCACTATTCCTTTTGGTTGAGGGTATGATTTCAAGCACTTTGAAGTTCAGGACTGGAGAAAAAATTGAGCGGAGACCTCACTGTTACCGATGTTCAGACCCTAAACCTGCGGACCATGAAACACGTCGGTGAGCTGGAGCCTGCTTGGAGCCCGGGGATGACCATGTCTTTTGATATTGGTGGCGGATCGTTTACCGAGGTTCATACAGACGGCGGTATAACCGGTATCGGACCGGGGATGCACCCGATGCTCCTTGATTCTGTAAAGGAATATCTAATCGGTCAAAGCGCGCTTCAGGTAGAACAGCATGCTGCAGCACTGAATTACTACATACCTAATTTGAAATACCAAGGTATTGCAGGTGTAGATATCGCTCTGTGGGACATAGTAGGAAAAGTGGCGGGCCTGCCTCTGTACAAGCTATGGGGCGGCGACAAAGACAAGGTTATTCCATATGCCAGCATGGTATTACTGTCTACACCCGAGGAACGTGCAGCTCAGGCTAGCTCTCTTAGTACGCAGGGCTGGCAGGCCATGAAAGTCCGTTTGCATCATGAGACTATTGCCGAGGATATTCGTACGATCGAAGCGATTCGAGAGGCTGTTGGTCATGGAATGACCTTGATGGCGGATGGAAACCAGGCACAGAGCAGCGGCGATTGGCAGCCTGGGGTGCAATGGAACTCCCAGCGCGCTTACGAGACGGCCTCAGAGTTACAGGACATGGACGTGTACTGGCTTGAAGAGCCTTTAACCAGGTACAACTATGACGGACTTGCTGAGCTTAGCAGCAAAGTAGAGCTTCCGATTGCAGGTGGAGAGAATAACCCTGGAGTGAACGAATTTGTTCAGATTTGCGAACAAGGTGTTTACGGATTATTACAGCCCGAAAGCATGGTTATGAATGGTCTGACAAATTTGAGGAAAATAGGCGTTCTGGCGGAGCTTTATGGAAAAGAAATCGTCCCGCATCACGGTGGAGGTAACATAGGAGTGATTGCACATATGCACCTGGTCGCGTCATGGCGGCATGCTCCTTTCATGGAACTTCTACATGATCCCCCGGTCGGACACTACCGGAATAAGTTTTCAATCATGTCGAACGCGCCCGAAGTCGATTCGGATGGGTTCATGTCACTACCTCAAGGTCCCGGACTCGGCATAGAGATCGATCCCGATTTGATTATGAAAAACTGATGATTATTTTTAGGAGAATAGACAATGTCTAATGATTTATTTGCATTTGTTGGAACCTACACCCGACTTGGTAGTGAAGGTATTTACACACTCAAAATGAATGGGAATACCGGCGAGCTCGAACAGGTATCACTTGCAACTGGTATTGAGAATCCTTCCTTCCTTGCATTGGATCCTTTTAACGAGCACTTGTACGCGGTCTGTGAGGTAGGAGATCAGGACGGTAGTGGAGCCTGTGCTGCATTCAGCATTAACCAGGCGACTGGTGAGTTGACACCTATCAATCAAAAATCCACTGGGGGTCCCGGTCCATGCCACTTGATGGTTGATGCAAGCGACTCGCTGGTGATTGCGACTAATTACGCTGGCGGCAGCGTAGCGGTATTACCGATAAATAATGACGGTTCTTTGGGTGAACGGACGGAATTCATTCAGCATGAAGGCTCGTCGATCAACCCGCAACGACAGGAAAAGGCTCATGCACATTCTGTGAATATTGATGAGTCGAACACACATGCATACGTTTGTGATCTTGGGATGGATAAGGTGTTCATTTATGACATCGACCATGAAAATGGAAAGCTGACTCCTTCTCAACAATCTTCAGTGGACGAAGTTCCTGGTCAGGGCCCGCGGCACTTCACTTTTCATCCTTCAGGCAAATTCGTATACGTGTTGAATGAACTTGGCTGTACGATCACTGCCTATGACCTTAGTGCTAACGGTGGACTGAGTCCGATTGAGACGGTAGGGACGCTTCCTGACGACTGGGAGGGCGATAACACCACCGCAGATATCCACACCTCGCCTGATGGGAATTACGTATACGCGTCAAATCGAGGTCATCACTCTCTCGTTATATATAAAGTTGATTCGTCTTCCGGACGGTTGACGTATGTCGGACATGAACAAACTCGGGGTGAAACACCCAGAAACTTTGCGATAACACCCGACGGAAGATTCGTGCTGGCTGAAAATCAGGATACTGGTACTGTCGTCACATTCAAGCGGAATGCAGATGGGACATTGGAAGCTACCGGCTCAGTGATAGAAGTACCTGCACCCGTCTGCATCCAGTTCATGTCTGTTGGTGGTTAGCCCAAAGCAAAATGAAAATAACAGATGTAAAAGTTTTTCGAACCGCTACACCGGTCCATAAAACAGCTGGTACAAATTGGTTATTTATTCGTATTGATACTGATGCTGGTATTTCGGGTTGGGGTGAGGGTTCCTTGCAGTACAAAGACGCTGCACTTGAGGCGGAAATTCTCGATTTCGGTAAATTCCTCGAAGGCAAAGACCCATTCCGTATCGACTGGATCTGGACCTCTCTTTACAGACGTGTGACCTGGAGTGGGGGTGCGGTGACAATGTCCGCGATAGCAGCTATTGATCTTGCATTGTGGGATATCAAAGCCAAGGCACATGAAATGCCCGTATGGGAACTTGCTGGAGGAAAACACAGAAACGTTGTCAAGGTTTATGCGAACGGCTGGTTCGAGGGCCTGACGGAGCCGGTTCAGGGTGTCCCTGCGGAGACAGTTGCCAGACAGGCCTCTCCTGAGCTTCATGCAAAAGCGGCGCTTGAACTAAAAAACGATGGATGGAAAGCGCTGAAATTTTATCCATTCGGAGGTCCGCAGGTCACTACGCCCGAGCAAATAGATCATGGAGTGGAACTGGTGCGGGCTGTAAGAGAAGCAGTCGGTAATGATATGGACATCGGCATAGATATTCGTGCCCGGCTTGATGTCTGGAGTGCAGGCAGGGTTGCAAAAAGACTCGAACCATTTGATATAGCCTGGTTGGAAGAACCCATTCTCTATGACAACGTTGAGGCTATGGCAGAATTTGCAAGGTCAGTGAATATTCCAATCGCGACAGGGGAGCAGTTGTATAACCGCTGGGAGTTTCGACCCCTACTGGCCACGAACAGTATTGGGTTGATTCAACCCGATATTTGTCATTGCGGTGGTTTTTCCGAAATTCGGAAAATTGCCCATATGGCCGAAACTCATTACATAGCTGTAGCGCCTCATAATTCGAACGGACCGATCTCGACTCTTGCTAGTCTGCATCTCGACATGAGTATCCCTAATGCTTTCTTGCAAGAGATATTTGTTTCTTTTATAGACAGGTATAGGCAAGTACTGACAAATCCGATAAATATTGAAGATGGGTTAGCAACTGTTCCTGATGGGCCAGGATGGGGAGCGGATATAGACACTGAAGCCCTGGCAAAATATCCTGCAGCCGAGTTCACCCAGATTGAATCAGAACCGTATTTAGATTTTTAGCTAAAGTCGATCGTTAATCAATGAGCTTAATTCTTCGTGACGTTGAGAACCGATCAAGATACGTTGCCCGGTTTCCAACGTGATGATCACACCTTGATTTCCGCTTACGTTGTAGGCCTTGCCTTTGGCCCCGTAACGTATGCCCCAGCCGCCATAATCTTTTAGCGGGCTATATGTAACTGGCTCAGCATTATCGATGTCGCTGAAATAGAAAGTTCTCGACTTGAAATGGAATGGCCAAAAACGCAGATGTATCGCTTCGCTGCTTAGTTGCACATCCAGCCCCGTACGATAAAGGAAAAATGGGAACGCGATACCAAAGACAACGGCGAGGATGATCAGGACAGCATTCCCTGATGGGTTTGTGCCAAATGAAACGCCTAAAACAACCTGCTGGAGTATGGCCCATACAAAGATGATCGGAGCGATCGCCACCAAAACCCATATATACCACTGTCGAAATTTTTGGCTTTCGGAAAATATTGGATTGTCGATTTGCATTATTGTTACGAGTGCTGAACGGACAGGTAGCAGTATTTTATATTCCTTGATTCTAAAATAAAAACTATGCAAATCAAGAAGTTGGGATAGCACCGAGTTTGTGATCAACAAGATCGCCCCTCACCTATAATGCGACCGCCACTCAGATACTGGCAAAAATCTGAAATTTCGCAGGAGAGCAATGTTGAACACAGGTATTCCATCATTTCGCCCAACGCTGACAGGCAATACACATGCCGTCTCCACCGGACATTACCTCGCTACCGCTGCCGGTTATCGGATTCTTGAGCAGGGTGGCAATGCCACCGATGCGGGTGTTGCTGCTGGCATTAGTCTGAATGTGGTACTGCCTGGCTCTACCAGTTTCGGGGGTGTAGCTCCAATTCTTATTTGTGATGCAGAAACTAGGGTCGTTTCTAGTATCAGCGGACTCGGGCGGTGGCCCCGTTCGGTGAAATTGGATCATTTTGTTCGTTCCCGTGGTGGAAAAATTCCACAAGGGGTTGAACGGGTAGTTGTGCCCGCAGCAGCAGCAGCATGGATGACTGCCTTGATCCAGCACGGGACTATGTCCTTCGAGCAGGTAGTTACACCCGCTCTAGAGTATGCCCGCGACGGTATAGCGGTAGGCCATGTTCTGGCAAATACGATGTCAACTTTTGATGAGCAATCAGATCAGTGGCCTACCCGTACCGAAGCTTTCTCGGAAAACGGCTCACTCCCTCGCCTGGGGGAAACTCTTCACCAGCCCCAACTTGCAAGTACATTTCAACGTCTTATCGATATAGAGAAAAAGAACAAAGCATTGGGCCGTGAACGTGCGATTGAGGCAGCGTTGGAATTGTTCTACAAGGGAGAAATTGCTCAGGAGATTGTAACTTTTGTTCAAGGTGGTGGCGGCTTTCTTTCAATGTCAGACATGGAAGAATTTGAAGTAGGGCACGAACCACCGGAGATTGGTAGATTCAACGAGTTTGAAGTGTATACAAACGGCCCATGGAGCCAGGGTCCGGTATTTGCGGAGACGATCCAGTTACTTGCAGGCGATGATTTAAAAGGTCTTGGACATAACAGCACTGATTATATTCATCTTCTCGCTGAGGCATTAAAAATATCTTTTTCAGACAGGGATGCTTTTTACGGTGATCCTGACTTTATAGATGTTCCGATGCGGGGTCTTTTGAGCGAGGCGTATGCGAAGAGCCGCAGAACTGATATCGACACATCCAGAGCGACGCCGGCGATGCCTGATGCAGGTGATCCTTGGCCTTTTGAAGACCGTTCAGAACCGCAGGACTATTCCTATCAGCCTCCACTACCGATAGAGGGTGACGCCGAACCAGATACGAGTTATGCGTCTGTAATTGATCGATGGGGGAACATGTTTTCCGCTACACCCAGCGATGGAGCAACAACGGTTGTTCCAAGTCTGGGGTTTACCCCCTCGACGCGAGGATCCCAATCCTGGCTCGATGAAAACCATCCTTCTGTTATTGCGCCATGGAAGCGTCCTCGGCTGACTCCCAACGCGTTACTCGGGTTCAAAGACGGTAAGCCATGGACTGTGTTTGGAACACCGGGCGGTGATGCACAGATTCAGGCCACTCTGCAGTACTTTTTCAATGTGGCGGTTTTTCAGATGACACCGCAACAGGCGGCAGAGGCTGAACGCTTTCTTGTATGGAGTTTTCCCGATTCATTCTGGCCCCATGTATATACCCCCGGGCGGATGGAACTGGAGCGACGCTTCGACCGAAACACCGCAACTGACCTGGAACGTCGAGGGCATAACGTGGAGTGGCTTTCACTTTATGGCGGACGAGCGAACAACGTTTGTGGGATTCAAGTCAACCACGCTACGGGTACGCTGGCGGCAGGTGCTGATCTGCGAGGTGAATCCTACGCTATAGCTCGCTGAGCTCCAATTCATGAAATATGATCAGGGCCAAAGAGCATTCTCTGTTTCACTTAACCAGTGATTGACGTTCTGATTCCACCTCTTCGAACCAGGTTTCGAGGTTTCTCAGTAGCTTAAGTGCGATATCAGGATTCTGAGCCGCTACATCGTGTTGCTCTAATGGATCGTTACCTATGTCATAGAGTTCAGGGTTAGGTGGTTTGGGAACGATCTGTTTTGGTTCTGCCCAGTCAAAAACGTGACTGAAATTCTCGGGGTGATACTTGTATTCGATGTCTTTCTCTATGTACCTGTCGGCCAAGGTCTGGTCAGCATCTGTTGCATAGGAAATATCTAGTGCAGGTCTCACAAGTTTCCATGGCCCTTCTCTGACAGCGGCGTTGGTGGCACCGATTGGCGAATATCCATTAAATTGCCAGAAGCGGCGCGGCGCGGAATGTTGAGGTTCTCCCATTAATGAAGCTGACATATCGATTCCATCCAGGGGTTTGTTTCCTACATGTTTGATCTTTGCAAGGGACGTTAGCGTTGGCAGCCAATCTGTGAATACAATCTGATCGTCGTTTTCTATATCCTGGGGCAATCCGTTGGGCCATCTGGCGATCATTGGCACCCTGATGCCGCCTTCGTACACTGATCCTTTGGCGCCAGCGAATCCGCAGTTGAATCTTCGCCCGTCCACAGAGACTCCCTCAGGAATCTGGTCGTCTCTGTGAGTGAAAGCTGGGCCGTTGTCACTTGTAAACATGAGCAGCGTGTCGTCGGCAACCCCGGCTGAATCAAGAGCCTGACGAACTTTTCCGATCCCCCGGTCCATCACTTCAATCATGGCGTAAATAATGGCGATACCCAGTTCAAAACCTGCATCGACGTATTTTTGCGTGACTTGTTCCGGTGCCTGCAGCGGACTGTGCGGCGCGTTCCAGGTAACCATGAGGAAAAACGGTTCATTCCTGTGACGTTGGATGAATGTGACAGCTTCATCTGCCAGAACGTCAGTCAGGTATCTACCGTCTGATTTTTCAAATGAGCCGTTTCGATCAAGATTCCATCGGTAGTAGTCGGCCCAGCCACCCCTGAAACCGGCGAAATCGTCGAAACCCCTGGAGTTAGGGTGAAACCTTGGATCCAGAGCACCGTTGTGCCATTTTCCGACCATCCCGGTTGCGTAACCGGCGGCTTTGAAGGAATCAGCTATGGTCGCTTCGCTTAGATCTATACGGTCATAACCAAGCACTTCCTGAGGAGTGACAGCGCCGGTTCGAATAGGATAACGGCCTGTCAATAATGCAGCCCTGGATGGCGAACAAACGGCTGAACCAGCGTAATGCTGGGTCAGTCGCAAGGACTCTGATGCAAGTTGATCTAGTGATGGTGTATTAACCCGTCCTTCTGAATAGAGGCCGAAATCACCGTAACCCATGTCATCGGCGACCATAAGAACGATATTTGGTTTCGACAATTTCTACCCCTGTTCTGTGTAACGGAATGCATACGAGCTAGTCCGGATAAATTATTAACTTACCTGCTGGAGTAGGTTATTTGAGGTGCAATTCAGAATATCTTGGCATAATTCTCAGACGATTCAACTCGGTGCTGGTAAAGGTAATTAATTTATGGCCATGGAAACGAAACGACTTGGACGAACCGGTATGCAGGTTGGCAGGCTTGGAATAGGCCTGTCGGAGGTCGGTTTCAATCTTGAAATTACTGACGTAGATCAAGCGCGTTCAGTGATAAATCAGGCACTCGACAGTGGTGTTAACTTTCTTGATACGGCCGCGTGTTACGGCATTAGCGAAGAACTCGTTGGTCTGGTTGCGTCTGAACGCAGAGATGAATACGTTCTTGCGACAAAGGCGGGTCATTATCTGCCCCGCAATCAGGGTGAGGATTGGACTTATGATCTGGTTATAAGTTCTGTTGATCACTCGCTGAGGCTGATGAAAACTGATCATATCGATCTCCTGCAACTTCATTCATGCGGAGTAGAGATACTGGAAAAGGGAGAGGTAATACGTGCTCTTCAGGATGTCAGGGCATCGGGTAAAACACGCTTCATTGGGTACAGTGGCGACAATGAAAACGCTAAGTGGGCTGTGACCAGCGGGCTATTTGACACCTTGCAGACCAGTTTTAATTTGGTGGATCAATCTGCTCGTATAAATCTTTTCGAAGATGCCGAAGAACGCGATATGGGAATTATTATCAAACGTCCGATCGCTAATGCCGTATGGGGTGCCCCAGAGGATCCTGTGCCATACCCTGAACATATTCCTGAATATACGTCCGAGTATTTTCGTCGCTCCAAGGTTATGTCTGCTGCCGGGCCACTGGCGGATGATCCAAAAGATAACATTCGCCTCGCTTTGGGTTTCGCTTTTGCTCACAAAGAGGTGGACGTAACGATAGTCGGGACACAGAGGCCAGAGCATATGAAGGGAAATCTGGAAATGGTTTCGAAGTCATTCGGGGTTTCTGGCGCAACAGTAAATGATCTTCATTCCCGCTGGGATCAATATTCGCAAGGATGGGAACAACGAGGCTAGCCCTTCATGTTAACGACTGAATACAATAGTTAACTACCTTCTTAGCGGACGATGCATATTTATGTGGGGGAGTGGCGAAATGGCAGACGCGCATGCCTTAGGAGCATGTGCCTTAACAGGCGTGTGGGTTCGAATCCCACCTTCCCCACCATTTCAGGTACAAGATAGGTGTTTCAACTTATTAGGACTTGAACCCGTCGCTGTACGCCGGGTGCTAGGTTTCAACATTTGATGGTTAATGTAAAAAAACGGAAATCGTCGAAGAAATTCCCAACACGAGCAAATCGTAGTCCTAAACCATAGTTGAACAAATCGATGCAATCGAACTCACAGAGAAAAATTCCAGGCGTTGATGTACTTTCAGAGTCCGCATACATGAACAAAATTATCTGCGGGGACTCGTTGGAGGTTATGCGACGACTTCCCAGTGGTTGTGTTGATTTAGCACTTACGTCTCCACCATATAATTTGAAAAATAGCACAGGAAACGGCATGAAGGATGGGCGGGGAGGCAAGTGGAGTAATGCAGCACTTCTCGATGGTTACTCAAATTACGGAGATAACTTGCCGAATGATGAATATGCTGAATGGCAGCGAGCATGCATTTCAGAAATGATGAGAATAATTAGTGATGATGGAGCGCTGTTCTATAACCATAAATGGCGAGTTCAAGGCGGGTTGATTCAAGACCGTCAGGATATTGTTGAATCGTTCCCAGTCAGGCAAATAATTATTTGGAAGCGAAAGGGCGGGATTAATTTTAACCCTGGGTACTTTCTTCCTACCTACGAAGTTATATACCTGATAGCAAAACCTAAATTTCGTCTGGCTCAAGGAGCCAATTCCTTTGGAGACATTTGGGAAATAAATCAAGAACAAAATAATGACCATCCCGCCCCATTTCCTGAAGAGTTGGTAGAGAGTGTTTTACTGTCTTCTAGAGGTCAAACCATCCTGGACCCATTCATTGGTTCCGGAACGACTGCGGCAGTCGCCAAACGCTTAGGTCGTAACTTTGTAGGCATTGACGCTTCCCAAGATTACTGTGAGACGGCAGCGGAGCGAGTTGCTGGTACACATAAAGGTGCTTTCAAGACAATTAAGTAGAAGTTTTATAAAAATCCGTATTGCTTGTCGAAATAAGTCCCTTATAGAACGTAAATCGCCTCGTAACTTTGTGCCGTGATTGTGACCGGTCCGAGCATCAAAATCTATGTATAGCCCTCCAACCTCAAACAGGCGTCCAATCGGACTCGGAATGAACCTAGTAAATAAAGTAGAAAATATTTGAAACGGTTAGAATTACAGACATTCCCTACGACATATTAATCGATATGGTAAGAAAATGTCCAAGATTTTAATCACTCGCCGAACATTTCAAGAAGCCGAAGATAAGCTCAAACAGGCTGGATCTGAAGTAGTGATCTGGGGTGAGCCTGACTCCCCCGGCTATGAGGAATTACTAAAGGAAGTAAGCGATATTGACGGATTGTATGCGCACATAACAAACCAGGTTGATGGTGCCGTGATGGATGCTGCTCCTGACCTCAAGGTGATAACGGAGTTCGGTGTTGGATACGACAATATTGATGTCGATGCCGCCAATAAAAGGGGTATAGCTGTATGTAACACTCCTGGAATTCTTTCTGAAAGTACAGCAGACGAAGCATTCGCACTTCTTATGGCAATGGCACGTAGAACGCATGACTTGCCGCAATTGGTTAAACGAGGGGAGTGGGGTGACTTCGACCCACTGGCGTACCTAGCTTCTGACATCCACCACAAGACGCTTGGAATAGTTGGAATGGGACGTATTGGTGGGGAAGTCGCCAAGCGGGCTGCTGGATTCAATATGGAAGTTCTCTATTACAACAGGAACAAAAGAGAAGAAGAATTCGGAGCCACCTATGTCTCCTCGCTGGATGAATTATTGCAAAGGTCGGACTATGTTTCGTTGCATAATCCTTTAACGCCTGAGACCACCGGTTTGATGGGAATTGAACAGTTCAAGCTAATGAAGAAATCGGCAATGCTGATTAACACCACCAGAGGCCCGGTTGTCGACCAGGAAGCACTTTATGATGCTTTGACTGCGGGTGAAATAGCGGGCGCCGCGCTCGACGTTACGGTACCGGAACCTATCCCTGCAGATCATCCACTTCTTACGCTAGATAACTGCCTGATCATGCCACATGTTGCAAGTGCTACCGATGACACCAGACTGAAGATGGCCATGATGTGTGTAGACAACGTGTTGGCAGGTTTAGCTGGCGACTGGCCACCGTATTGTGTGAATCGGGACGATATCTCAGGCAACGCGCGCATCAAACAATAGGTCGATCATTAATGCGCACGCTGTGTTGAGTACTTATCCGTCGAAGAAACCGGCGTCTTCTTCACTTAGGTACCGCTTCGCTTCGTCAATTCGGAAGCTTATGCCGAGACCTGGAGTGTCATTAACTACGATATGACTATCCTTGACCTCGTAAGCATCGATGCCTTCAAGAATATCCCACCACCAGTCAGGTTTACCATTTGGCAGTTCGAACGCTATAAAATTCTGTGGTAGCGCTGCACCAACGTGTACGTGTGCAGCTAGCCCGATCAAACCGTCGACGGTACCGTGAGGTGCCATCTGAATGTTGTGTAGATCGGCGAATTCAGCGATCCATTTGAGTTCTGAAATTCCACCAACGTCCATTGGGTCAGGGCCGACAACGTCAACGGCGTGCTGTTCGATGAGATCTTTAAATCCGTGCCGCAAGTAAATCTGTTCCCCTGTGTGTATTGGAGTTGATGTGTATGGCGTGACTTGTAAGAAGTACTCAGGATGCACATATGGTGTGTAATCCCCAGTAATAGTGTCTTCCATCCACATCAGGTGATATGGCTCGAGCGCCTTTGCAAGGCGTAATGTGTCGGATGCAGTCATACCCGGGCCGCAGTCTAGAGCGAGCCCCACCTCATCGCCAAGTACTTCTTTCATAGCAATTACCGCATCGACAGTTATGTTAAAGCCTTTTTCGGTCATTACTCCGCGGTTTCCATACTTGTCGGCCTCCACATATTCTCCGTATTGAAAATCAGGCATCTGTGTGAGCATTGGTGAACCGTGGAATGCAATTCCCTGCTTGATGATAGAGAAATTCTGAGGCAGATTTTTCATCCATCTCATGTTTTCAGCAAAAGCTTCAGGTGTGTATCCTTCAAAACCTTTACGATAATTGCCGTTGTAGACCCGAACCTTGTCTCTGATTTTTCCGCCAAGAAGCTTATACACCGGTGCATTCAGTGCCTTACCTGCGATATCCCAAAGCGCAATTTCTATCGCACTGACACCCGATCCCCACGGCTTAAATCCGCCGGCACGTCGAATATGTAGTAGCACTCTCTCTACATCGGTAGGGTCTAGACCTAGAATCAAGTTTTTGTAGTACTCGATTTGTGGTTTAAAAAACGTTTGATTCCGGGGTGACTCAACACCACCAATACCGTCTATACCTTCGTCGGTTATGACACGTACTACCGGATGGTCACCTATAACTGCGACCTTTACGTCTGTAATCTTCATGATTTCTCCAGAGTCAAATTCTGAGCGGGCTAGGCGAGATTCTACGCTGGTCCAAAATATTTTTCTCCTGTTCTGGTGTTTTTTTCATTCTTCAAAGAAATCTTGATCTTCATCTCGGAGGTATTTCTTAGCTTCTTCAGGGATAAATGTCACACCGAGGCCGGGAGAATCAGGCACTTCGATATGACTATCTTTCACAGGGAACGTTTCGCCTTCCATGATGTCCAGCCACCACTCGGGTTCCGCTTTCGGAAGTTCGAAAGCGATGTAGTTGTCGGGAAGCACTGCCGCCAGATGAGTCTGCACTGCCAGTCCGATCAAGCCATCGAAAACCCCGTGTGGAGCGAACTGAATTCCATGTAGGTCAGCGTATTCTGCGATGAACTTCATCTCGGCAATGCCACCGACATCGGCAACATCTGGTCCGAGAACGTTCACTGCGTTTCGTTCGATCAGCTCAACGAAGTTTTGGCGTAGATAAATCTGTTCGCCGGTGTGAATCGGAGTTGATGTGTACGGCGTGACCTGGGTGTAGAGGTCGGCCAACACGTAGGGTGAGTAGTCGCCAGTAACCATGTCTTCGAGCCACATGATGTTCGATCCTTCAAGTTCTTTTCCAAGCTTTAGGGCATCTGGGACCGTCATGCCAGGGCCACAGTCGAGGGCGAGCCCGACATCGTCGCCCAGAACATCGAGCATCGCCTCGATACGCTTCATCAGGTAGCTAAACCCTTTGCCTGTAATCGTGCCGCGATTTGGGTGCCTCATGTTCTTTACTGGCGTTCCATAGTAAAAACCGTCAACATTCTGCATTCCACCATGAAACGAAACAGCCTGTTTGATAATTGAGAAGTTGTATGGATGATCCTTCATCTTCTGCATGTTCTCGGCGTAGTGTTCCGGTTCAAGACCT
>Ga0187827_10005408_pt1 | contig 15150 bp, 11 predicted proteins | sample ETNtaG_39_FD_167969 | JGI IMG/M metagenome (GOLD analysis project Ga0187827, IMG submission 167969) | Marine microbial and viral communities from oxygen minimum zone, Eastern Pacific Ocean - ETNP2014_SV_150_PacBio MetaG (Illumina Assembly) | ecosystem: Environmental > Aquatic > Marine > Hypoxic...
GGAGCCTGACTGTGCGTTCCCAGGTAGACAACCTAGACCGCTATCCCTTTCCCTCCTCCGGCCATCATCACGATGCCTGGCTGGAAGTCGCCGGTGAAGCACTGGGCGGTCATCAGCGATTTTTAAGAGGCTATACGTCCTTAGCATGGCACCGTACCTTTGCCCGCTATCTGACCATCCGACCTAAATTCGTTTTCGGGATCGGAGAAGGCGAGATCCCCTTCTCGGAGCAATTCAGCCTGGGCGGTGTACAGAATTTCTACGGCTACCGCCAGGATCAGTTCCGCGGCTCCTACCTCCTGCAGAGCAGCCTCAAGGTACGATTCAATGTGTTGTCAGGGGTATATGCGTCCACCCGCTACGATATCGGCGGACTGTGGCAACAACGGCAGGATTTCCGGTGGGACGATTTGCGGCACGGAGTGGGCGTCGGTCTCGGTCTGAATACCCCTGTGGGTCCGTTTGAGATCCACTACGGCTCCGCCAGCTTCGGGGCGCGGCGCGTGTATGCGAACCTGGGGTATCGGTTCTAGAATTGCGGAGATAGCTACCTAACAGTCTTAAACAAACCATGCTGAACAGGTTATAGAACCGTCATCCCCGCAGGCTTTAATCGGGGATCCATAGCAAGTTTGAGCCGAATTGATGCCCGATTAAAACCTTCGGGCATGACAACCATCCCAATAATATAGTCATCATAGAAAGTGATAGGTGGCTAGATTGCCGATATTCTCCTTGCTGTCCACCTGCCGCTTGTTTCCCATCATCCCTCGGTCTTTAAAATTTGAATGTCTTCCATCAATCGGGTCATTTCAGCCCGAAAGGTCCCTTTATAAATGCCACGGATATGTCGTTGTTTATCGATGAGTAACATATTCTCCGTGTGCAGGAAGTCGTTTTCATTCACCGGTAGGCCCAGATCCTCTTCTGCGAAATAGGAAGTTCGGGCCAGGGAATAGATGGCCTTCCGTTCCCCGGTGACCAGATGCCATTTGCCGCTTGTGATACCGTTCTCATTGGCGTAGTGTTTGAGGACCGGCACGGTATCGGTTTCCGGCGTGACGGAATGAGACAGGATCAGCACGTCGTCATCGTTCTTCAAGGCATCCTGTACCTTTCCCATGTTACGCGTCATGGTCGGGCAGATACCGGGACAGGTGGCAAAGAAAAAGTCGGCCACATAAATTTTACCTTCAAACGTTTTTTCCGTCACCGTCTCTCCGTCCTGATTGGTAAAGGTGAACGGGGCGATGGTATGCATGTTCTGATAGGCGTGCGAATCCTGGTCGATCCACTGCGGCGTGAAATCCCCGTCCGCATAAAACGGTAAGGTGTCTTCAAACGGCGCTTTATTGGACTGACACCCGGCGGTCGTCATCAGAAACACGGCCAACGCCATCATAACGTTCGTCGCCCACCCCTTTTCTTTTGCCATCCACGATAGCAAAACAGGCTTTCTGTTTTGCGATGCCATATCGTCTCCCCTTCTTATAGACCAGGTTAATATACAGTTTACCGTTTTCCCGCCAGGCTTTCTGAGCGCCTGTCTCACGACCATCCTGATAATAAAAGGCTTTGGACGGTTGACCGCCGTTGTACCACTCCCGGAGATCTCCGTGATACTGACCATCCTTGAAGGCATACGAAAACTTGATTTCCCCATCAGGCCACCAACCAGTGTGAACAGCTATTTTAGCGCCTCCCGTGTAATAGCGGACTTCCTTCACTATACCGTCCGGGTACCACTGCATAAAGATACCATGCCGTTTACCGTTTACATATTCGGTTCTGGCTTTTACTCTGCTGTCGGCATATCGTTCTATCAAATTCCCTGAAAATGGCTCGCCTTGATAAACCCGCCTACCTGTTTGCCAGACAAGCAATGAGTCCTGTGCCTCAACCGTCTCAGTCGGTATAAACTGGTGGTCAATGCCCATGGTATCCGTCGGTTGCTCCTCCACAACATCCCCGAATGAGACCAGAGCAATGAGAATGATAAAGCCTGTTATAAGGAGTGTGCTATTAATTATCTGTGTTTTCATCCTGTCCCTTACCATCTTGTCAAATTCAAATGGGTGATTGTCTGATTGCCTGATGGCATGTGTCCTTTGGACACGATGCGAGCCCTTCGGGGTTGTCTGTTTTTAGTTTTTTAATCACCCAATCACTCAATCACCAATTCACCAATTTCACTATTGAGTTACCGTCCCGGGTGTCCCTTTGAAGCCGTCGGATATGTAGGGGGCCATCAGAATGATATGGTAATGATAGATCCCGTCTGGATAATCTGTTGTGGCGGTCGTGTGGCCGTTTGCCGCATCCAGATCCGTAGGAATCGTGCCGTCCTGATCTTTCTGACCATAGACTGGAAAGCCATCCAGCAGGAATCCTACGAGATCGTTGCCGTTATTTGTAATGTGCAGCGGCTCCACATGATAATGGTATTGACCGGTATTTTGCGGATGGCCGTTTAACCGGTCGAACGAAGCAATCTCACTGGTCAACGGCTGACTCGGTCCGGCGTACTGGTTGTACAGAGACACCCCATTCAGCGAAACGCCCACCGGCCCCAACGAGGTCGCCGTAACACTGGACGCCACCGCTGGAATTAAGGGGATACGAAACGTCAGGGTCTGTTCAGAAATGGAGTTCGGATTAACCACCATGCCTGTATGAGGCGCTTCGTACAGCGTATGTGCCGAACCCCAGTACGGACTCGTATGATTCGGAACACCTTTGGCCTCGATCACCACAAAACTACCGTCGACAGAAATCTCCACAGCACTGATAAACTTACTGAACACCGCAGGTAACGTGCTGGTGGTGGTGGAGGTCGGATTGGAATCCGAACATTGCAAACCGATGAAGGATGCACATAAGACCGTGAGAATGTGTGTTTTGTTCATAATGATGACCCCTTGAAGCTACGAACCGACGAAGCTACGAAAGGCGAAACAGCGAAACGACGGCACAAATAACTTTCAGATAGACGATTAACCTGCATTATTCACAAAAGGGGCAGTTTCCTTATCCAAGTAGGTGGTATATATTAGGGTTAGACCAATAAACCTGACCAACTAATCCGTGGGAAACTGCCATGGGTAAAGATAACGAGATGTCCCTTCATTTTGCAAGTATTCCCGGTAAAAACGTGTAAACCGACTTCGATGGCGGCACGCTGACAAGTGACGGCGGTGTTGTTGATCTTCGAGCTGTGGACACGTCCATAGGGTTGATTGAGCGGCTTTGTGACTGTATATCTGATGATAGGCATCAGAGTTATGTGGATCATAGCCTCTGTGATCTTAGGCGTCAACGGGTCTATCAGATCGCCCTGGGCTGTGAGGATGCGAATGATTGCGATAGTCTGCGATCTGATCCGGCGATGAAGATGGCCTGTGATCGTCTGCCTGTAACAGCGGATGGTCTGGCCAGCCAGCCTACCATGTCCCGGTATGAGAACCGGGACATGGTAGTGAGTTGTATGGGCTTGCCCTGGCGTTCGTCGATATGTTTATATCCTCCTATGAGAGGGCCCCTGAAGTGATCATTCTGGATATCGATGATACCGATGATGAGGTACATGGTGGGCAGCAGCTTTCTCTTTTCAACGGTCATTATGACGAACACTGTTATATGCCGCTGCACATCTATGAAGGAAGAAGCGGCAAGCCGATCACTACCATCATCTGCGGGTGCTTACCCCTTTATCTGTACTTTCAACATCAAAAAATTACCAATAGCTGGATGTACCTTTTAAAACGACCCTGAAATGGACCCTTCAGGTAGTGTTACATCCCATTTCAACACTTTGTGAATTAATCAGGTTAGATAGACGATTAAAAAGGGGGTGTTGTTCCCTTATTAAAAAGTTTCATCGTTTCATAACTTTGTCGTTTCGTAGCTTCGCAGCTTTGTCGTTTCTCAATACCTCCAGCTTGCGGTATCCGTTCCGCCCGGTGCACGTTCAACCACATGATCACTCATCAGCTTATACAGATCCGGACCCCTCGGACCCCAGCAATGCGGTTCACCATCGCCGTATTCCACCACCCCGGCGTAATATGGCGCGGTCGTTTTTTCAAGGAAGTCTTCGAGCAGCTTCGTCGCATTGTTCAAATAGTAGGTGTCCATATCCCCGGTATAAATGTGCAGCTTGCCGACGAGCTTGGGGCCGAGCCAGGACCAGTTCTTCTCCAGATAGTACCGCAGGTCATAGTGTTCGCGCCAGTAAGCAGCCACCTCGGGATCAATCTCGCCGGTCAGCTTATCGAACAGCGGTTTGACATATCCGTCCTCGCCAATCGGACCGAATACCGCTTCAAAGATATCAATCTGATCGCCGGAACGGTTTTTTGTCCCTCTGGTCAGTTCCATGTGATTTCGTTGTTCATAGGTGAGCCGGACTATGCCGTCCGTATAGCGGTCGCTGGGGGTCGGGACTTTGACCCAGCCTGATTCTTTATAGTACGCATTCTTATCTTCGTAGATGTTGACCGCCTGGAAATACCGAAAGTCCACCGGATCGGGACACAGTGAAAACGTGCCGCCGAAGAAATCGGGATGAAGAATCTGTAGCGCCAGCGATTCCCACCCACCCGTCGACCCGCCGGAAAGGATACGGGCATACGGCTCCCGGATAATACGAAACTGTTCTTCGACGGCAGGTATTAACTCCTGCATGATCGCATCACCGTATGGGCCGGTATTGGGTGAGTTCACGGCATACGAGTCATCGTAATACGGACACGGATGCTGAAAGGTCATCGAGATCATCCGCGGGGCTTCATCGGACGTCCAGTATTTCCCGAATGCATTTCCCGGCATAAATCCATTAGGATTCCGAAGGGAAAAATGACCCTGGCTATAATTCACCGGGTAGTAGGTATCGGGGTGTTCGTCGTATCCTCTGGGCAAAAGAATGGTCGCCCCAAGATAGACAGGCTGTCCCCAGAACTCGGTGAGGATTTTACTCTCGAATTTGATGCGTTTCACCCATTCGGTATCTGGCGGCATCTGGATCGGCGGGATAACGTTTTTACATTCCAGGGTAATCGGACCTGACATACTCTGGCCAATGCTGATCTTCTGAACATCGCTGTACAGATTACCGGGCGACCGGTTGAAATGCTGGCCTTCCCACTGGTCATCATGCATCCACAGCGTGTGTCCGTCCGATCTTTCGAATTGTGTGTAGATATTCACGAAGCCCTGTACGTAATACTCACCCGGCGGCAGTTCCTGTAAACTTTTCACCGGATAGCCCACCACTTCGTTGTCTATCACCGCCGCCTCACCGGGATTTACCGCCTCAATATCCTTGCCGAAGAATGGCACGCCGCCCGTACCGATCCGAAGCCGGGGTTCCCGCTCATCATCCCTCGAAATCATCACATACGCCCGCCCTGTGATCGGCTCACTATGCGCCTCCTGGGAAAACGTAATGTTAAACGCAGGCTGTGCGGTGGTTTGAAAGGACGGGGTGATGATCAGTGTTATGCCTGTGATTATAGCTAACATTCGCATGGTAGACTCCTTGATATCTCTATGGGCGGGTGGCGGGGTGGAACGAAATCCATCCTCTCATCCTCCCACCGATTCATCCGCCTTTTCCTCTGCCTTTCACTGATTTTCATAGGTCTCCATTTCATCTTCGATAATGACCAGTTCCACTCCTGCCAGTTGGAACATCTCCCGCGTTTCCTGCGCGGCATGGTAGCGGCGTTGGGCAATGACTTTAATGATGCCGGTGCTGATGATGAGCATGGCGCAGGTGCGGCATGGTTCCATCTTGCAATAGAGGGTGGTACCTTCAAGCGAAATCCCGTAGCGGGCGGCCTGGCAGATGGCGTTCTGTTCGGCGTGTATTGTCCGTACGCAATGTTGCCGGGCGGTGCCGTCCTCATCGATGACCTGTTTCATCAGGTGGCCGATTTCATCGCAGTGCGGCAGGCCGGGCGGGGACCCCACATATCCGGTTGCCAGAATCCGTTTTTCTTTAACGATCAGACTCCCACTGCGCCCGCGTTCACATGTGGCTCTTTTGCCCACTTCTGCCATCAACCCTATAAAATATTCATCCCAACTCGGTCGAACAGTTCCATTCTTGCTCATGTATGTTTCTCCTTTATGATGGCGTCTCCCCGTTTTATTTCTCCGCCGGTCCGGTGATCTGATCTACATAGGCCATGACCTGTGCCATCAGGCTCTCTGCAGTTGATTCGTTGCCGACGGTAAAATCAGCCATAACGATCGGACCGCCTTTTTCGATGTTTTCTATTTCGGCATAGTCACGTTTCTGCGCCTGCTCGGCCGTGAGCGGGCGGTTGCGAAAACCGGGATCGTTGGCCGCGTCGTGCATTCGTTTTTCCAGGCGGCCATAGCGTGTCTTTGGCGAGGCGTAGACGGCGATCACGTAGAGATGAGCTCCGAAGGCCTCTTTCAATATCTTATATTCCGACCAGGAATAGAGTCCGTCGATCACTACAGGGCCTGTCTCAATCCCATCTTCTATCGCCGGCAGGGACAATACAGCAAAGGCCCCCATGCCATACTCCTGACGCAACCCCTCCCGCATGGTTTTTTCGTTTTCGGGATTGATTTCCTGCCCAGCTTCCTTAAGCTTGTCGATGGTCGCCTGGCCGAATCGAATAAACGTCCAACCTCGCTCGATCAGGCCTTCCGCCGCCGTCGACTTTCCTGAGCCGGTCATTCCTACAAAGGCGATAATCTTGTGCATGTATACTCCGGTTATTAATGGGCAAATTGCAGATTGCAAATTACCAGAGAATAGGGTCCCTAGAATGGTTCTAAGCGGAAAATCGAATATATCGAAGGGGAATCGGATTGTCAATCGGGGATAGTGAAGACAGGGGATCGGTGTCCGCAAGATACTCGGAGCTTCAGCACCGGGTATTGCCCTCTTACTCGTGAAGCATTATCCAAACCTGACTATCGGTTATCATGCCGTCCAACCGGCGTTGATTGATCCGATCGATGCGTTGCGCTATGAGTGAGTTTGATGAAGACCGCCTTTCCCGAAACGTCTTGACAAGGATCATCGTGGCGATTCTTTTAAACATGACTTTTGAGGTGACCCGCAGAAGCAGGCGTATAGTCGGATGAATATCACCTGGTAAGAAAAACTTTAAAATCCTCATCTTTTTACGCAACCCAAGGAGACGAATTCATGTCCTCACGCACCAAGCCAATTACGGACGAGGAAGCGGCGTTCTGGGCTGATATCCGCAAGCAGTTTTACCTGAAAGACGACGTGACCTATCTACAGGGCGGCTCGGTGGGTCCTTCGGCCAGACCGATCGTTGAGCGGGTGATTGAGCTGATACGGGAGGTCGAGGAAGACCCCTTCTACAATCAGCGGTCAGAACTGATGGAGCCGCTGGTGGAGGAATCGCGTGAAAAGATCGCTGATTTCGTCGGCGCGCCGGCCAAGTGTGTGGCACTGGTCCTCAACACCACAATGGGGATGAATATACCCGCGCAGGGACTGTCTCTGCAACCCGGCAGCGAGATCCTGATGAGCGACCAGGAATATCCATCTGTACAGAGCATGTGGGATTTCATGGCCAGGGAGCAGAACGTCCTGGTGCGGAAGGTTTCGATACCCACGCCGCCGGAGTCACCTAAAGACATCGTCGACGCTTTTGCCGCGCATATTACGACCCGAACGCAGGTGATGGTGTTCAGTCATGTTTACTGCACCACCGGCCTGGTAGCTCCGGTGCAGGCACTCACCGAACTGGCCCATGCGCACGGTGCGTACGCCGTCATAGACGGCGCGCATGCCGTCGCCATGTCGCCAGTGAATATCGAAGAGATCGGATGTGATTTTTATATCAGCAGCACCCACAAGTGGCTTCTGGCGCCCAAAGGCACCGGTATTGCGTATATCGCGCCACAATTTCTCAGTACGCTGCGAGCCCCGATTCTGGGGTATAATGTCCGGTCTTACGCGCATGGCAGTCGGTTCGACGTGACGGGCACCAGCGATAAAACCCACTTCGCCGGTCTGAGCACGGCCATCGACTATCAGCTTGATATCGGCTGGGCCGAAAAAATTCGTCCCTACAGCCTGAGTCTGGCATACTACCTGAGAACGTTGGTGATGGACGAGATCGAGGGTGCTTATATGACCATCCCGGAAGGGCCGGAGATGTCGGGATTTTTGACCAGCTTCGGGATTGAGGGCATCCAACTGCACAAAATCCGCGAGATTATGTGGAACGACTACAAGATCCAGATAGCTACAACCGGCGCCGCCGGTCAGTCCATATTTCGTATTTCAACGCATTTCTACGATAACTTTGAGGACATTGACCGGTTTATCGATGCCTTGAAAGAGGTCATCGCTACCCGCGACGAACTACGGATCGACCCGTCGAAACCACGTCGCAGGAGGTTTTAATGGCTTATACGCCGGTAAATTACGATAACCGGCGGTATATGCCGGAACCGCTGCTGCGATTCACGACGGAGGTATTTGAGAATGCGGGGATGTCGGTTGAGCATGCAGCGGAACTCGCCGGGTATCTGGTGGCCACCGATTTGCGCGGCGTGCTCAGCCACGGCACCGGCACGGCGGCGGGTTATGCGCAAAGTTTTAAGTCAGCGGTATACAATCCGAGACCGGAGATCAGCGTGACACGCGAGGGCGGCGCCACCATTCAGTACGACGGCGACGGTGGGATCGGTCATCTCTGCTCCGCTCGCGCCGTCCGGGGTGCTATCGGTAAAGCGAGCCAATTCGGGATCGGCCTTGCGCTGGGGCGGTACTGCGGCCATACCGGTTCCATCGGCAACTGGACACGGATCGCAACCGCTGAAGGCATGATTGCTCTGTTTACGAGTACAGCCGTCAGTCCATCGGATTACGAGACGGTGCAGACCGTCACGAACGTATTTCGGGACTATCCCTTCAGCATGGGGTTCCCCGCGCCAGAGGGCCTACCACCGATTGTGATCGATATGGGCACCTTACTCGCGCCGCTCGACATCCAGGAACAGATCGCCGAAATTACCACGCTGCCGCTCATCAAGGGGTTCACACTTCAGATGATCAGTCTGATGCTCACCATGCCCATAGCGAATATGCATCCGGCAACACCGGGCCCTTTCCCGGGCGCTACCTGCAATTTCACCACTGTGGTGATCAACCCGGCCTTTTTAGGTGATCTCGATGATTATTACGCGGAAGGCCGCCTGCTTTTCAAGGCGTTGCACCGGATGTCGCCCATGCCCGGCCTGGAAAAAGTCATCTTCCCGGGTGAACTGGAAGCGGAACGGGAAAAAGATTTCCGCGCGAACGGCATCCCACTGGCCCCTGGTCATATGGAAAGACTAGCGACACTGGGAGACGAATTTAAAGTGCCGCCGTACTGGGAATAATGAAGAATAAAACCCTGCTCCTGTATGGTATACCGTAAAATAAGTGTAAATAGCGAATTGAGACGTTCGGGCAGAACGTTTCTTCACCTACGGATTCACGTATGACCTACTTTGAAATGGAGCAGATGGTTCATGACCCGGTTGACCGGAATGGCAGGAGGTCTCCTGCTGCTTACTCTTTTGATAGGGCCGCCTTATGTACAGGCACACAACGATCGCACCGCCGAAGACAAAGTTATTCACGCCGTAAGAGCCCAGGACGGGATCTCGATTGACGCCCGTCTGGATGACGCGGCCTGGGCCTACGCCAGCCCGATCCGTGACTTCACGCAACGAGAACCGATCCAGGATGCCCCGCCTACCGAAATCACCGAAATCCGCATCGCCTATGACGACGAAGCCGTATATTTCGGTATCATGATGTACGACTCGGAACCGGATAAAATCGTCGAGCGCCTGGCCCGCCGGGACCGTCCCTGGGATGCCGATTACATATCGATCAGCATCGATCCGTACCACGACCACCGCACCGGTTTCTACTTTACTGTAAGCGCCTCCGGCATCGAAGGTGACGGCCTGATGTACAACGACACCCGTCGGGATTCCGATTGGGACGGCGTCTGGGATTCATCGGTGAGGATTACGGAAGAGGGATGGGTCGCCGAAGTAAAAATTCCCTATCACACCATCCGGTTCACCCGGCAGGAAATATACACCTGGGGCGTAAATTTCCAGCGCAGTATTTTCAGAAAAAACGAGCGCGATTACTGGATGATGATCCGCCGCGGCGAAAACGGCTGGGTTTCTCGATTCGGACATATCGAAGGGATCGAGAACATCTCCCCGCCAATGCGGTTGCAGGCGATCCCATATCTGCTATCTTCCGGTCAGATTGCCCCGGTAAGCTCCAGGACGCCGGAAGGCAACGCCGTTCATCAGCGCCTCGGCGGGAATTTGAAGTACGGCATAACGAGTAACCTTACGCTTGATATGACCGCCAACCCTGATTTTGGTCAGGTAGAGGCGGATGAAGCCATCCTGAACCTGTCTACCTTCGAAACCTTTTTCCCGGAGAAGAGACCCTTCTTCATCGAAGGGTCCCAGATCTTTGATACGCCGATGGGGTTGTTCTACTCCCGCCGCATCGGCCGGTCTCCCTCCGGCTCCTTCGATACCCGAAACGGCGATGCCGTACTGCTGGAGCGACCGCTCGCCACCAGTATTACTAGCGCGGCTAAAATGACTGGTCGAACCCAGAGCGGGACCACGATCGGGTTAGTCTCCGCTGTCACAGGAAAAGAGTACGCCACGCTGGTAGATACGGTCCAGGACGTCCGGTTCCGTGATCAGATCGAGCCCCTCGCCACGTACAACGTGGTTCGTCTTAAACGCGATATCCTGAACAATTCGTTCATCGGCCTGATGGCTACCAATGCCGCGCGCACCGGAGAAAACCCGGCCACCATCGGTGGCTTGGACTGGGGGCTGAATATGTTTAATAATATGTACAGCTTTAATGGTCAGGTGGCTTTGAGCCGTACGGGCCAGGGTGCCCGGAAAACCGGTATCGGTACCGAGGTGCGATTTTCAAAACGGGGTGGCGACCATGTCGGCGGCGACATCCGGTATGAAGGGCTCAGCCCGAATTTTGCGATCAACGACCTTGGGTTTTTAGGACGATCCAATATCCACAATCTACGCGGCGGCATTAATCTTCGAGGCAACAACATCTGGAAATTTACACGTCGGCGAAATTTCAATTTCAACTCTTCGGCCGGGTGGAACTTCGACGGAAACAAACTCCAGCAGAATTTCACCTTCAATGGCAATGTTCAATTCATGAACTGGTGGCGTACCAACATGGGGTACGGCCGGAATATCACGGTGCTGAATGACCGGGAAACCAGGGATAACGGCCTGCTGAGAATACCGGCGAGCAATTTTTTCTGGTTGGGGCTCGATTCTGACGCTCGAAAGAATATATCAGGCGGCCTGGATATCAATGTCGGTGACGATTGGGATGGGTATTACCGCGGTATCCGGTTTTCCACCCGGATACGAATCAAAGATAATATAGAGCTCCGCATCCAACCCCGATACAACCAGTCCCGCAGCGTAAGCCGGTGGGTGGCTAATGTGGATAACCCGGCTGATCCGAATACACAGATCCCGGTGTTCGGTGCGCTGGATACGGATCGGTTCAGTGTGGTGATCCGTGCGAATATCACCTTCACCAAGGATCTCAGCTTACAATTTTACAATCAGATGTTTTTCGCCTCAGGCGCTTATAACGATTTCAAGGCCCTGACCTTTTCCGATTCATTTGGCCCTCTGGCTCAGGGACTTTATACCGAAAACCCTGATTTCAACAGCCGGTCCATGAACGTAAACGCCCTGTTCCGCTGGGAATACCGACCCGGCAGCACCCTGTTTCTCGTCTGGACGCAGGCACGCAGCGGTTCCGGTACGCCGGGTGATGCCGCCTTTGGCCGTAACCTGGCCGGTATTTTCGACGCCCCGTCGGAAAATGTGCTGTTGATGAAGTTCAATTACTGGTGGAATATTTAAGTGCTGATGTTAAGCAGCAAGCAGCGCAACATCAGGATACTTGGTGCTTTGATGGAATCGACACATAGACTGCGATTATCATACAACAAATTTGTTAACAAAGCACCAAGTACTAAACACAAAGCACGTTACGCGGTCTTTGCCTGACATCAGTTAATCAATTCGCCAGCTAATAGCCATAACACGCCGAGGATGCCTATTGTCGCCCAGGCTGCTGCCGGTCACGGTGAGGTCTTTGCGATATACGGCGTCTGCTTCGCCTGGTTTTTCAGCCTTTAACAGGACAGCGCCCAATGATTGCCGCGTCGGATAGTACCACGGTGGTGTTTCGACGTACGGCAGGTTGTCCTGCAGATTGACGGCCTCTTTGAGATGCGTAATTGCTTCATCGTACGCTTTTTGTTTGGCCGCCAATTCACCAGCCAGCACGCACTAGGCGATTTTCATAACATCGTTGGCAGGCACAAAACCGAGTCGGCCAAGATTGTCGTTATGGGCAATGTCTTCAAGCTGGGATAATTGCCCACCCGCTTCGTCAACACACCCGAGCGCCGTCCATGCGATACCGCTGGCATAATGCCACATGCCTGTTATATCCCGCAGATCTTCCGGATATCGTTGCACCACCTCTTCCTTGGCTCTGGCATACGTCCCGTCGAGCGGCTGACGTGACCATTCAGAGCAACTTTGACTTGAAGAAAAGAGCCCTGTTTCTGAAGAAATCATGGCCGTCGTGTGTACTATTATTAATGCCATCCATTCATTTCAATCTGTTCAGACCATTCTCAAAATATCTGCGCCCCTATCGAAAGCACATCGTTTTCGGTACGTTGTTTCTGTTGGGCACTCAGGCCATCGCCACGGTGATCCCCTTGTTGTTGAAATGGGGGATTGATACTGCTGAAGAGGGCCTTGAAAGCGGCGATTCTCTCGATCGCGTTGGGGACGATCTGGTGACCTATGCCCTGTTGCTGGTTGGATTAGCCGTACTGCAATGGGGTTTATCCGTGGGGATGCGTTGGTATATGATGAGCATGTCACGGCTGGTGGAACGGGATATCCGTGCCACCTACGTTCGGCATCTGATCAAGCTGCCGCTCTCCTTTTTTCAACAAAAACAGATCGGCGATCTGCTGGCCCGGGCGACCAGCGATCTGGAGTCCATCCAGCGTTTTTTCAGTCATGTGTTCCGAATGAGTCTGACGGCGGGACTGATGTTCATCATGAGCCTGATTATGATGTGCACATTCGACTGGCAGTTGGCGTTGCTCTCGCTCGCCCCCATGCCGGTGATGGCCGTCACCGCCCGCTTCGTCGCCACCAGGGTGCGGACCGGCTACCGGCGGGTGCAGGAGCAATTTGCTACGATCATTGCGCGCATCCAGGAAAACCTGTCCGGCATACGCGTGGTAAAGACCTTTGCCCTGCGGCTCTCCGAAATAGAGCACTTCGCCCGGCTTAACGAGGAATATATAGACCGCAATCTCCGACTGGTCCATATCCGCAGCCTGTTCTATCCGTTTACCGCCCTGTTGAACGGCATTTCCATGGTCATCATCCTCTGGCTGGGGGGGCTCCGTGTCATCGAGGGGACGCTGACGCTGGGGGCCTTTGTCGCGTTTAACGCCTATCTGATCCGGATGAGCCGACCGATGATGCTGGTCGGCCGGCTGGTCGATGAATACCAGCGCGGTGTGGCGTCGATCACACGGATCAATGCGATTTTGGCCGAGGAACCGGAACCTGAAGAAGAATCCCATGATCTGCCTGCCTTCCGTGGTGAAATCGAATTCCGGCATTTGAACTTCGCCTATAATGAAGAGCCGGTATTGCACGATATTAACATTCATATTCCTGCCGGCAGTACCCTGGCCATAGTAGGCCGGGTGGGGTCCGGTAAAACGACACTGGCGCGGCTTTTGCCCCGGCTGAACCAGGCCGATGAAGGTCAGATCCTTATCGACGGCATATCACTTGATCAGATCCCTCACCGATCCATTCGGAACGCTATCGGATACGTACCCCAGGATACGTTTCTTTTTTCCGATACCATTCGTGAAAACATCATTCTGGGCTTTAAGCCCGCAACCGACGCAGATGTGGCACAGGCCGCCGAAGTTTCGCAGTTGACCCCGGATCTGGCCGTGCTGCGGGATGGCCTGGAAACAGTAGTCGGCGAGCGGGGCGTCACCCTGTCGGGCGGACAGAAACAACGGGCAGCCCTGGCGCGCGCCGTTATTCGCAGCCCCCGGATCCTGATCCTGGACGATGCCATGGCCAGCGTAGACACCCGGACGGACGAGGAAATCCTGAAACGCCTGAGAAACGTTATGGCGGAGCGCACCACCATCCTGATTGCGCACCGCATTTCGACCGTCAAGGATGCGGATCATATCGTGGTGCTGGATGAAGGCCGTATCACCGAGCAGGGGACACACGAGAAACTCATCACCCTGAACGGTATCTACGCGGATATGTACCAGCGACAGCATCTGGCGGATGAATTGGAAGAGTTGTAGGAGAGGGGGAAGGACGAAAGGACGAAAGGATGTATTCATCTTCCTCTCTTCCATTCGATTTTGATCTTCTCTTCCTTCTCTGCACTCTGTACTCTGCACTTATATTAAATTATGTCTCAAACTTCAGCACGTAACACACAGCGTGAAAACACCACGGGTATGAAGAAATTCGACCTCCGGTTGATGATGCGGCTGCTGGGATTTCTTAAACCATACCGGCGATTGGTGGCGCTGACCTTTGTTCTGATCTTTACGGCCTCCGTTGCCCGACAGGCAGGTCCCTATCTTACCAAAATTGCGGTCGATGACTATATCGTGCCGGGCAAGATAGATGGCCTGGACAATGTCGTATGGGTCTATATCGTGCTTCTGGTATTGCAGTTCATCATGGGATATGCCCAGAACTGGACGACCACAATGGTCGGTCAGTGGGCGATGCGTGATGTCCGGATGAAGATTTTTGAACACTTTCAACGTCTGCCGCAGCGTTTTTTCGACCGGACTCCGATCGGGAATCTGATGGCCCGCAACACAAGTGATGTGGATGCGCTCAATGAACTGTTCACGGACGGCATCGTGTCCATGCTCAGTGAGATGATTACTATTTTCACCATCCTGGGTTTTATCTTTTATCTGGATGTCTCACTCGGGATTTTCA
>Ga0187827_10005409_pt1 | contig 15147 bp, 16 predicted proteins | sample ETNtaG_39_FD_167969 | JGI IMG/M metagenome (GOLD analysis project Ga0187827, IMG submission 167969) | Marine microbial and viral communities from oxygen minimum zone, Eastern Pacific Ocean - ETNP2014_SV_150_PacBio MetaG (Illumina Assembly) | ecosystem: Environmental > Aquatic > Marine > Hypoxic...
TCCAATGCCTGCCTCAACCGGTAAATTCCGCCGGCATGATCCACCACATAAACCTCACCCGATTCGTCTTCTCCAAACGAACTGATTTTCAATCCGCTTTCGATAAGCGGTATGTTCGTCCATTCGTCAGGGGCAGTGTGGAACAATGCCCATATTAGGCCCGAACAGTAATCCCCATACACATAGACGCCTTGCAGGCCCTTGAGATTTCCTCCCCGGTACACGTACCCGCCCGTCACCGAGCAGCCGCCATCGGAATGATGGTACTCGACAATGGGCGCGACGTAGGCTTGAGAATCGCAGCCCCACCGATAACAGTGGTCACCTTCCATCCGGCCCCAGCCATAGTTCTCAGTGGCCGGGCTGCCAGCCGGTCTGTAGTCAATCTCCTCCCAGTCGTTCTGCCCGACATCGCCAATGTAAAGATCGCCGGTCATCCGGTCGAAGCTAAAACGCCAAGGGTTGCGCAGGCCGTACACCCATATTTCGGGCGCGGCATCACCGTTTGACAGAAAGGGGTTATCTGGCGGCACCGCGAAACCTAGGTTTTGGTCCACATCGACCCGCAGAATCGCCCCCAACCAAGTCAATAGGTTTTGCCCGTTGTCATGAGGGTCGCCGGCCAAGCCGCCGTCGCCCAACCCGATGTATAGGTAGCCATCCGGCCCGAAGGAGATTTGCCCGCCGTTGTGATTGCGGTACGGCTGCCGATGCGTCAGCACGATTGCCGCACTGCTCGGCTCAGCTCGGTTGGAGTCAGCCGAAACGGAAAAGCGCTGTACTACCGTGTCGCCGTTTCGATCCGAGTAGTGGACAAAGAAGTAGCCATTTCGACCATAGCCGGGATGGAAAGCCAGTCCCAGAAGGCCCTGCTCTGAGGCGCGGTAGCTGACCCGGGCGCTGAGATCGAGAAACGGCGGAGAGAGTGTGTTGCCGTCTTGAACGATCCATATCACGCCGCCTTGCTCAACAACGAACAAGCGCCCAGAACCATCACCGGCGTGCGTCAGGTAGAGCGGCTGCCGAAAGTCGTCGGCGGCTAACTCCAGTTCATATTCATAGTTGGCCCAATGCGAGATTGTCGGCGTGACCGTCGGGTTGAAAGTCTCGGGCTTATCTGTAGAGGGTTTGTCAGTAGGAATGCTGGCGGGAAAGGCCGGAGAAGCCGTAACTGCCGGTGCCTCGGTAGCCGGCCAGCCCTCCGTAGGCGCCGGGGTCTGTATGGTGACCCTCAGCTCAAAAGTCGTGGTTGTGGATGCTACTGCCCTGGTCGGCGGTGTGGTTGTTGTATGCTGCAGCGGGCGGCAGGCTACGAGATATAACCCGCCTACGCAGACTGCACAGAGCAGGTGTTTCACATATGGTCGCTGCGCGACTTGTAGCCGAGCGCCTATGGAATGGGCACGTCAAGGCGGCCGCTGGCCAACAAGAAAAACAGCCCCAGCACGGCCACATTGAGGAACAGCATCAGCGCGAGCACAAAGCGCTGCCCGCCCGTCATGCCCCACAGTCGTCGGCGGCCGGAATCGCGGGTGTTGCCCTGCACCGGAATGCCGAAATCGTAGTCAGCCTCTTTGGCAAGTGCTTCCAAGTTTCGATCCGCCATGCGGTCGGGCTCGTTATGCTCCAATGGATTCACCTGTGTACAGCGCATCCATAGTGTACTGCGCAGCCTGTGTTGATGCAAGTGACGTGCCATGCAACCGCCCGCATTGACATCTTCCTCGCACTCGATTACATTAATGCCATCATGCTGTGCGCCCTGTGCCGCCGCACTAGAACGGGATGACAGCCGACAGAGCCCCTGCCGGAACCATGCCCGGCGCAGAGCCATTTTTCTTTCGCGGCGGCGCGGTGGGCTGCCTGGTTCTGCACGGCAGGACCGGTTCTACTCAAGAAGTGCGCGCCCTCGGCGCGCCCTCGGCGAGCACTTGGCCACGCAGGGATACACCGTGTTCGGGCCGCGGCTGACGCATCACGGAACCGCGCCGGCGGAATTGAACCGATCGCGCTGGTGGGACTGGTATTTTTCCGCGCTGGATGGCTGGCACATCCTCAACGCGCTGTGTAAAAAGATCGCCGCCGTCGGGCTCTCGATGGGCGGCGCCATGGCACGGCGCGGGCGGATCCACGTCTGCGCGGCGCTGCCGCACGTTCGCGTCCCCACGCTGCTGCTGCACTCCCGCGCCGACCGCGTGGTCGCGCCCGAGAACATGGACCTGATTTGTCAAGCGCGTGGCCACATTCATCGCCGCCCATACACAGTAACGCAAAGGAGCCGCGAGCCGAGCCTTGCTGCGCGTGACTGACGAGTTCGCCCCGCTGAAGAGCGTAATCCTCGGCACCGCCAATGGGATGAAGAGCGCGCCCACGGAGATGGTCAATGCGACCCTCCGGCAGACGGTCGGCGAAGGGCGCTATCCATCCGAAAGCGAAACCGCGACCGAACTGAGCGCCGTTGAATCCGCCCTGCGACAGGCCGGCGTCGATGTACTGCGGCCCGAAGCGCTTCCCGCCGCGCCACTGGTTTCAGACCAGACCTGCCCGCGCGACCTGGGCTTCGTAATTGACCAGTTTTTTTTCGTGGCCAGAAGCAGGTTTGATTCCCGCAACGCCGAGCTGCCCGGCCTCGAGAGGATCATCGCCCGCTTGCCGGCAGAGAACGTGGTTGAGGCCCCGCCGGGGCACTTTCTGGAGGGCGGCGACGTGGTACTCGCGCCCGGACACTTGTACCTCGGCCTCGGGCAGCGCTCCAATCGCGCGGCTATAGATTGGTTGGCGGCCACACTCTCCGGCCGCGGCGTGCAGCGCAAAGTGGTTCAGGTACCGCACGATGTACTCCATCTGGATTGCTGCGGGAATGTGCTCGCGCCCGATCTCGCGCTCTGGGCGCCCGCCGCGGCCGGGCAGATGCGCAGCCTCGAGGGTGAAGCGTTCGAGCCGCCGTGCCACTGCTTGCGAGTCAGTCGCGCCGAGCAAGATGCGCTCACCACCAACGTGCTCTGCGTGCAGCCCGGCCACATACTCGGCCGCGACCACCCGGCCTGCGCACGCGTACACGCCGCCTTGCGCACCGATTTCGGCTACCGCGTCACGGCGCTCCGCTTCGACTGCGTGCCCTCGCTCGGCGGCTCTATTCGCTGCGCCACACTCCCCCTGCAACGTGCTTAGGCCTGCTCGATTATAGACGGAGGCAACATGACCAACATCGTTGAAACACGCAATCTCAGCAAACAATATCCCGACGCAGCCGCCACCGGGCTGGGGCTGCTTGTGGCCTTCACCGCGAAAAACCCGGAGTAAATTGGGGGGCTGGATGCGTTGCTGGCGGTCACTCCGGCAGCTCTAGGCGGTATGATGGTGCCCACCCTCGTCATGCCAGACTTCATGCAGACACTTTCGCGCATCACGCCGCACGCGTGGGCGTTGGCGGGATTTCAGGATGTCATCGTGCGCGGGCTAAGCGTTGGCGCCATCTGGGGCGAAGTCGGCGCATTGCTCGCCTTCGCGCGCGCATTTTTCGGATTTTCCCTGTGGAGATTTCGCTTCGAGTAGCCTCGGGCAACTACCGCCACTTTCGCAGATGTTTCTCCTCAATCTCTCCAATTTGCGCCAAGCACCGATTATCCTCGTCGTTCGGCTGATACTCCGTGCCGAACCATCTGTCAAGAATCTCTCTGGCCACCACCTCTGCGGTCAGTCGAATGGAGAGACAAAGCACATTCGCGTTATTCCATAGCCGCGCCCCGCGCGCAGTCTCGGGATCAGCGCACAAAGCAGCGCGGATGCCCGGCAGCTTGTTGGCAGCCAAACAGACTCCGGTTCCCGTCCAGCAAAGCAAAATGCCCTCGTCCGCCTCGCCAGCCACCACCCGCTCCGCCACCTGTTGCGCAACGGCGGACCTCTACTCCTGACGGTCCGCCAGCGGGCCGAAGAGCGCGACTGCGTGCCCGCGCTTCTGCACCTCTTCGACCACGTAGTCCGTCAGGTGCGTGCGCTCGTCTGAGCCAATGGCTATTTTCATCGTGAGTCCTCCTGAGCAGCGCGTTCATGCTATTATAACCGCCTAATGAGCGCAGCCGCAAAAGAGGGGGGTTGGGGCATAATCGGGCACGAGTGGGCGGTGGCCACGCTGGCGCATCACATCCGTGGAGGCCGCGTGCAACACGCCTATCTTATCACCGGCGCGAGCGCGATCGGCAAACACACCCTCGCCGTGGCTTTCGTGCGGGCGCTGTTTTGCGAAGAAGAGAACGCCCCGTGCGCCGAACCAAACCAGTGCCGCAGTTGCACGCTCATCGCCGCGGGCAAACACCCCGATGTGCGCATGCTGGCCCCGGTTATCAGCGGCAAGATTATTAAGACCGCCAAAATCGGCATCGAGCCAATTCGTGAGCTCATCCGCCAGTTTTCGCTGCGGCCAATGGAGACCGAACGGCGCGTGGCCATCATCACCGACTTCGAGGCGGCGGGGCGCGCAGCCGCGGACGCGCTTCTGAAGACACTCGAGGAGCCACCCGGCAACGGTGTCATCATCCTCACCGCAGAAAGTGCTGCCGATTTGCCACCCACCATCGTCTCCCGCTGCGCCCGGCTGGCGCTGCGGCCGCTTCAGCGCGCCGTTGTACAATCGGCCCTGAGCGAGGTCTGGGGTTGCGCGCCCGTGCAGGCCGAGCTGCTGGCGCGCCTGTCCAGCGGACGTCTTGGCTGCGCAGTGGATTTGCGCAGCGATGACTCTGCGCTCGAGGCCCGCGCCCAGCGCCTTTCCGAATTACGCACGCTCTTGCCGGCAGCGCGCGTCGAACGCTTTGCCTATGCTGACGAATTGCGCAAAGACCGCGGCGCGCTCGTCGCCGCCCTTGACCTATGGGGCTGCTGGTGGCGCGATGTAATGCACGTCGCTGCCGGCGCAAACACCGCGATCACCAACGCGGATCGAAGCGCGGACGTGCGCCTTGCAGCCGACCAGTTAACCGCGGCTGAGGCCGCCCGCGCCGTTGCCTCCGTGCGCGCCGCGCAGGCGCGTCTGGAGCACAACGCAAACGCGCGCCTAGCGCTGGAGGTGCTACTGCTCGACCTGCCGCGCATTAGCGTCGCGTAGCGCCCTAAGAAAGCCGCGATTCGGGCGCGCCGCGCAGCATCGCCGCCGGTATTGGCGCCGCAGCACACCGGAAAATACCGAAAATCTGACGTGCTACGAATTGCTCCCCGCCGCTGCCTATCGGCAGCCGACGTACGCGCCCGAACCTTAAAAGGTTGCGTTCTGCCCGTGGGGTGCAGATGCGTTACTAAAAAGGCGCGCACGCCACGCGGACAGGTTTTGCTCCCTTAATAAATGGGGGTTTTTTAACATTTCTCGGCCCTCCGGGGTTGCCTCTCCACCACCCGGCTGCTACAATTGGCACCACTAGGGCCTCGTGGCGCCGATTTGGTTTCAACGCCGGAAACGAGTTTCACATCAACCCAACTGTAATCGGCCGCACTTTCCCCGGTGCGTGGCCCTGGTCGCAACAACAGTGGAATTGCAATGTTTTGCCCAGCGAGGAGAGGTTGTTTGCTGCTGTTTTTACCCTGTATTTAGTGCTACCCACAATGTTTACACCCACATATGCCGGTTTCGCTGGCATCATGGGCGGGGGAAACGGTGAGGCCTGAAAAGGTGTGGCGTGCGGCCCTGGGAGAGCTGCAGCTGCAGCTCTCCCGCTCCACCTTCGACACCTGGCTGCGCGACGCCCGCCTTGTTTCGTGCGAGGACGGCGAGTACATCGTCGGCGTGGAGAGCGGGTTTGCCCGCGACTGGCTCGATGCGCGCATGCGTAGCACCGTTGAACGCACGGTCGCCGGGATTGTCGGTCGCACGGCCTCGGTTTCCTTTGTGGTGTGGCCGTACGAGCCCGCGAACCCGACCGGTGACACGCCTCTGTTCCCGGAGAGCCCGGCCGAAAACCCCGCCCACCAGACGCGCGACCCGGCGCCGGGGCGCTCATTTGACGATTTCGTCGTCGGGCCGGGGAGCCGCATGGCGCACGCCGCCGCGCTCGCCGTTGCCGAGCGCCTCCGGCTGGGGCACAACCCCCTCGTACTCTACGGAGATGTCGGCCTTGGCAAAACCCACCTGCTGCACGCGATAGCGCGCGAATGCGCGCGCACGCGCCGCAGCGCGCTGCTGGTCACCGCCGAGGAGTTCACCAACGCGTTGGTTGCCGCAATTCGTGCGCGCACCACCGAATCCTTCCGCGAAAAATACCGCACGCCGGACATTCTGCTCGTTGACGACATCCAGTTTTTTGTGGGAAAAAAGTCTTCCTGCGAGGAGTTTGTGCACACGCTGAGCGCGCTGTGTGGCGAAAACCGCCAAGTCGTGCTCGCCTGCGACCAGCCGCCCGAGGGCCTTTCCGCGCTTGGCCCGCGCCTGTGCTCCCGGTTGGGGTCAGGCCTCACTGTGGATATTTCGCCGCCCGACGCTGGCGTGCGCGCCAAAATATTGCGCGCGAAGGCGGCCGCCTTCGCGGAGACGATTCCCGACGATGTTCTCGCTTTTCTGGCCGAGAGCGTGGGTGTGCATGTGCGCGCCCTGGAGGGCGCGTTGCACCGGCTGGTGGCCCACGCCCGCGTGCTCGGGCGACCCATCGACATGGCCTCTGCCGTCGATTCCATCGGTCGCCGCGAAAACGGAATCAGTGACGCGGCGCCCTCTGACCGCGTGATCGCCGCCGTGGCAAGCCGTTTTTGTCTCACGCCGCGAGAGCTGTGCGGGAAGAGCCGGTCGCGCCGCGTCACTGCGCCGCGCCACCTGGCCATGCAGCTGCTGCGCGAGCAGGGCGACCGCTCGCTGGCGGAGATTGGCGCTCTGCTGGGAGGCAGAGACCACAGCACCGTAAGGCACGGCTGTGAGCGCGCACGCGCGCTGCTCGCGCGCGACGGGAACTACCGCGCCCATGCCGACTGGCTGCGAGAGCATCTTTCCCGCGCCGTATAAGCCCGCCCGCTCCGTTTTTTAGACTAAGCCTGTCTCGGGGACACGCCGGGGAGGAAACGGCCCTTTTCCCCGCCCGGCCCGATGCTTTCGCCATTTGCGCGGCCTCCGCGCATCACCCTTCTGGGTTTCGTTTCTTTCCCCCTTTTTTTAACTTTTTCGTTGTGGACATTGCGACGCGCGGGCCCCGCTCGGCGGGGGTTTTTTCTGTCCCTCGCCACGGGTGGGGGCGCCCCTCTGGTTTTCCCCACAAGCCCCTCTTTCCCCCGCCTTACGGCTGTTACTACACACTCAAGCGGATAAGTAATTCCTCTAGGGGGGCCGTCACCGGAGCACACCCCGGCAAGCTATTCAAGGCCCAGACTCTCGCCCGGGCCCAGGGGGAAGACGGCTGTGTCCACGCGGGCCTCGACGGCACGCTTCCATTCTTGCGCGTCCTGCGCGATTAAATCCCAAGTGTTGTAATGAACTGGCACCACCATGCGCGGCTTAAGCATGGCTACGGCGCGGAGAGCATCTTTGGGGCCCATCGTGAAATTGTCGCCAATGGGAACGGTAGCAAGGTCGACCCCCTCCTCTCCTATCAAGGCCATGTCGCCAAAAAGGCCGGTGTCGCAGGCAAGGTAGGCGGTTTTCCCTTCGGCGTCGAGAAGAAAGCCGCACGGGTTGCCGCCGCAAGAGCCGTCGGGCAGACCGGACCCGTGAAGCGCGAGCGTCAGCTTTAGGTAGCCGAAAGGGTAGGCGAAGCCGCCGCCTAGATGCTGCGGGTGAACGTGCTCCACCCCCTGCCCGCTGAACCAGTTTGCCATCTCAAAGTTGGCGACGACGGTTGCGCCGGTTCGTTTGGCGATGGCCACCGTGTCTCCAACGTGGTCGCCGTGCCCGTGTGAAACCAGAATGAAGTCCGCGGGAAGCTCGGCCGGGTCCGCGGTGGCGGCCGGGTTTTCGCTAAGAAAAGGGTCTACCAATACGTTCGTGCCGCTTATGTCAAGGCCGAGGGCGGCGTGGCCGTAATAGGTAAGGGTTATTGTCATGTCTCTCCTCCGAGTCTCATCGGGACGCCTGCGGGCACAAGTATAGTGCGACGCGCGGAAACGAGTCAACTGCACGGGCGACCGGAAAATTACGCGCTATAATCTCGCCGAGAGAGAGCGGAGGGCAATGGCCATGCGAACCGACCCCGATGAACGCGCCGGCGCAGAGCGAAAAATGGACAAAGCGGGACGGCTGCCGCCCGGGCAATCGCTAACACAGCGGTTTCCGGTGCTGCACTATGGGCCGGTGCCGTCCTTTGATGCGCAGGCCTGGGACTTCAAGGTGTTTGGCGAGGTGGAGCAGGGTGCGCGCTGGAGCTGGGACGAGTTCTGCCGACTGCCGCGCGCCCGCGCAAGAATGGACATCCACTGCGTTACCGCTTGGAGCAAGTTTGACACCGAGTGGGAGGGGGTCAGCCTGCGCGCGCTGGTTGAGAGCGGGCTAGTGCGCCCGAAGCCGGGCGCGACAGTGGTGTTGCAGCACTGTGAGCTCGGCTACACCACGAACGTGCCGCTCGAGACAGCGCTGGGGGAAAACTTCCTACTGGCGACACAATTCGATGGCGAGCCGCTGGCGCCGGAACACGGCTATCCGCTGCGCGCGGTCTGTGGCGCCATCCCTGGGCGCGACGATCTTGACGACGTATATCTCTGGAAGGGAGGCAAGTGGCTGCGCGGGCTCGAGTTTCTAGAGGAAGACAGGCCCGGTTTCTGGGAGCTGGCCGGTTACCACAACCGCGGCGGCGTGTGGGAGGAAGAGCGCTTCTCTGAGCGCTGAAGCGGACGGTGTCCCGGGTCTAAACCCATCCGCGCAGCTGCATAGCCTCGGCAACGCGTGCCACGGCCACCAGGTAGGCGGCCATGCGGTTGTGCACCTTGTGGTCCTGCGCGGCCTGATGCACGGCGCGAAAGGCGGCCGTCATTGTTTTGTCCAGCCGCTCGTGCACCATCTCGCGCGGCCAGTAGTAGCCGTAAGCGTTCTGCACCATTTCGAAGTAAGAGACAGTCACCCCGCCGGCGTTACAAAGGAAATCGGGTATCACGTAAACGCCCTTCTCGTGCAGGATGGCGTCCGCGTTGGGGGTGGTGGGCCCGTTGGCCAGCTCCGCCACGACCTTTGCCTTGATATCCTCGGCATTGGTTTCGGTAATTGCGTTTTCCAGCGCGGACGGAAAGAGCACGGCCACGTCCAACTCGAGCAATTCTTCGTTGGTGAGCGCACGCGCTCCGGGGAAACCGAGAACGGAACCGCTGCTCTGTTTGTGGCGCAGCACCTCAGCGTAGTCCAGACCGCCCTGCTTGTAAATGCCGCCGCGCGAATCGGATACGGCCACAACCTTTACCCCGAGCATCTCCTCGGCTAGTTGATGCGCGAATGAGCCGGCGTTGCCGTATCCTTGAATTGCGGCGGTTGTCCCGACTAGATCAATATCCAGAGCCGATGCCGCTTCGCGCACAGCGAACATACCCCCGCGGGCGGTGGCGTCGCTGCGACCGGCGGAGCCGCCGAGAGAGAGCGGCTTGCCGGTGATCACGCCGAACTGGTTGTGGCCCCGCATGAAGGAGTACTCATCCGCCATCCAGGCCATAATCTGCGGGGTGGTGTAAATATCGGGTGCGGGCACGTCCTTCTCGGGCCCGAGCACGCGCCCGACCTGGCGGATGTAAGCGCGGCTGAGGCGCTCGAGCTCTGTGGGCGAGAGCTCTTTGGGGTTGCAGACCACGCCGCCCTTGCCGCCGCCGAGGGGAATATCGACGACAGCGGTTTTCCACGTCATCCAGGCGGCCAGCGCGCGCACGGTGTCGATGGTCTCGTCCGGGTGGAAGCGCAGGCCGCCCTTGGTGGGCCCGCGGGCGTCGTTGTACTGCACGCGGAAGCCGCGGAAGACCCGAGAGGAGCCATTGTCCATGCGCACTGGTAATGTGACGTGGAGCTCGCGCAGCGGCCAGCGTAGCATCTGGTGAGTGGCCTCATCTAGGTCGAGGATTGCGGCAGCCTCATCCAGCTGCCGCTGGGCAGCGCTGAACGGATTGGATGTGTCGAGCATGTGCTGTTCTCCTTTTGCCCGGCGCCGATGTCGATATCTGGCCCCGGCATGAACGCGCGAATGATAGGGTAATTCAGGGCAGTGTGCAAGGGTGACAGCGCCCGTCGCGCGTCGGGGTGTGTTTCACGTGAAACATCCACGGCGCGGGTTTCTATCACCCGACACGATCGCCGCCGTCAGTATGCCCGGTTTGCATCGGCTTGAGAAGTGATGAATGTCACCAAAAGAGGCTTACGTTGTGTCATTCGTCACGCCAACTAATTTTTCGGGGTGCGCTTTCGGGCATCTCCGTGGTAAAATCGAGAGGAGAAGACTACGGTATTCTGACGCGATAGACGGGCTCAATCTCTGGCGCGCCCGCACGGGAGGAAGGACATAGAAAAACAAACCGGAACCGTGGCCGTGAGGTGCGGCCTGGCGGAGATGTTGAAGGGTGGCGTGATTATGGATGTGGTCACGGCTGAGCAGGCAAGAATCGCCGAGGATGCCGGCGCCTGCGCGGTGGGCGGCAGGTATGATTAGGCCCGGCGGCTGGCGCGACCTTGGCCTGCTGCGGCGGCTGACACCGCGCGGGGTTTGCCTGCATAGCGAAGCTGCGCTCACCACCGGAGCGCGCGTGTTGCAGAAAGGTCTGGTCGGGTTGATTGCACCGCGCAGGGGCGCCACCACACTGGTCTGGCGCGGTGATGGCGACGAAAAGGCCGCATTCGCGCAAATGCAGCTTGAGGATGGCGCGCAACGCGCGCGGATGTACTTTTTTGCCCCGGCGGGCGCGGAAACGCCATCGGAGTGCAGTGTGGCGCTTCTGGAAGGGCTGGCGAAGGAAGCGGGCGCCTGCGCGGCGCGCAATTTGATGGCCGAGGCGCAGGAGGGCAGCGCCGAATTCGTGGCGCTGCGCAAGGCCGGCTTCGCAATTTACGCGCGGCAACAAGTTTACCGGCTGCTCGCCCGGCCCGCAGCGTTGAAAACCGATGTTTCGCTGCAATCGTGTAGCCCGCAGCACGAAATCCCCATCCACCGGCTTTACAGCAACATTGTGCCCGCTCTGGTGCGCCAGGTCGAACCGACGCCCACGGGGACGCATGACGGCTACGTTCTACTCCACGAGGACGATTTGGTCGCGCTGCTGTGTGTGAACAGAGGCCCGAAAGGCATCTGGGCGCAGCCTTACGTACACCCCGAGGCTGAGGACGCCATAGGCGAGGTGCTGGCGGCCTTCTTGCTTGGAGAGGAACTTGATGCCCACAAACCGGTGTATGTTTGCGCGCGCAGTTACCAGTCGTGGATGCGCGGCGCGCTGCAAGATGCCGGCTTCGAACCGTGGGGACAGCAGGCAGTTATGGTGAAACGGCTGACCGTGAGCGCGAAAAAACCGGCGCGGAAACCGATACCTGCTATTGCCGCTACCGAAGTTGAGATTTCGGCGCCGGTCGCCAAGAGCTCCCTGATTGAGGCTACAGCACCGGCAACCAACCAAGAGTGACGCTCAGTGAGCCAGGGAATCACCGACAACCTTGACGTGCTGCTTGCAGTTTTGCCGCAGCGCGTCTCGCAACAGGTGCAGGAGCTTGGCCGCACCGGCCAGCTGCTGGAGGTCATCCTCGATCTGGGGCGCGTGCCCACGGCGCGTTACCTTGACGGAGAGGTGGTGTTGTCCGAATCAGAGGTGGCCGCAGCCGACATTGATGCGGTGGTGAAGCGCGTTGGCGCGTTTGACGAGGACAATCGCGCCGGCATCCAGCGCACGCTACACCGTATTTCTGCCATACGCAACCGGCAGGGCCAGGTGGTCGGGCTTACCTGTCGGGTTGGGCGGGCTGTGTACGGAACCATTGAAATCATTCAAGATGTCATCGAATCGAGCAGCAGTATCCTGTTGCTCGGGCGTCCGGGTGTGGGCAAAACCACCATGCTGCGCGAGGCTGCGCGCGTATTGGCCGAGAATCGACGCGTGGTGGTTGTGGATACCTCCAACGAAATAGGCGGGGATGGCGACATTCCCCATCCGGCCGTGGGGCGCGCGCGCCGCATGCAGGTTGAAAACCCGATGTTACAGCACGAGGTAATGATAGAGGCGGTGGAGAACCATAACCCGGAAACAATCGTGATTGACGAAATAGGGCGTGAGGCCGAGGCGCTGGCGGCGCGCACAATTGCCGAGCGCGGCGTGCAGTTGATCGGCACAGCGCACGGCAACACGCTCGACAACCTGCTGCTGAACCCGACGCTGGCTGACCTTGTGGGCGGAATTGAATCGGTCACGCTTTCCGATGAGGAAGCGCGTCGGCGCGGAACCCAGAAAACGGTATTGGAGCGGCGCTCGCCGCCCACATTCAATGTGCTCATCGAAATCTTGCAGCGTGAGCGCCTGAGCGTGCACGACGACGTGGCCGATTCGGTGGACGCGTTGTTGCGCGGTGAGCGGCTGAAACCTGAGCTGCGTTATCGTACAGTAGACGGCGAACTTAAAACCGAGAAGGCTGCCGCTGCCGCCGCAGGCCGCGTCGGCTCGCGTGGGCAGCGCGGTCGCATGCCCTGGCAGGGGGATTCGGCCCGGGCCGCGATCGCCGAGCAGCATGCCGGCCGCGATTACGTCGCCATGACGCCGGCGCATATCTTTTCGTATGGCGTCAACCGGCAGCGCCTTGAGCGCGCGGCGCGACGGTTGCGCGTGCCGCTCAGGCTGGTGGACGACCTCGGCGCGGCGGAGGGGTTTGTCACCCTCAAATCGCATTACCGCCGCCGGCAGCGCCCGGTGAGCGACGCCGAATCGCGCGGATTGCCCATTTACGTGCTGCGCTCTAACACGCAACACCAAATGGAGAACCTGCTGCTGGAGATATTCGAGGTGCCCGCAGCGCCCGGAGATGGGCAGTCCGCGCTCGAGCGGGCGATGGCGGAAGCGAGCGCGGCGATTGGCACGGTGCGCAAGGGCACCCGCTTCGTGGATCTGAAACCGCAGGATGCGCGCACTCGCCGACGGCAACACCAACTTGTCAGGGGGGCAAAGTTGGTCTCCCATTCGTACGGGGACGAGCCCGGCCGGTGCGTGAGAGTGTTTCGGGGGTGAGCTTGTTCATCACATTCGAGGGCCCGGAAGGGAGCGGCAAGACCACGCAGTGCGAGCGGTTAGAACAACACCTCGCCGACAGGGGCTACGATGTGCTTCGCACGCGTGAGCCGGGCGGAACGCCAATTGGGCAGCAGGTGCGCGGCGTGCTTTTCGACCAGAACAACGGCGCAATGACGCCAGAGGCCGAGTTCCTGCTATTCTCCGCCTCGCGCGCGCAGCTGGTGCGCGAGGTCATCCGACCCCATCTCGAAAAAGGCGGCGTGGTAGTGTGCGACCGTTTTTTTGATTCCAGTCTCGCTTATCAGGGTTATGGACACCGCCTAGAGCAGGGTGTGTTGCGGGAAGTAACCCGGCTGGCAACCGGCGGGCTGCACCCCGACCTGACGCTGCTGCTGGACATCGCGCCGGAGGAGGGGCTGCGCAGGCGCAAGCAGCAGTCGGAACAGTGGAATCGCCTGGATGCCTATGAATTGTCTTTTCACACCCGTGCTAGGCAAGGATTCCTGACGCTGGCGAAGGCGGAACCGGGGCGCTGGGAAGTGATTGACGCCAGCCAGCCCAGCGACACTATATTCGAGTGCGTGAGGGTACGGGTGCAGCGAGCTCAGCGAGCGCTGGCAGGGTGAGGCTCAGAAACCGGGTGCGAGGCCGGCAGCTGGGCCGCCCGGATCGGGCATGTCGGCCTCGATAGATTCCGGGCCCTCGCCCGCCTCAAGGCGACCAACCATTTCGTCGAAATCCGGACCCATGTCTTCGCCCATTTCACTGCCCATGCGGCGCATGAATTTCCCGATGGAGCGCGGATCGTTTTCATCCACGTCGCCGAAGTTGGCCGGGTCGGCGAGCGATTCCATGCGAGAATCTTCCGAGCGGCTCACGCGCACGCGCGATATGAGCCTTTGCAACTGGTCGCTCTGGCAGTGCGAGCACTTGGGGCGAGCGCGGTCGAATTCGCTGTAAGACATGCGAACGGCAACGCGGCGCTTACAACTCTGGCAACGGTATTCGTAAAGAGGCATTATTTCGCGGTCGCTGATTTCCCGGCGCAATTATATCAAGTAAGGCTACAGGAGACAAGCAGCATGGCATCCACACCGTCGAAACGCGCGGCAGCGCAGCTGTTGATTGTGATTTCAGGCCCCTCCGGCGCCGGTAAGGACAGCGTGGTGCGGCAGCTGCTGCAGCGCGAACCCGGCCTGCAGTTCGTGGTCACCACCACCACGCGCCCGCGGCGCTCCGGGGAGGTGCACGGGCACGATTATTATTTTGTCTCCGGCGAGGAATTCGCGCACATGATTGCCGCCGATGAGTTCATCGAGCACGCGCTGGTGTACGGTGAACACAAGGGCGTGCCCAGAAAGGAGGTGCAGGCAGCCCTGCGGAGCGGCAAAGACGTGGTGCTGCGCGTCGACGTCCAGGGCGCTGCGCGCATTCGCCAACTTTACCCCGCCGCGCTGCTGCTCTTCCTCACGCCTGGCAACGAAGCAGAACTGCGCGCCCGTCTGGGCGGGCGCGAAACCGGGACCGACACCGGGCTGGAGCGGCGCGTGGCCACGGCGCGGAAGGAAGCGCAGCGCCGGGAGGAGTTCGATTATGTGGTCTTCAACCAGCGCGATGACCTTGAGGGAACGGTGGGAACCATTCAGGGCATCATTTGCGCGGAGCGGGCACGCATGCGCGGCAGGACAAAGCCCCGGTGAACGCAGTGCGCGCTCAGGGGCCGGCTGCGGGCCGGTTTGTTTCAGGGTAAGCGGTCTTGTTTGCGCTGTTGCGTGCTTGACGCCGCCCAAGTTCGGTGCTAAAGTCTAGTGACCGGTTCGGCTTCAGTTGCGCGGCCTCGGTGCAAGCGCCGCGCAAGCCAGCAAATGTAAGCAACAAAGGAGAACTACGTGATGTCAGAAGAGAATGGCGCAGTGTCGGAGCAGGACAATGTGATGTCAGAAGAGAATGGCGCAGTGTCGGAGCAGGACAATGTGATGTCAGAAGAGAATGGCGCAGTGTCGGAGCAGGACAATG
>Ga0187827_10005414_pt1 | contig 15136 bp, 12 predicted proteins | sample ETNtaG_39_FD_167969 | JGI IMG/M metagenome (GOLD analysis project Ga0187827, IMG submission 167969) | Marine microbial and viral communities from oxygen minimum zone, Eastern Pacific Ocean - ETNP2014_SV_150_PacBio MetaG (Illumina Assembly) | ecosystem: Environmental > Aquatic > Marine > Hypoxic...
AAGACAGGCATGTTTTTTTGAACTGCCGGGGTACCGGCCTTACAGTCAGGAGCATAAGGAACATAGTAAAAAAAAATGTATTACTTGCAGGCATCAAAAAGAATATCACTCCCCACAGTCTAAGGCACAGCTTCGCCACCCACCTTCTGCAAAAGGGTGCAGGAATCAGAGAGATACAGGAACTTCTGGGCCATGAAAGTATCTCTACGACTGCTGTTTATTCCCATATGGATATTTCAAAACTTAAAAAAGATTACAGGAAATTTCATCCCAGGGCAAAGTGACGAAAATTTGTATAAAAAATGTTTATTATTTGCCTGACTACTTATATTATGTTAGACTTATAACTTAAAAAACACACACTGTCTGCGGTAATATGGTGCGTAAATTTTATGTTAAGGCGGTGGAGGAAAACCATAATTAGGAGGTAGTATTTTGAGCGTTGTCAATATAAAGCAGCTCCTCGAAGTAGGAGTACATTTTGGTCATCAGACCCAAAAATGGAATCCCAAGATGAAGAAGTATATTTATACTTCACAGAATGGTATTTATATTATCGATCTTACAAAGACCTTACGGCTTTTACTTGAAGCCTATGATTATGTCAAGGAATTGGTAAGTGATGGAGGCAATATTCTATTTGTTGGTACCAAGAAACAGATACAGGATATAGTAGAAAATGCTGCGGTAGAATGTGGCATGCCTTATATTAAGAACAGATGGCTGGGAGGGACACTGACAAATTTTGCCACTATAAGCCTGAGGACTAAAAGGCTTGAAGAGATCGAAAATATGGAAGAGACAGGAGTATTTAGAAAGCTTCCAAAAAAAGAAGTCCTGGTCATCAAGAAAGAACAAGAAAAACTGTTATATAACCTTGGCGGGATCAGAGATTTGAAAAAAGTTCCTGATGCTATATATATAATAGATCCAAGCAAAGAAGTAATAGCAGTAAATGAAGCTAGAAAAATGAGAATACCAATAATCGCTATAACAGATACCAATTGTGACCCCGATGTAGTGGATTTTGTGATACCCGGAAATGATGATGCTATTCGTTCGTGTGCCTTGATAACAAGAGTTGTCACAGATGCGGTGAAAGCAGGTGTGCAGGAGCAGATAAAGATGGAAAAAAGCCCTGAAACCAAAGAGGCAAAGGAATTTGAAAAAAAGAAGACTGAAGATAATTTGGAAGAAAAACCAGAAGACGAAGTCTGGGTGTAGAGGAGAGAATAATAATAAATGAAAATAAAATCTGAATTAGTAAAAGAGTTAAGAATAAAGAGCAATGCTGGAATGATGGACTGCAAAAAAGCCTTGGTAGAGACCAAGGGTGACCTTGAGGAGGCAGAGGAAGTCCTGAGAGAAAAAGGACTGGCCCTGGCATCTCAAAAAGCTTCAAGGTCTGCAAAAGAAGGAATTATAGAAAGCTATATTCATCTTGGATCAAAGATTGGGGTACTTTTGGAAGTGAACTGCGAGACTGATTTTGTTGCTAGGAATGAGATATTTAAGACATTTGTACATGATATCGCCCTTCAAATCGCTGCAGCCAATCCATTATATGTCACTACAGAAGAAGTGCCAGATGAAGTCGTGGAAAAAGAAAAAGAAATATACAGGAAACAGGCACTAAATGACGGAAAATCTGAGAAAATAGTGGACAAGATCGCTAGAGGCAAGATAAAAAAGTATTTTGAAGAAAACGTACTTTTAGGACAGGCTTTCGTAAAAGACCCGGATAAAAAAATCGGCGATCTTCTTAAAGAAAAGATCGCTACGATTGGGGAGAATATAGTAATAAAAAGATTCTGCCGTTATGTACTTGGTGAAGAATCATAAGCTTAACTGAACATCTAAATACTTAAATAGATCAATATGCCTATTCTTAAATATAAAAGAGTCTTACTTAAAATAAGCGGAGAAGCTCTTCTTGGTGGAAATGACCATATCATAGATCCCCAGGTTGTTGCAGGTATTGCAGCCCAGATAAAAAAAGTTGTTGACCTTGGGGTAGAAATAGCCGTAGTAATAGGGGGAGGCAATTTCTGGAGAGGGGCTTCTGCAAGTGCCAATGGCGTAGACAGGACTACTGCTGATTATATTGGAATGCTGGCTACCATAATGAATGCCTTGGGTTTACAGAATGCACTTGAAAGTTTGGGAGTTTTTACTAGGCTACAGACAGCCATATCAATGCAGGAAGTAGCAGAACCATTTATCCGGAGAAAAGCTGTGAGGCATCTTGAAAAGAAAAGGGTTGTAATTTTTGCCGGTGGAACAGGAAACCCATATTTTACTACTGACACAGCATCAGCATTAAGGGCTCTGGAGATAGGTGCCGAGGTATTATTTAAAGCTACCAAGGTAGACGGTGTATACGACAAGGATCCTGAAAGATTCAATGACGCAAAAAAATTTAAGAAGCTGGATTTTACAAGAGCCCTTAACTTGGATCTGGGAGTAATGGATTCTACAGCGATATCGCTTTGTAGGGAAAACGATCTTCCTATTATTGTTTTCGATATAAAAGTACCCGGGAATATAAAAGGTGTTATAATGGGTAAAGAAATAGGAACTTTAGTGTCAAAAGGGGGATAATGAGGGACAGAGCCTTAACAGAAGCAAAGAAAAGAATGGAACAATCCCTGGAGAATACCCAGCATGAGTTCAATACTATAAGGACAGGAAGGGCATCCGTGGCACTTCTTGACAATGTTTATATCGATTATTATGGGACAAAGACGCTCTTAAAACATACAGCTATTATTAGTGTCCCTGAAGCTAGGACGATATTGATCTCTCCATTCGATCCCAAGTTCTTAAAGGAGATAGAGACACAATTAATAAAATCCGACCCTGGCATCAATCCTACCAATGATGGAAAAGTAATAAGACTTGCCGTACCGCCGCTTAATGAGGAAAGTAGGTTGAAGTTGGTAAAACTGGTAAAGAAAGTGGCTGAAGATGGAAGGGTTGCTATTAGAAATATAAGAAGAGACATAAATGTTGAGTTTAAGAAGATGGAGACTGATGGGGATTTGACGGAAGATGACCTCATTTACTCCCAGAAGGAAGCCCAGAAATTGACAGATGGGTTCATTGAAAGGGTTAACACTGCCTTGAAACAGAAGAAAAAGGAAATCATGGAAGTGTAGGTATACCAGTCTTGAACTTTTTTTCTTCAATATTCTCCTCAAAGAAAGATACGGCCGGAGACGAAATAAAAGATAAAAACATACCAGCCCATGTAGCTATAATAATGGATGGTAATGGAAGATGGGCCGTAAAAAGAAATCTGCCCCGTAACGCGGGACATAAGGCAGGAGTAGAGTCCTTAAGGGAAATAATAGCTGCATGCATCGACCTTAAAATTAGATATCTGACAGTCTACTCCTTGTCAAGCGAAAACTGGAACAGGTCTGAAACAGAGATAAGATTCCTTCTAAACCTTTTTCTGATTACTTTGAAGAACGAATTAAAACTTCTGGATAACCATGGTGTAAAGCTGAGACTGATAGGATACAGGGAAGGGATCCCTCCGGAAATATTGAAGGCATATGAGGATGCTGAAAAAAAGACAGCAAAAAACAAAATCCTTAACTTCAATATTGCTCTTAATTACGGTTCAAGGCAGGAGATAATAGAAGCCGTAAAAAATATTAGCAGGGACATACGGAGCAATAAAATAAAACCTTCTGATCTGAAGAACAGCATGTTTTCCGACTACTTGTTTACTAGAGGTATCCCTGATCCCGACCTTCTGATAAGGACCAGTGGGGAATACAGGATAAGCAATTTTCTGTTATGGCAGATATCCTATACTGAACTATATTTTACAAATGTCATGTGGCCGGATTTCAAAAGAAAATATTTTATAAAGGCAATTAATGAATATCAAAACAGGCATCGAAGGTTTGGGAAGGTATAGGTAAACTTAAATGGTTATATTTCAGTATATAGTAGCCATCATAGGTCTCTCGCTCATAATAATAGTACATGAATTCGGTCACTTTGTATTTGCCAAAGCCAGTGGTATGTATGTCCAAAAGTTCTTCATGGGATTCGGACCTAAAATCTTTGGGTATAAGTCCCGGACAGGAACTGAATATGGGCTCAATGCCATACCGGTAGGCGGATACGTGAAGATAATTGGTATGGACCGTAACGAGACGATGCCTGATAATATGAAAGGCAGGTCATTCCAGGAAAAACCTTTCTACAAAAAATTCTTTACTATTTTCGCTGGTTCAGGCTTAAATGTGATATTTGCTATAATACTTATTGCCATTTTTCTGAGCATGGGCATATTTGAGCCCAGCAATATAATAGATTACGTGCAACCTGACACTCCGGCACAGAAATCGGGTATTCAGGTGGGCGACAGGGTTATCGCCATAAATGGTGAAATTATTGATACCTGGAAGGAATTTGCCGAGAAGACGCAAGCCAGACCGGGCGAAGAAGTAGTATATACAGTAGTAAGGGATGGAAAAGAGATAGAAATCGAACCGGTACTCGATGTTATAGACGGGAAGGGGTACCTAGGCATATCACCCCTTTATATAGAAAAAAGACTTGGTTTTTTTGAGGTCATAACTGAAAGTTTTAGGATGACAGGGGAGATATTGATAACCTCTGTGAGATTATTTGGACAGCTTTTTTCCGGCAAGATCCCGTTCGATGAAGCAAGGCCGGTCTCTCCTATAGGCGTTGTCAGCATATTTCAGCAATCCATATCACTGGGCATACAGAATTTTGTACTTTTTATGGCCTTGGTATCAATACTGATTGGTTTCGGAAACCTCCTGCCCATCCTGCCTCTTGACGGTGGAAATATTGTTCTTCTTGTTATAGAGACTATTAGGAAAAAGCCGTTGCCGAGAAGAGTAGTGGAAATTGTAAATTATTTTGGGATATTTTTAATGGTATCATTGTTAGCAGTGGGTTTTGTCTTTGATATTATAAGCCCGTTTAACCTGAGAAATATGTAGAGAGTGACGGCTGTGGAAATAAAAAGGAAGAAAACAAGAGAGATAAAACTGGGAAATCTGAAGATCGGAGGCGGGAATCCTATTTCCGTACAGTCAATGACAAAATCAAAAATAGCCGATACCGGGGTTATCAAAAAAGAGATACAGGACCTGACAAAATGGGGTTGTGAAATTATAAGGATAGCCATCCCGGACAGAAATGCTCCTGGAGAACTCAAGAAATTAATAGACGCAAAAACATTTAGAGTCCCGGTAGTAGCAGATATACATTTTGACCATCGACTGGCCCTTGAATGCATATTGGCTGGAGCTGACGGAATAAGGATAAATCCGGGGAATATAGGTGGATATGAAAGGACAGCAAAAGTTATTGATTTTGCAAAGAAAAAAGGTGTTGCCGTAAGGATAGGTGTCAATTCTGGGTCTATAGATAAAAGTATTCTTAAAAGGAATAAAGGGAATATCCCGGATTCGATGGTAGAGAGCGCTATGGAAAATATAAAAATTATGGAACGGTTGGACTTTTATAATTTCAAGATTTCCGCAAAAGCTTCTTCCGTCCTCGATACCATCAGCATCTACAGAGCTATTTCAGAAAAATGTGATTACCCCCTTCACCTGGGGGTGACAGAAGCCGGTCTCCTCCTCAGAGGCACGGTAAAATCATCTGTTGGACTAGGAATCCTACTGGCTGAAGGTATAGGTGATACTATACGTATATCCCTTACAGAAAGTCCGGTAGAAGAAGTGAGAGCTGGACACTTAATCCTGGCAAGCTTGGGATTAAGGAGCAAGGGGGTGGATATAATTGCATGTCCTACCTGCGGTAGAACTTCGGTTGATCTTCCAGGAATAGTAGGTGAAGTAGAAAGGATTACGGCCGGGACAAAGGACAGATTAAAACTCGCAGTCATGGGATGTATTGTAAATGGACCTGGAGAGGCTAAAGATGCAGATCTTGGAGTAGCCTTTGGGAATGAAAAGGCAGTACTGTTTTTAAAAGGCTCTGTCTTGAAAAAGGTTAAAAAGGAAATGGTCTTGGAAGAGTTTAGCAGGGAATTAAAAAAGTTAATTTAATATATAAGGAGCATAAAGTTGAAATACTCACAGACATTTATTCCGACATTGAAGGAAAACCCCAGGGAAGCTGAGATACCGAGCCACGTCCTCACATTAAGAGCCGGGCTAATAAGGAAAATAGCATCCGGCATATATGTTTTACTTCCGGCAGGCACTAGGGTCCTTCATAAAATTGAGAGCATAGTAAGAGAAGAGATGAACAGGGCAGGTGCTGTCGAGCTGTTTTTACCTGTTGTGCAACCGTCTGAATTGTGGGAAAAATCCGGAAGATGGGACGAATATGGTCCTGAACTATTCAGGCTCAAGGATAGAAACAACCGGTCGTTCTGCCTGGGACCTACCCATGAAGAGATAATGACCTATCTTGCTTTCCTTGACTTAAAATCTTATAAGGATCTTCCCCTAAACCTTTACCAGATACAGGTAAAGTTCAGAGACGAAATTAGGCCGAGGTACGGACTGCTGAGAGCTAGAGAATTTATAATGAAAGATGCCTACAGCTTCTGTGAAGACGAAAAAGGCCTTGATGAGGTGTACCAGAAGATGTATAAAGCCTATTCCAAGATAGTGGAAAGGGTTGGCCTGAGGTTCAAGGTGGTTGATGCTGATACTGGACTTATAGGTGGAAAATCTTCCCATGAATTCATTGTATTGGCAGGAGACGGAGAAGAGACTCTTGTGTATTGTCCGGATTGCGGATATGCAGCCAATATGGAAATGGCGCAGGGTAAGAATTTGCCCGGGAGGGACATTTTAGAAGGAATGATGGAAGAAGTAAGCACACCAGGTGTTACCGATATAGAAAAACTTGCGGAATTCTTAAAAGTTAAAAAACAGCAGACAGCTAAAACCATATTGTTAGAAGATGAAGAAAAAAATATATATGCCTTTGTGATGTCTGGGGATAGGGAACTCAATATAGCAAAAGCAGAAAGGTCCCTGGGTAGGGTCCTCAAACTTTATGAAGATAATGATAAGAGATTTACAATCGGATACGTAGGGCCGATAGGTCTTGACCCCGGTATAAAGATATTTGCTGACAATCCCCTGAAATGTGTAAAGAGTATCGTAACAGGAGCTAATAAAAAAGGCTTTCACCTGAAAAATGTTAATCCCAGAAGGGATATGAAAATATCAGAGTACGGAGATTTTACTTTTCCTAAGGAAGGCGACCTTTGCTGCAAATGTAAAAGCAGTCTTAAAACGGAAAAAGGCATAGAGATAGGGCATATCTTCAAACTGGGAAAGAAGTACAGCCAGAAGATGGATGCAAGGTTCCTTGGCCGTGACGGGAAACTAAAGCCTTTTATCATGGGTTGTTACGGTATAGGCATCACAAGGATAATGTCAGCTGCCATAGAGCAGCTGCATGACGAAAAAGGAATTATCTGGCCTCCTTCAATTGCACCTTATACGGTGAGTCTTATAGTCACTACTTCCAAATCACGTGAAATGGCTAGAGAAGGGGAGAGAATTTATATGGAATTGCTTGATAGCGGAATTGAAGTGCTATATGACGATAGGAAGATAAGAGCAGGAATAAAATTTAAAGACTCTGACCTGATGGGATTTCCCATCAGGGTGGTAGTTGGAAAAAAATTCATTGAAAATAGTCTTGTGGAAATACAGCTTAGGGAGAGCGGTAAGACCGAAGAGGTGTCTCCCAGCAGCATAATTAAATATGTGCAGGACTTTTTATCCAAAACATAAAGAGGCGATTATTTAATGGGAAACAGACCCCTTAAAATCCATGGAATATTAGATAAAATTGTATTCAAAAATACGGACAGTGGCTATATAGTCGGAAGATTAAGGCTAGATAATGGTGAACTGGTAACGATTGTAGGAAATGTATTTGAGCTGCAGTGCGGAGAACAGTTGGAAGTCGAGGGGGGATGGGTCGTCAATAAGACTTACGGAAGGCAGTTTGAGATATCTTCTGTAGAAGCATATGCCCCGGCTACTACAAGAGGAATAGAAAGCTATTTAGGTTCAGGCATGATCAAAGGTATTGGTATGGTCATGGCAGCAAGGATCGTAGACAGATTCAAGGGAGATACCATAGAGGTACTTGATAAACATCCTGAAAAGCTAACGGAAATTGAGGGAATTGGAGAAAAAAGGGTAAGCCAGATAATCGATTCTTGGAGCAAGCATGTAAATGTCAGGAAAGTGATGATATTTTTACAATCCTATGGTATTTCCAGTACATATGCCATGAAGATATACAACACTTATGGTGATAATGCTGAAAATGTCATTAAAGTAAATCCCTACAGGCTGGCTGAGGATATATTTGGGATAGGTTTTAAGATAGCAGACTCTATTGCCCTTAAGGCAGGTATAGCCAGGGACTCCATCTTCAGGATAAAATCCGGTATTCTTTATTTGCTCCACAAAGCTGAAGACAACGGGCACTGCTATCTGCCGTATGAGACTATTGCAAACAGAGCACTCGATTTCCTGGAAGCTGGGAAAAGTCAGGTGGAACGTGCCCTAGAGGGTCTGACTGGGGATGGAAAGATAGTCACAGTTGATGAGGGAGACCTGAGGAAAATATACCTTAAAAGCCTTTATCTATGTGAGCAATTCACAAAAGAAAAGATAATGGAGCTTTTAGATGGGCAGTCAGACCAACATTACAGGATAAATATGGTAAAAAAGTACAAGGAGGACATTCTCCGGCTAGTAAAAGAAAACAATATAGAGCTCGATGCTATACAAATAGATGCCATAGTAGGGGCACTTACGAAAAAGATCATCATAATAACGGGAAGTCCTGGTACGGGGAAAAGTACTATACTCGAATTTATAATAAAAATACTGGAACAAAAAAAAAGGAAAGTTCTAATGGCTGCACCTACCGGCAGGGCGTCTAAAAGAATGACAGAGACTACTGGAAGAGAGTCAAAGACTATTCACAGGTTACTGGCTTTTAATCCAAAACTAAATAAGTTCATGAGGGATGAAAAAAATCCTGTAAATGCAGATGTAATAGTTATTGATGAGGCATCTATGCTTGATATAAGGTTGACCAGAAATCTTCTTGCAGCTATAAAACGGGATTCTAGGCTGGTGCTCGTAGGTGATATAGACCAGTTGCCACCGGTAGGTCCGGGGAATGTGCTGGGTGATCTGATAAGATCTGGCATCATTCCGGTAGCAGAGTTGAAAAAAATATATAGGCAGGAAGGCGAGAGCCAGATAATAAAAAATGCACACAAGGTAAGGGATGGTAAATTCCCTTATCTTGGAAGCTCAGGTATCAATGATTTTTATTTCATTGAAAAAACTGATCAGACTGAGACAGTGGAACTGATACTCTACCTACTGAAAAAAAGAATACCATCCAGCTTCAAGATGGATCCTTTGACTGATGTCCAGGTACTAGTCCCCACTAATAAAGGTATGTGCGGAGTCCTGAATCTGAATACAAGGATTCAGGAAGCGGTCAATCCCGGAAGCGGTGGACTCATAAACGGAAGCAGAATCTTTAGGAAAGGAGATAGGGTAATACAGCTTAAGAATAATTATGAAAAAGAAATCTTTAACGGAGATATAGGGATAATTAAAAATATTGACATGGAACTGAAAGAAATCGGAGTTGATTTTGACGGTAAATCTGTGAAATATAGCTTTTACGAGGCAGATGAGATAAACCATTCCTATGCCATATCTATCCATAAATCACAGGGATCAGAATTCAGGTGTGTGGTTGTACCTATTCTTACTTCACACTATATGCTCCTTCAGAGAAACCTTCTTTATACTGCACTGACAAGGGCTAGAGAGCTGGCAATACTGATAGGAAGTAAAAAAGCTATCGGTATGGCTGTAAACAAAGATGTGGTACAAAAAAGATTCACAGGCCTCAGAGAACTCATCCAAAAAATCTAAATATAGCCAAGACAAATCTATCAAATAAATAAGAAAATATGTGAATTTTAGTTGTTTTGTGTTATACTTTTAACTAAATTTTAAGGAAAGGTGATGAAAATAGTGGGCAAAATCCCACTATTTTTTTGATTTAGAATTATATAACGACTGTAGGTGGTTTTTGTGAATAAGCAATTGATAGCTGCATTGGCAGAGCTTGAAAGAGAAAAACATATCAAGATGGATACTCTTATTGAAGCGTTGGAGATAGCGCTGGCTTTTGCCTATAGAAAAAACTACCAGATAGAATTTGAATGCCGGACAGATATTGACATAAAAACCGGAGAAATAAAAGTGTTTAAGGTCTTGGAAGAAGGAGAAGAAGGGGAAGTTGATGGCAAGAATGAAATCGAAGTGACTCCAGACAATTTCGGCAGAATAGCAGCACAGACAGCCAAGCAGGTGATAAGACAGAGGATCAAAGAAGCTGAAAGGGAAATAGTTTACGATGAGTTTAAAGACCGAACTGGAGATCTTATTACTGGTATCGTGCAACAGAGTGACTCACGCAATACCCTTATAGACATAGGAAAAGTAGAAGCTCTTCTGCCTGAGTATGAGCAAGTTCCGGGTGAAAAATGTCGGCATGGTGAGAGAATAAAATGTTATATCTCAGATGTCAATAAGACTGCTAAAGGTCCGCAGGTAATCGTGTCTCGTGCTCATACAGGGCTTATTAGAAAATTATTTGAACTGGAGGTCCCTGAGATATTTGAGGGCATTGTTGAGATAATAAGCATAGCTAGGGAAGCTGGTTATAGAACAAAGATAGCTGTAAAGTCTAATGAGAAGAATGTAGATCCTGTGGGAGCGTGCGTGGGTCCCAAAGGTTCGAGAGTAAAGATGATTGTAGAGGAACTTGGCGGGGAGAAAATAGATATTGTAAATTACAGTGATGAAATAGTGGCATATCTTAAAAACTCCTTAAGTCCAGCTAGGGTAAACAAAGTACTTTTAGAAGAAGATAATAGATTCGCCCTTATAGTAGTATCAGAGGATCAGCTTTCATTGGCCATTGGAAGAGAAGGACAGAATGCTAGGCTGGCAGCTAGGCTCACCGGCTGGAAAATTGATTTAAAGAGTGAAAAACAGTATGAGGATGTGCTGGCTGAAGGAAGGGAAGAAAGAGTAAAGAGCCAGGAATCTGGAAAGGATCAGGAAAAAGCAGTAGAAGATTCTGAAGACAAAACGACAGAGAGTCTTCAAGGAGAAATTAAAGAAGATGTTTCTACGGACAAACAGAAAAAATCTTCTGGTTCTAAAAAAAAGAGCAAAAAAAAGACTAAGAAGATCTCTAAAAAGTCTTAAGGATATTAATTATTTATGTTTATGTTGGATAGGGAGTGATTAAAGTTAAGGTTATTGAGCTAGCTAAAGATAAAAAATTAACTACTAATGACATATTTGACTTATGTGATAGCCTTGGTATTGCAATAAAAGGCGAGATGTCAGTGCTTAATAATTCCCAGGTTAAAAAGATTGAGATTGCTATAAAAAGGGAAGCAAAAAGAAAAGTAAGAGAAGCAGAAGATAGGGTAGTAGCTGAAAAGAAAAAAAAGGAAGAAACAGAGAAGAAGAAAGTAGTTAAAAAGGTGAGCGCAAAATCTAAAAAGAAGAAAGCTGAAAAGAAAAAAAAGGAAGAAACAGAGAAGAAGAAAAAAGAGGAAAAAGGAAAGCTTGAAGAAGCCCGAAGCAAGGCAGAAGAGAAGAAAGTTCTTGAGAAGACTAAAAAGAAGAAAGAAGAAAAGAAAAAAGTAATCAGTAAAAAATCAGCAAAAGATAAAAAGAAAAAGTATTTTACCGATCAGGAAGTAATAATTGGTAGCAAGAGAGAATCCTTTGATATTGAAGATGGCGAAGAGACTGTGGTAACTAGTAAAAAACTATTAGGGGGAAAAGCAGGCTGGGAAGAGGAAAAGAAGATAAGCATTAGGAGTTTGATTGAAAAAGAACTCGATAAAGAGGAAAAAAGCGGTAGGCTAAAGGCAAGATTTCTTCAGAAAAAGCGTAAGGATGATAAAAAAGCTGTAGGGAAAGTAACAAAAAAGGACAAAAAAAGTCTTAAAGAAGCTAGGGGAAAGAGACCCACAATAAAAAAGGTGGTAGAGATCCATGAGGGCGTTACCATAAAACAACTTTCCGAAAGAGTCAATATTTCATCCGATGAGATAATCAGGGTATTATTTGGGATGGGGGAGATATTCAATATCAACCAGGCTCTTACTAAAGATATAATAGAACTGCTGGCTTATGAATATGGGTTTAAATATAGAATAATAGGTTTTGAAGAAAAGCTAGAGGAAGTGTATCAGGACAATGAAAAGGATCTGGTCCAAAGAGCTCCTATTGTGGCTGTAATGGGCCACGTTGACCACGGAAAGACCACCCTTTTGGATACACTTAGGAAGACCGAAGTTGCAAGTAGCGAAGCAGGTGGAATAACCCAGCATATTGGAGCGTATCAGATCGAACATAATAAGAGGAAAATAACATTTATAGATACACCCGGTCATGAGGCTTTTACATCAATAAGGGCAAGGGGTGCCCGAATCACAGATATAGCAGTTATAGTAGTAGCTGCTGATGACGGTATAATGCCCCAGACCATTGAGGCTATTGACCATGCCAAGGATGCCGGGGTACCCATGATCATTGCCATTAATAAGATTGATCTTTCTAATGCAGATTCTGATAAAATCAAGCAGAAACTGACTGAGTATGAACTGGTACCTGAAGAATGGGGCGGTGATACGATCGTAGTGGAGATATCGGCCAAGGTAAATAAAAACCTGGAAGACCTATTAGAGATGATACTTCTGGTTACTGATATGAATGGAATAAAAGGTAACCCTAGTGCCGTTGGTGCAGGAGTAATAATCGAAGCCAGGCTGGACAAAGGTATGGGTGCTATTGGATCACTAATAGTTAACCGCGGCATAATAAAAGTAGGAGACTCCTTTGTAACAGGTGACGTATTTGGAAGGATAAGATCCATAAAGGACGAAAAAGGTATTGACCTCGAAGAGGCAGTATTATCCCAACCGGTCCAGATAACCGGATTTTCATCTATACCCAAGGCGGGAGACAGGTTGTTTGTAGTGGAAAACGAAAAAGTAGCTAAAGAACTCCTTGCCAAGAAAAACTATGATAGAAAAATGATGCAGATGGGAGAACCAAAGAGGATAGTCACTCTGGAAAACATTGCGGAAGTATCTGCTGAAGATGAACTAAAAAAACTTAAGATAATACTCAAAGCCGAGTCCGAGGGATCGCTCGAGGCGGTAGAAAAATCATTGGGTAAGATAGAGACCGAAGAAATAAAAATAGAGGTCATTCATAAAGGAATAGGGGCCATAACTGAAAGCGATATTCTCCTTTCATCGGCTGCCAATGCTATTACTGTAGGATTTGGTGTGATTACAACTATACAAGCTGTAGCACTAAACACAAAAGAGAATGTAGACATAAGGACTTATACTATAATATATAAGCTAATAGATGACATAAAACTTGCGTTTGAAGGACTGCTTGAACCTGAAATTGTAATAGTAGAGAAAGGCAAAGCTGAAATTAGAGAAGTATTCACAGTATCAAAGATAGGAAAGATCGCAGGCTCGTATATAACTGAAGGTGAAGCCCAGAGAGGGAGTATGGCCCGGGTTATAAGAGATGGTAGCATAGTGTATGAAGGAAAAGTCACGACTCTGCACAGATTCAAGGACGATGTGAAAAGTGTTGCATCGGGGTATGAATGCGGTATACGTCTGGATAATTACCAGGATATCAAGCCGGACGATATAATGGAATTCTTCGAGGTAAAATAACGGATTGGTAGTACCAGTGGACGGGATAAAAAAACTTGCTATCGATATCAAAAGAGAGATAAGCTTCATCATCAATACAAAGATAAAAGATCCAGGGATTGGATTTATAACCATCACTGATACCCGTTTGTCTATTGATGGAAAATACCTTGACATCTATTTTAGTATCCTTGGGAAGGAAATAGAATATGAGGCCAGTCTGGAGGCTTTAAATAGATGTAGAGGTTTCATAAAAAAGAACTTGTCTGACCGGGTGAGGCTAAGAAATGTGCCTGAGTTAAAATTCATCTACGATGATTCTATCGATAAGGGAATGAAAATAACAAAAATACTTCAAGATATAAGTAAACAAGACATAGAGAAACAGAATTGACAGAGAATAAAAAAAAATCAGAACTAAGTGCTCGGTTGGTAGATATAATAAATGAAAATGATGACTTCCTTGTCATAACCCATATATTTCCTGACGGTGATGCCATTGGCTCTATAACTGCATTACACATGCTTTTATCATCACTTGGTAAAAGATCTCGGATGATATGTAATAGCGATCTCCCGTATCAATACAGGTTTCTACCGTGTTTTAATGAGATAAAGAGGGAAAAGGAAATTGAAGACCTATATGAAAAGAAATTTATATGTATCGTTTTGGACTGTGCAGACCAGCAAAGAACAGAAATGGATACAGAACTTTTAAAGGATAGTGGAAGCCATATTGTCAATATTGATCACCACAGAAGCAACAACCGGTTTGGCGACCTCAATATTATTGAAAGCGGAAAAGCTGCTACTTCGGAAATGATATTTAAATTTATTTATAAATATTTTAAAGATATACTTGATCATGATATTGCCACCTGTTTATATGTAGGGATACTCACGGACACAGGGAGATTTCAATATAGTAATACTACTGCAAACGTTCACCTGATAACAGGGAAACTTCTGGAATACGGAATATACCCCTCTGAAGTATATAGTCATATTTATGAAAGCGACCCGCTAGGAAGGTTTAAGCTTATCCAGAAAGTCTTTGACAGGATAGAATATATAGAGCCTCTCTGCCTCATATATTCCTATGTATTGGAGGAGGATTTTACCAAATTGAAGATATCTTTTTATGCCCAGGACGGAGTAATCGAGCTTCTCCGGAGTGCCGAAGGCACCAGGGTAGCAGCACTTATCAAGCAGATAGAAAATAATTCCTATAAGGTTAGCCTGCGGACATCAGACAGGCAGATTGATTTGTCCGCCATAGCTTCAGGATTTGGTGGAGGAGGTCATCGGGCTGCTTCGGCTTAT
>Ga0187827_10005415_pt1 | contig 15134 bp, 13 predicted proteins | sample ETNtaG_39_FD_167969 | JGI IMG/M metagenome (GOLD analysis project Ga0187827, IMG submission 167969) | Marine microbial and viral communities from oxygen minimum zone, Eastern Pacific Ocean - ETNP2014_SV_150_PacBio MetaG (Illumina Assembly) | ecosystem: Environmental > Aquatic > Marine > Hypoxic...
CTTACAAAGAGAATATTAGATCTTGCAAAAAATCTTTGCAATGGAAAAGTAGTCTCTATCCTAGAAGGTGGTTATGACTTAAATGCTCTTAAAGAAAGCGTTGATTGTCATGTAAAATCTTTGATGGAATATCAATAAGAAATATTAATTAAATAAAGTCCATTTGCAGGAGCAGGTGGAGCGCATTGCGATCTTTTTTTCGAAAACATTGCTTTTTTAAAAAAATTTAAAGTCCATTTATCTTCACCCAAATACTTGATGCAACCAACCATAGATCTAACCTGTTGTTGCAAAAAAGATTTTGAAGTGAATTTAAGAATTATTCTCTCTTTATTTTTTTTGATTGAAACTCTGTTTAAAGTTTTAATTGGTGATTTTGCACCACAAGAGGAAGCACGAAATGTAGAAAAATCATGAGTTCCCAATAATAATTCTGCTCCTTTTTTCATAGCATTTAGATCTAATTTTTTCCTAATGTGCCATGCTTTGTTTTTTTGCAAAGCCAAGGGGGATTGTCTGTTGATAATCACATATTGATAGGTTCTTTTTTTTGCATCAAATCTTGAATGAAATTTGTTGTTAGTTTTTTTGATATTTAAAACAGTTACAGGATTTTTTCCAATATATTGGTTAACACCAAGTAAAAAATTTCTTTTTTTTACTTTCTTTTTTAAGTCAAAGTGAGCTACTTGACCAATGGCATGAACGCCGGCATCGGTTCTACCCGCTCCAGTTACAGTTACCTTTTCTCTAGAAAATTGAAATATTGCGTTTTGCAGTATTTCTTGAATTGAAAGGCCATTTTTTTGATACTGCCATCCAACAAAGTTTGTACCATCGTATTCAACTTTAATTTGATATCTCGGCATTTAGATCAATGCTAAACTTTTTTTTATTTTTGAACCCAATAAAAATTCTGTTACTTTCTGTTTGTTCTTTCCTTGCCTTTGAATCTCTTGAATTTTTATTGATTTAGTCCCACATGCTACAGTTAAATTATCATCTAAAACTGATCCTGGTTGACCCTCTAAATCTGATAAAGTGGCTTTTAATATTTTATATCTTTCTCCCTGAAACAAAAACCATGCTCCCGGATTTGGATATAAACCATTGATCTTAGCAATAATTTTTATTGCATCTTGATCCCATTTTATCTTGGCTTCCTCTTTATCTATTTTTTGTGCATAGGTTGCTTTATTATGATCTTGTTCAACAAATTTAGCTTTTCCAATTTCAATTAAATCCAAGCAATCTGAGATAATTTCAGATCCAATTTTAGAAAGTTGATTAGATACATCTTCTGCATTCGTCTCATTGTTTAATTTAATTTCTTTTTTAAACATGGTTGGCCCAGCATCTAACTTTTCGGCAATTTTCATAACGCTTATGCCAGTTACTTCATTTAAATTCATAATTGCCCTTTGTATGGGTGCGGCACCTCTCCATTTTGGTAAAAGCGATGCATGAATGTTTATAAATCCATTCTTAGAAAGATTTAAAAATTCTTTTGGGATTAATTGGCCATAAGCCACGACAATTACAATATCGACACTAAGAGATTTAAAATATTTTAGCTCTTCTTCATTTTGATTTAAGAAATTTGGGTTCCTAACATTTAAATTTAGATTTTCAGCTAATTTTTGAATTGGTGACTTATTTGTTTTTTGACCACGCATAGATTTTTTTGGTGGCTGAGTATATACATCACATATTGGATATCCGTTTTGATATAAAGATTTCAGTATTGGCACAGAAAAATTAGGTGTGCCCATAAATACAATTTTTTTGAACATTAATTATTAAATTAGACTACGATTCTTTCTATATTATCTTTTGTTTGTTTAGATAATTTTTTAATAATCATTTCTTTCTTCAATTTAGATAAATAATCTATAAACAATATTCCTTCCAAATGATCAATTTCGTGTTGTATGCAGGTCGCTAAAAGTCCATCTGCCCTTAATTCTTGGGGATGGCCATTATAATCAAGGTATTTGACATGGCATTGTTTAGGGCGATCAATTTCTGCAAATTGGTTTGGCAAAGATAGACAACCTTCTTCATAAGTAAATTTATCTTCTGATTTCCAGATAATTTTTGGGTTCACAAAGTACATAGGTTTTTTTGTTTCCTTATCTTCATTTTTATTTATATCATTCTTATCTCTGCCTATATCATTTCTAGATCTGCTTATATCCATTACAATTACCTTTTTAGCTACTCCAACCTGAATAGCGGCAAGACCAATGCCAGGGGCAGCATATAACGTTTCCAACATATCATCCATAAGCTGTTGGATATCCTTATGCACATTTTCAACTCTAAGTGATTTTTTTCTTAAAATTTTATTTGGTTCAGTTAATATTTTTCGGATAGACATAAAAATTATACGTTAATATACATATAATTCTTTATTATTCTAGATGCTAATCAAACTCTGTAAGGTAAAATTTTGATAATAATATTATTTCTTATTTTCTTTAAATCTAATTTATTTAATGTTGCAGTAATAAAGTATAAAGTTTTGGGATCTAAATCTTCTAATTGATCTTCTCCTATAATTTCAATAATTTTCAACAAAACCAGTCCTATTTGACCCTGATCTGACAAATTAATCAGTCCTTTAGGTATAGTTAATTTATTACTTGAATATTGTTTTTCCAATTTTTTAGGAAATTTTACTCCATCGGCTTTTAAAGAATCCAATAAAATTACATCTTTGGCTGAAAAGTAATATTTTTTATCTTTTTTGATTTTTTTATAAATACTAATTAAATCATTCTCTAATTTTTCAACGTTATAGTTATCTTCTATGAAATATTTAAGTAGCTTTGATTTATGTAAAATTTTGTTATTAAATCTTATTTTTCCGAAGTCCTCTTCTTCTGTTGGTAAGTTAATCTTAATTTGATAAAAACTAAGATATTTCGATGGAACATCTTCTTCTTCTATACTTGACAAGATTGAAGATAATTCTTCAGAGAAGGCATTTTCAATATCATCTTTTTTAAACAAATTATTTAATAAAACTAACAAATTGAGCTTTTTTTCTGAATTATCAGAAAGTGATGCCGTCTGATAAATTAATGCTCTAGCCTTATAAGGTGGAAGAGTTTCATATATCTCCTCTGCATTTAAGAATTGATCAAAACTGAATAAAAATTTTCCATAAATATTAAATAGTTCTTTTTTATTGTATGAATTGTTAGCCGCAGCCCATTCGTACAAGTTAAACTTAGTTTCATCTTCTAAATCAATAGAATTTGGATCCTCAAGTAAATTAGAAGAAGATAAATATTTCCAAATATATTTACTTGTTTTCATCGAAGGGTCATATTGAAAATCACTATTAGCGACATGGGACAAATAAAAGTTTAATAAATTCTTGTCTGAAACTTCGCCATCTATTTCTTCGGTGTAACCTAATAAATAGTTAATTTTTTTATTATAAAAGCTATCTATAGATCCTTTTTCATTTAGTAAATCATACTGTAATTGGGCTTCCGCAAGATTGTTTCCATTAATAAGGCAATAGATTTTAAATTTTTGTAAATAATCATCATTTGTTCCTTTATTAAAAAATTTAATTTTTTCACATGCTTTATTGATGTCTGCTTCCGATAAATTTTTATCAATTAAATATTTTAATAAATTTGTATTATTTTCTATATTTGGGTTTTTAGACAAAAATTCTTCCATAATATCAACTTTGTCTTTTTTTATTAGCCATTCTAGTTTGTAGTCTAAAAAATCAGATGAATTTATATTTTTAACTGGTAGATATGAATTTGTGAATAAAATTTTGAATAACAATTCTTCTGAATCTTTGGAAAGATTAATTGTTTCTATTCTTTTTAGCTGTTCCAATAATATCTTACCGTCTGATTCAATCCAAATTTCTAAGGATAAGTCATTTTCTTCGGGATCAAAAAGACCATACACTTTATCAAAATCCAGATCTTCATTTTTTACTTGAAAAATATTAGTTTTAACAATTTGTTTTTCTTCAAATAATGATTTTTTTTCATCATCTGGATTTATTTGGTTTGACTCAGCCGATTCTATCTTTATTTCAGAACTACCTTTCCAAATATTGATCGATTCAGCTGCTATTAATTGTATTGAAAAGACTATTGTTAGCAATAATTGAAAAATTAAACTATTTAATAACTTTGAATTTTTCATCAGGAATTTTTTGTTTGATAATTTTATTGGGCGCCGGAAGATCTAAACTACCAATTAAAAAAATAATTGCGATTAATATTGTGATGTAAATAGAAATTTTAGTTAACGACTTTAGTAGTGTTCCACCAAACCCTTTTCTTGTTTTTCGATAAAATTGCATATATTATTTTTATTTATATTTGACAGAATAATTAGGACATAATTGTGATAAATCAAACTTAAATTCTAAGAACATGGAGATTAAAAAAAACCTGGTTTTACTGGGAATGATGGGTGTTGGCAAAACCAGAATTGGAGAATACGTGGCAAAAAGATTAAAAATTAATTTTTTTGATATTGATAAATTTGTTGAAAAAAAGAACGAAATGAAAATTACTGAAATATTTAAAACAAAGGGGGAAATTTATTTTAGAAAAGAAGAGGAATTTGTCACAATGAAATATTTAAATAAAAAGAGGTCTGTAATATCCCTAGGCGGAGGAGCGTTCATAAATGATAAGATCAGAGAAAAAGTTTTGTCAGAATGTATTTCTATGTGGTTGAATATCAATTTAAAAACAATTTACAAGAGATTGAAAAATAGCAAAATAAGACCTTTGGCTAATAATGGTAACCAAAATAATCTGGACAAAATATTTTTTGAAAGGAAAAAAATTTATTCTTTGGCCAATCATGAAATTAATTGTGATAATCTTAATATAGATCAAATAAGTAATAAAATTATTAAATTGTATGAAGGAATCTAGAATTATTGTTAAGACCAAAAATAAAAATTATCCAATAATAATTGGAGAAAACATCTTGGGCAAAACTGGAAATCTAATAAATACACAAATTCCAAATTGCAAAAAAATTGCATTAATCATAGATAGCAAGGTTCCAAAAAAAGTCTTAGTACAGGTTAAAAATTCAATAAAAAATTTTAATAGTTTGTACATTAAATTAAATACTAATGAAAAAATAAAGAGTTTTGGAACTGTCAGTAAATTAATTAATAAACTGTTAAAAAAAAAATTTCATCGAAATGATTGCGTAATTGCCCTGGGAGGTGGTGTATTGGGTGACATAGCAGGTTTAACCGCAAACTTAGTCAAAAGAGGTATAAAATTTATTAATGTCCCAACAACTCTATTATCTCAGGTAGATTCATCTATCGGAGGTAAGACTGGAGTAAATTCGGGATATGGAAAAAATTTAATTGGCACTTTTTATCAACCAGAAATGGTTATATCTGATACGAAAGTATTAAATTCATTACCAAAAAAAGAGATGGTTTGTGGATACGCAGAAATTTTAAAACATGCTTTGATTTTGGATAAAAAATTTTTCTTTTGGCTGCAAAAGAATGGAGAAAAAATAATTAATTTGAACAACTATGCTGTTGTTCAAAAAGCAATTCGTAAAAGCTGTAAAATCAAAGCTAAGATAGTCGAAAAAGATGAAACGGAAAAAGACTTGAGAATGATTTTAAATTTTGGCCATACATTTGGCCATGCTTTTGAAGCCACAACTAATTTTTCTAATAAAATAAATCATGGTGAATCGGTACTCCTGGGTATGTTATGTGCCGCAGAATTTGCTTTTAGAAACAAAATATTGAAAAGTAAAGATTTTGACTTAATTAAAGAACATTACTCCGTATTAAATTTGCCAAATAAAATCAGTGATTATTTTACAAAAAAAGATGTGAAAAATATAATTCAATTTATGAAATCTGATAAAAAAAAAACTGACTCAAAAATAAAATTAATATTGATTAGTAAAATTGGAAAAACATTAAAATCTAGAGGCTTAAAGGATTCTATTTTAATAAATTATTTAAATACAAAATTATTTTGAAATTAAATTATAATTATTTGTAAAGAATGGATACTTCTATCTATTTCATCTCTTAAGATACCATGTATTTTTCTATTTGCTTCAATAGAACTAATTTTTTTTAATTCCGATGATTCAATTATTAATTTTATATGAAATTTGTCTTTACTGAAATTTTGATGTTTCTTGTGCAAAAAAGATTTATCCTCTATTTTAATATTATTAATATTAATTTCTTTTATTAATTTCTCTTTTAAAATTTTTACTAAGCTATTTATCTTCATTAATGTTATAACATATATAATATGGAAAATATTTGCGATTATAAAAATTGTAAAAAAATTGCTAAACACAAGGCGCCAATCGAAAAAGATAATAGCAAAAAATTTAGATGGCTATGTTTAGATCATATAAAAGAATTTAATCAAAGATGGGACTATTTTAAGGGTATGTCAGATCATGAAATATATAATTTTTTAAAATCTGACATGACATGGCATAAACCGACGCAGAGTTTTAATTCACCGGACAATTTTTTTAATATATTGTGGAAAAATACTCTTAATGAAGGAAAGAATATTTTAAATTCTGAATATGGAAAGAAAATTAAAACAAAAATTAATTTCTCAAATAAAGATATAGGTGCATTTAAAATTATTGGATTAGAAGTTGGCACAAAATGGGACATAATCCAAAATCAATTTAAAAAACTTGTCAAAAAATATCACCCTGATATGAATGCGGGAGACAAAAAATTTGAGGAAAAGCTTAAAATAGTTACTTTAGCTTATACTCAACTTAAGTTAGCTTATAAAGGGAAGTAGATGACGCCAAATATAGATATTAAACCTGATATTAAAATTTCTGTTAATCAATCTTTTGGCATAGATACGGATATGCTGGTTGATGGTTTTTCGAAAAAAAACGAATATGTTCCTGAAATTGATAAAGATTATAAGTTTGATAGAGATACTACACTTGCCATCATATCCGGCTTTGCTTTTAATAAAAGAGTCTTAATACAAGGATACCACGGTACAGGAAAATCTACTCATATTGAGCAAGTGGCTGCAAGATTGAATTGGCCATGCATAAGAGTGAATTTAGATAGTCATATTAGTAGAATCGATTTAATCGGAAAAGACGCAATTGAAATAAAAGATAACAAGCAAGTTACAGAATTTAAAGAAGGCATGCTTCCTTGGTCAATACAAAATCCTGTTGCTTTGGTTTTTGACGAGTACGATGCAGGAAGACCAGATGTAATGTTTGTAATTCAAAGGGTTTTAGAATCCGATGGAAGTTTTACTTTATTAGACAAAAACAAAGTACTTAAACAAAATAAGTTTTTCAGGCTTTTTGCAACTACAAATACAGTAGGACTTGGTGATACAAGCGGTTTATATCCTGGCACTCAACAAATTAATCAAGGACAAATGGACAGATGGAATATTATAACAACTTTGAACTATTTGGATTTAGATAAGGAATTAGAGATTGTTTTGGCAAAAAATAAGAATTTAAATAATGTCAAAGGCAAAGAAAAAATTTCTAATATGATTAAGGTAGCAAGTTTAACAAGAAAAGGTTTCATGGCAGGAGATATTTCTAGTGTCATGAGCCCAAGAACGATAATTCATTGGGCTGAAAATTCAGAAATTTTTAAAGATACAGGATATGCTTTTAGGGTAACATTTTTGAATAAATGTGACGACTTAGAAAAAACTATTATTGCCGAATACTATCAAAGATGTTTTGGTGAAGATCTTCCAGAGTCTACGGTAAATATAAGAATATAAATGAACAAAGAAGAGGCTTTAAAAGAAAAATTTAAAATTGCCTTAACCTCCACCATAAAAGTAATTTCGGAAAAGGATAAAGTTGAAGTTAATTTTGAAAATAAAAGTTTAGGATCTAAGAATTTTACTTTTTTTGACTTGGACAACTTAAAGAATATTGAGGACTATACCAAAATCAGAGCCGAAACTGATTCTGAAGCTTTAAAATTAAGATATTCCAACAAGAAAGTTTATCAGAAAAATTTACCAAAAACTTCTACTGCAAAATCCTTATATAATTTAACGGAGAAAATTAGATATGAAAAAATAGGCTCCAATAGCCTTAAAGGTATTAAACAAAATCTTTTAAAAAATTACGAGATTAGACAAAAATACAAAAGAAAAGATCAACTAAACACTAAAGAAGATGTGAGTGCTAAGGAAGCTTTTGAATTATATCTATTGAAACATTTCCATAACGTTAAACTTACAAAATTATCTAAAGAAATTTTAGGTTTTTGGGAAAAAATGTTTGACAAAAAATTAAATAATAAAATAGATTTTTTCAAACAAAACTTTCATAACCAAGAAATTTTTAATTCTACCTTTTCCAAAATAATTGAAAGTATGGATATTGGAGAAAATTCTGAAGAAAAAGAGCAAGAAAATGAAAATGAAGCGAATAATAATGACGATCAAAATGATAACAAAAATGAGCAAAATAATGATGAAAGAGAAAAAAACAAACTAGAAGTGAATCAAAATAGTTTTGAAACAGAATTTGATCTTAATGATGTTAAAATGGATGAAAGCTTAGTAGATTCAGAGTCTGATAATAATCCAAAAATAATAGAAAGACGAAACTATCAGAGTAGTAGAAACTTTTATAAAATCTACACTGAAGAATTTGATGAAATCGCTAAGGCTGAAAAACTGGAAACAAATGAAGAAATAATCAGATTAAGAAAAAACCTTGATCAACAATTAACAGGTTTTCAGAACGTAATAGCAAAATTGGCTAACAAATTACAAAGAAAATTGTTGGCAAAACAAAATAGATCCTGGCAATTTGATCTTGAAGAAGGGCTATTGGATAGTTCCAGATTAACAAGAGTCATAATTGATCCGTTTAATCCACTTTCATTTAAGAAAGAAAAAAATACAGAATTTAAAGATACGATAGTTACTTTGCTTATTGATAATTCTGGTTCAATGCGTGGTAGGCCAATCACTATTGCTGCTATTTGTGCCGACATCTTGTCAAGAACATTGGAACGTTGTTCAGTTAAGGTCGAAATTTTAGGATTTACTACAAAAAATTGGAAGGGTGGGCAAAGTAGAGAAAAATGGAATTTGAATAACAAACCTACAAATCCAGGTAGACTCAATGATTTGAGACATATAATTTATAAATCTGCAGATTTACCCTGGAGACAATCAAAAAAAAACATTGGTCTCATGTTAAAAGAAGGCATTCTAAAAGAAAATATCGATGGAGAGGCAATTAAATGGGCTCTCAACAGAATTAAAAAAAGAAAAGAAGAAAGAAAAATTATTATGGTTATTTCAGACGGAGCTCCAGTTGATGATTCGACTCTATCAACGAATCCAGGAGATTATTTAGAAAAAAATTTGAAACAAACAGTCAAATTTGTTGAAGACAAATCTAATATAGAAATTTTAGCCATAGGAATTGGTCACGATGTATCCAGATATTATAGTAAAGCAATTAAAATTGCCGATGTTCAAGAACTAGGCGATGTAATGATTGATCAACTAGGAAATCTGCTTGATAAAAAAACCTCAAAATCTTTAAATTAAATTCTTTTTAAATCAGCATTAAGCCAAGTTATATTAACAAGTGCACCGCTCATTTTCGAGGCATTTTTAAAATCTATTTTTCCATAATTTTTTTCTAATAATGTTTTGCCAATAAATGTTCCTAATCCCAAACCTATTCTTGGCTTGTTTTCTTGAGAAGCAGATATAATGTAAGGTTCACCAAGTTTGTCAATTATATCATTTGGAAAGCCAGGTCCGTCATCGCTAATTTGTATTTCAGTATTTTTTTCATCGCTTATTAACTTTATTTCTACTTTTTGTTTAGAAAATTTATTTGCATTGCCGATAAAGTTTCTTAAACCATAATTTATTTCAATAGATCTTTTGAATTTAATGGAATTTTTATTTTCTATGGTATTAAAAAAAAATTTTTTTTTGCTTATTTCTTGAAATGTTCGGATAATTTCGCTTAAGTAATCATGAAAAGAAGATTTAAAACCAATAAATTCATCTCCCAAATGTGGATTCATAGATAATTTTTTTAATATTTGATTACATCTATCACTTTGGCTGATTAATAGATCGATCTCTTTTTCTAATTTTTTGTTACCCTTTAGTTCTTCTTTTAGTTCTTTTACAACTAAGAATATGGTAGATAGCGGGGTTCCTAAAGAATGGGCTGCTGCCGCTGCCTGTGCGCCTAGAGACGACAATTCATGTTCTTTTGCAATAACATTTTGAATATTATCTAAGGCTTCTTTTCTTTTTCTAGATTCTTCTCCAAATTTTGAACCAAAATAAACCAAAAATATTAGACCTATAATTATTGCCAATGGAACAGCATACAAATAATGATCAGGAACCTGAAATTGTAAATGCATCGGACCTGGTAAATCAAAATGAAAAAAGGTTAAAATAATTATAATAAATATAGTTATGACAACTAAATTAATTGTACTGGATAATTTTAAATAGATTGAAGAAAATACCGAAGGTATAATCAGTAAAAATATGAACGGATTAGTTGCTCCTCCCGTAAGATAGATTAAGATACCTAATTGAATAATGTCATAAGTTAAATAAATTGTAGAAAGGTTATTGTTTAGCTGATTTTGTTTTATTTTAAATTGAAGAAATAAATTAGTTAGAACGCCGATACCAACTATAAAACTGCAAATTAAAAAATAAAAATCAAATTGAAAAATTAATTTTGAAACATTAACTACAACAAATTGACCCAGTAGCGCCACCCACCTCAGGTTTACAAAAGTATTTTTATTAAGCTGAAAATCTTTCGAAGATTTAAACAGCTTGTCTAAATTCATTAAATTAAATATCTAGGTTTAAGACATCCAAGGCTCTGTTAATAATAAAATCTTTTCTAGGAGCTACATCGTTGCCCATTAAAGTTTGTATTAATTTTTGATCATCTTTAGATTTTACTTTTGTTTGTTTTGAATATTCAACTTTCAACAAAGTTCTAGTTTGTGGATTGAGAGTAGTGCTCCATAGTTCTCCTGGGTTCATTTCACCAAGGCCCTTGAATCTTTGAATGTTCATTTTCGATTTTTCATTATGAATGAAAGCTTTATATTTACTGGAGTCTTTATTAATTTTTTTAGATTTTTCCGAAGATTTTATAATAAAGGTCTCTAGTTCTTTATCATCTTTAATATATATATTTTTTGTTCCTTTTGAGATTCTGTAGAGTGGCGGCCGAGCAAGAAAAATTTTGCCGTTTTCAATAAGTTTATAAAATGGATAGTTGTTAAAAAAAGTTAACAATAAAGTTCTTATGTGTGAACCATCAACATCTGCATCGGTCATAATAATAATTTTGCCATATCTTAAATCGTCAATTTCGAAATCTTTTGGATTTACACCAAGTGCATTGATCAAAGTAACAATTTCATTTGATGACATCATTTTTGAAAGAACTTTGGTTTGATAATCTTTTTCATTTCCATTTATTTTTGACAAGCCATTGTTATCAATGTGAGTATTTAAAATTTTTCCTCTTAGCGGTAGGACAGCTTGAAATTTTCTATTTCTACCCTGTTTTGCTGAACCACCGGCTGAGTCTCCCTCCACAATAAATAGTTCAGTGTTTTCTGTTTTCCCATCTTGGCAATCAGCAAGCTTTCCAGGAAGTCCTGTTAGTTCTAATGCCCCCTTACGTCTGACATTTTCTCTAGCTTTTCTAGCAACGTCTCTTGCTACAGCAGCATGAATTGCTTTTGCTAAAACAACTTTGACAATAGGAGGATTTTGATCAAACCAGGTGGATAATTTTTCATTAATAATTGATTCGATTATTAATCTAATTTCTGAAGATACTAATTTATCTTTTGTTTGAGATGAAAATTTTGGATCAGGCATTTTGATCGACAAAACTGCTGTTAATCCTTCCCTAATATCATCGCCTGATAGAGTAATTTTATTTTTTTTCAGAAGGCTGTTTTCTTTTGCATATTTATTGATTACCCTAGTTAATGCGCTCCTAAATCCTAGTAAATGCGTTCCCCCGTCTTTTTGGAAAATGTTATTGGTAAAAGCAAGCACTTCTTCCGAATAACCAGCGTTCCATCTAATAGAACTTTCCACTATTACCTCTCCCTTCTTACCAGTGATTGAGATAGGTTTTTTGAATAATTCATTTTCATTATTATTAAGAAGTCTTTCTTTTTTATTATCTAAAAATTCTACAAATTCATCAATTCCACCATCATATTTGTTTACAAATTCTTTAGGTCTGGATCCAGTTTTGTCAATAATAGATATCTTTATACCTCTATTTAAATAGGCTAATTCTCTCACTCTTTTTTGAATGATTGATGAACTAAATGTTATGGAAGAAAAAATTTCTTTTGAAGGTAAAAAATTTATTAGAGTGCCGGTTTTGTTGGCTTTACCAATAACTTTTAGTGGAGAAAGGGCTTTTCCATCTTTAAATTCTATATAATGCTCTTTTTTATCTCTATAAATTGTTAACTTTAAATTCTGAGATAAAGCATTAACGACCGAGACTCCTACCCCATGTAATCCACCTGATACTTTATACGAACTGTGGTCAAATTTTCCTCCCGCGTGTAATTGAGTCATAATTACTTCTGCAGCAGATTTTTTTTCACCTTTATGAATATCTACTGGAATACCTCTACCATCGTCCAATACACTTAGGGTTCCATCTTTATTAACTTCAATTTTTATATTTTTACAGCAACCTGCCAAGGCCTCGTCAATAGAATTATCCAATACCTCATAAACCATATGATGCAAACCAGTGCCGTCATCGGTATCACCGATATACATTCCGGGTCTTTTTTTAACCGCTTCTAAGCCCTTGAGAATTTTTATCGAATCTGCTCTATAACTTCTTTTTTCTGATTTTGATAACATTTTTATTTTCTTTTGGAAAAGGAGAAATTACCATTTTTTTGAAACTAAATAAAATGATCTAATTTTTTATACTTAAAATAAGGTTGATAATCCTAGCCAATTTAAACTTTTTATAAATTTATTTCTTGTTTATCAATTTATTGAAAAAAACTCATTTTTAGACACAAAATAAAGAGGGAGTGGGCTTTTGCCAACACTCCCTCTAAATTTGTTCAAAAAAAATAACTTAAATTATTTTGGTGGTCTTTTTACTACTGCTGAGACCAGACGTACCATACTACTGCGGCTAGAACTACCCACTCCATAAATCGCTCCTTTTAATTTATTAAACGAATCTTGCTAAATGTATAACTTAAGATTTTTTATATTGAAACCAATTAATTTCTAAAAACAAAAAAGTGAGAAATAGAGGCCATTTTTGTCCGTATCTCGCCCACTTAGTGCACACCCACTTACGGGGTGCACTAAGAATTCTTATAATCTTAAATACGATTTATATCAGGAAATCTATTGATTACTGATTTGAAAAATACCAAACTAATGCTGCTCCAACTAAAATTGCTGTCCACATAAGCTTCTCCTTTCAATTATCAATATAATTATAATTCAATTATAGCTTAACTTAAGAATTTTAACATTAAAGTCAATTAATTACTTATACTTAATTAAGTAGCATTTGAGTTCGCAAAAAAAATTATCCCTCATACATGTTTTCGGTACGCACCCAAAACCTTTCCACAATCAAAACTAATTTATTTTGAAAATTATTATTGATTTAAATAATACGCTATTGCTATTACGCCTGCAAGTACAAGCCATTCCATAAATCGCTCCTTTTAATTTATTAAACGAATCTTGCTAAATATATAACTTAAGATTTTTTATATTGAAACCAATTAATTTCTAAAAACAAAGAAGTTAGAAATGGATGTAATTTTAAGCCATATTTGCGAAAACAATCACGATATTTTATCATCTTTTCATAAATCTTTGAATCTTCCAACAAATTATTTTACTTATTTTTTTAAATAATCTAAAAAATATATTAAGCAATCAATGAACTTTAAGTTAACTAAAATTTGTTATACATTGTTCAAGTTCCTTTACAGGTAAATAGATATCACCAAATTTTTTCTGATTTTCATCTAATTCTTTTGTTTTTATCAATCTATAATTTAAATTATTGATCTGACTTATTCTTTTATTTACATTATTTGGATGTGTTGAAGATTTTATTTCAATAATATTTGTATTTGGTTCACAAAATGCCAAGTTAGCAAATGCTGCACCGTGAGCTCCAATAATAAATTTTGCATTATTAAAGAGATAAATTTGTTCAAAGAAGGACAGTTCTCCAGTTCTGTATTTTGAAAAACCTTTTTCTTTTAAAAAATTAAAAACTTCATTATCATTTTGAATTTGGCAATGTTTAAATTCAGATTCCGTTCTATCAATATAAATTTTTTCATTATTTTCAAATTGTTTAGCACACTTTAAATAGATATCTCTTAGCCAATGAATAATCCAAGCAGGTAAAAATTCTACTTCATTAAGAATGAATCCTTTATGGTACCAAGGGTGATCAACAACAATAAGCTCTCTTGCTTCAATATGTCTGTTTGTATTGCTATTTAAAATTTTATTTTTATCAATATCTAATACTGAAAGAGTTTGTTTTTGAAAATTTTGTAAACTTGAAGCATAAAAGAAATCTATTTCTTTTAATGGATAATGTTCCGAACATAATTTTATTTTTGGCAAAATATCAAACAACCAATGTAAATAATTTTTATTACCACTTGCTCCCTGAACTAAGGAAAGGACTCGTCCATTTATTTTTTTTTTTACTCTTGAAGTTCCTTTGGTTAAAACTACATTTTCTTTAGCATCTTTTAATTCTCCTGAAATTTGCTGATATGAAACTTCGTTAACCAAGGTGTTGCCATCAATAATTGCAACATGTTCAACGTAGTCCGTATAAACTCTACCATTCTTAATTTTGTAAGAAAAATAATTTTTAGAACCTTTAATATCTGAAATAATATTTTCAATTTTTTTTTTAATAATATTATTAGAAATAATACCATTTCTTTCATACTTTATACTTCCGTAAATTAGTATGAAAACTAATTGGAAAATTTTTTTAAAATAAAATTGAACTTTTTTTTTAAA
>Ga0187827_10005416_pt1 | contig 15132 bp, 36 predicted proteins | sample ETNtaG_39_FD_167969 | JGI IMG/M metagenome (GOLD analysis project Ga0187827, IMG submission 167969) | Marine microbial and viral communities from oxygen minimum zone, Eastern Pacific Ocean - ETNP2014_SV_150_PacBio MetaG (Illumina Assembly) | ecosystem: Environmental > Aquatic > Marine > Hypoxic...
AACAGAGTTGTATGACGAGTATGTAAGCGATGAGGAAGAGGATACTCTTAAGATTGCTTATTATAGATTTGAGTCTGCTTGGGGTCCGCCTCAAGAAGGAATTCAGCATATCTGTAAATCATTTAAACCTATATTGTTTGATTTAAGATATCAGGAACCTGGAATGATGTTTTGTGGTTGTGCTCGATTTGGCAATGGTGAACTGATTAGTGAACAAACTGCCGAATTGGTCATGGATGCTGACAATGTTTATCACAATATTAGTTGGGATTATGATTACGACATGAAACGTGGATTGGATGAGGCTGATGTTTCTTAGAGATTATCAGGAAATTGCACAGGCTATTTGGGAAGCCAGTGCTGGCTATGGATTTAGGGATGAGGATTCAATGAATTGTCGTACTAGAGATATAGCCCAAAGCATTGCTGACGTTATGTTCAATGACAATCCAAATAGATTTGATGAAGAGAAATTTATGCAGCATGCTGTAAATGGAATTGAGTATGCCGACAACTAGGAGACAAGAACATTGAGTAATTATCCACCCGGTGTAACGGGAAACGAATACGAAATAGCAGGTCCAGATTCAGTATGGGAAGAAGAATTAGATTGTGCAAATTGTGAAAAAACTACTATGTTCAATTGTGAATCATTTCGAGGACAAAGATCGGGTGTATGTGACGAGTGTGAGTCTGATATTGATCTTGGCCATATGGATGACGATATTGATTGGGATACAGTAGCAGAGCAGAGAGAAGATGCGAGATGCTTCAGAAGGGAACAAGGTTGGGATTGATGAATAGCATACAAGAAATGCTGATAGAGAAGTATCTATTTACCAAGGCACCTGCTGGTCCTTATCATAATCCTGAATGGTCATGTATTGATTGCGAAAAGAAGTTAGACGGGTATTATGACTTCTATCCTTATTGTATATCTTGTAGAGAGAACCATCATACAGATTTGGGAAAATTTAAGGAATGGCTTGTGAAGCAAAAGGGAATTATATGAAGGAGAAAGTCAGGAATTATTATGAGATGAAAATTATTATGAGATGAAGCTGAGAGAGCATAGGGAGCAAATTAATGAACTTAAGGTTGAGATAACTGTTCTATCTAATATGCTTTGGGAAATAAAGCAAGAAGTAGACATATTAAAAAAGGAGTATGGTGAATGACAACTTATAGATCATCTGAAAAAGAAATGCTTGAGAGAGATTTAACTGTTTTGCATGGGGCTACCATTGTATCTACTTATGTAGAAGATGATGACTTTGATGCTTGGCCTGGTCTTGTGCTTGAAATCAATGGGAAAAATGGGACTAAGTTTATTGATAGTGTGGTTATTTCCCAGGATATGGAAGGTAATGGTCCTGGTGTTTTAATTGGTTTATGGGATATTGTTAATAAGGTTAGAGATACGGAATTGGTATGAGAGAATCAGAAAAGCCACATATCGGTCAAAGATTAGTTACCAATGTTAGGTGTTTTGAGTGTAATAGAGTGTTTGATCTATTAGATGATACGGATGCAAATGAATACTATTATGGACACGATTGCGAGGTAGGCTAAATGAATGCTTTGGATAAAAGACTGATGCTATTGAAGTCATCTGGTATGCCTGAGTTGGTGAATGATTTGATGTATATCTTTCCACATGGAACAGATGACAATGGTCAAATTGTTCTTTACACTAAACATTATGACAATGGTGACGGATCAGTTTCTAGAGCGGAGGACTTTGGAGATGAGTAACGATTTGATTCATTCGGATGAGATTGCAGACACATATAAAACCAATTTAGGTATTACTACTGTCTGGAAGAAGGACGGTAAAGATCAGAATGGAGTAAACGGTAAGGCTGGCACAAGTGTTATGGCATATACTACTCCTACAAGGAAGATGAAGTTGAAGAAGAAGTATAGGGGGCAGTCATGAGTACGACATTGAGTGAGTCTGAGCGTAATGATATTGATGCCCAGTTGTCATACGAGAATGTCACGAAAATAATTGGTGATCTTCATGAGAGTGAAGATGAGAGTGAAGATTATACCTATTTTGACCGTGTGCATGAGATGGTGTTGAGTGTTGAAGAGAAGAAGTTGTATGAGATATGTTTGGGAACTGGTGGGCCTGGTTATCATTTAAATGTTCAGGTTAATGGTAGTGGCAATCTTGCTGATATTGAGAAGATGTCATATACTTATTTAGACTGGTTTTATAGGAAAGAGATTCCTATTGAAAAAGGGACAGAGGAGTGGAAGGTTTGGGAAGAGTTTGCTGCTAACTTTGTAGAGGAATGGGTAATGTAGATGCCGGCACACGGTAAATATTATGTAATTGAGTATCGTTATGCGATACAAATTAAAGATGCTAATAATGTTATGTCTGCAGTTGCTAAAGCTAATGAAATTGCGGAGCAAAAGTTTGGGTTTAGACCTAAGAATTGGTTCGCTAGAATATTTGAATATTTTGGTGGGCCAGATGAGACAGGTCCATCTAATGAGTATTTCTATAATCCACATAGTGTGTCATATAGAAAAGTAGACACTAACTGGGAATCCCACCAGGAATTAATTAAGAATGGAGAAGAGCCAAATGCCAGTTAAAGTAACAGATTGGAACTACCCTAAAGTCAAAGTGTATTTCGGAGAAGAAGATTCTTCTGTTGTTCGGAGCATGGAAATGCAGAAACAACATGATAATGGGTTATTTGATTTAGTGGTAAGATTTAGCGGTGACAGTATATATCATTACTTTGACGTTGAGGAAGCTGATATTGCCCATATATTGTTTTCTCATTCGATTGGATCAACATTCAATCGTCTAATAAGCAAGTCGGACAAGTATAGGTTTGAGAAAGTATTCTAGTATGATACTTAAAACGGTAGTTACCACTGTAATAATTTTTGCGTCTATGAGTAGTGGAATAAATAATACTACGTATGACGAAAACTTGGTTAATAATAACCGTATACCTGGACCTGTGGTAATAAATAACGAAGGTCCAGGTATATTTGTATCTCTTGAGATGGATGATTATGAAAAATGGGCGTTGGAATTTAAGACAGAATTGGGATATAAACCGAATCAGGAATGTCCTAGTGTTGGATCATGTCATATAGATGAAGATCGTTGGCTAAATCATTTTCCTACATTGAATGAGTATGTTGATGAATACTTTTTGCCTGAGGATAGAGCTTGGGCTTTGAAGGTTGCTTTCTGTGAATCAAGTGCAGATCCTAAAGATAAGTTTAGCGAGGCGGTTAATCATAAGTCTGGAGCTACTGGTTGGTTTCAGCATTTACCTAAGTTTTGGATTGAGAGATCATATAGGGCAGGTTATGTAGGATTTGCTATAAACCATCCTAAGGCTAATGTTGGAGTAGCGTCCTGGTTATTCTATGAGTATGGAGGGAGTAGACATTGGAATTCGTCAAAATCGTGCTGGCAGTAATGGTTTACTTTGGACTTGCTGGGCTGAGAAAAATATATACTCAACTTCGTGAAAGAAAATAGTCAAAAATGCTGGGCGTACTTAATGAAACACTCAATCATTCACTCAATCAGTAGAGCAACTATTAGCCGACTATATGGTCGCCTATATGGTCACCTAAAACCAGGCGTTTGAATTGTCATTGTCTCGATTAAAAGCAAAGGTTGTTGTTGCCATTCTCTACCTGATAGTCTAGTGGTTGATGGAGCAAATGACTCGAGGATTTACGGGAATAAGATAAACGAAAATCTAAACGTTGTTTGATAATGGTGTGTAACTAAAATCTTAACTATAAGCCAACTTTGGGAGATTCATGGCAACCAAATATAAAAGAAAGAAGTGCGGTTGCGAAACCGTTATTTGTACGCTTGGTGATCCTGTTGATTTTCAGAATGACCCAGACGTTAGTGTTACTGATGAGCGAGAAATTCTATGCGACAAGCATAAGAATAAGCTTCTCGTGAAGAAATGGGCTGGCCATCACATTGTGATTCATGAAAATGATTATGGATTAGTGGTGAATGTAGCCCAGGAAAATGAAATCAAATGCTTTATCACTGATAAAGACTTTGCAGTACCTTATGCTGCGTACTTGAATTATCGATTTGTAAATCAGGTCGATGAGGATGGGGAAAAGGTAGTTCGTTATCCTCAGGGAACGGATTTGTCTAAGCGTAATGTTGGACCTCATCTACCGTCAAGGCGTAAGCGTTCATATCCAAATTAGAAAGGTAATACATTGAGTATTATTCGTTGTGGTTGTGGTAAGTGCCGTAAGGATGATCCTAACGGTAGGGGATTCATTTGGAAGTATGAAAATGGATTCTGGAAGAAGTTGTACGCAGTAAAGGCATAGAAAGGAGTTACTGCTATGCCTCAGAAATGCGCTAATGCAATGGATATGCGTGATCGTATTGGTTGCGATTGCGAAGAGTGTAAACAATTCTGGATTGAATACTACAATGAAGTACCAAATCCGATTGAAGAAGCTCTGTAGTAATGGTTGTCGCTCCGGTGGTGGAATTGGCATACACAAGAGACTTAAAATCTCTCGCTGAAAAGCATAAGGGTTCGAGTCCCTTTCGGAGCACGATTAAGTTTAGTATAAGCCACTAGGTTGGAGAAGGAAATGGATAGATTAGAGTTTGATATTGGTACATTGAGTGAACTAAGAGCTGAGGATGCTCTCCAGGATTACTTTGATAGTATTGCTGAGGAGTTGTTGTTAGATGAGACTGGTGAAATGATTGAGTTAGTCGAGGGTCCAGTTTATCGTGGAAACCTGGAAGAACTAGAGCATAATCATTTAGTCTATTTGTATCAGAAGTTGTCGATTGAATATGAGGAGTTGAAAAAATGTCTGAATCGGTAAAGGAAAAGAAGTGGGTTGATCCTGCTGATTACTTTCCTGCTCGAGGAAAGAGAATGCCTAGAGTGAAGTCGCCAGTATTTGGTGAATTCAGTTTTCATAAGCAGGTAGAAATGCAAGAAAGAATGGAGAAGCGTAGGCTTCGCCTTAAGAAAATCCGCGAGGAAAGGAAACAGAATGACAGTTGATAAGGGAAGGTTCACCCAGCGAATTGAACTATTTGAAAGTCAAAGGAATGATGTTCAAAGTTACTTTGACAAAGGTATCCAGGAATTGAAAGAGCGTTCCGTAAAGGGAGCGAAGTTGTTGGAAGAACAACAAAAGAAAGAAGAAGAGTTTGTAGCTGAAGCATATAAAGAAGCATATGAGAGTTACATTACTCCTTATGAAATGGTGAAGTTGGGAGTGGGAGATTTCTTCTTCTTTCACAACTTCTTCATGAAGAATGTTGGTGGTTTTATGGAAACATTTAACTGGCGTTATGGCCAATGTTTCTTCAATCTACTAATGGATCATAACGCTCGCGTAGGAGAAATGCTACGGGGTTCGATAAGAGATCCTTATCACAAAGATGAAGTTTCAGAAGAACTTTGGGACTTCCTTATGGATAACTGGGAGGAGAAGTAATCATGCTAGATTCTCTTTATATTGGGAGTACGGCTCCCTATTTCGAAAAGTGTGTTCTTGTTGGTCAGCCTGGATTTGACTTTAGGGCTAGGTTAGAGGGACAACTTTTCATTGACCAAATTCAGGCTTATTACGGTAAGCCTGATGGTTCTGGAGAGTTAGTGGTTATGCCAAATAATCATGATATGGGTACTTATTATTCATTAGAGTACCGATACGATCAGTCTGATCATAAGGCTTTGGATTACGGCATCATGGTGGAAAATGATAAGAAAAGAGCTTTGGCAAGGTGGGATGCTTTGCGTAAGCCTTTGGCTAAGGTGATTGCCAATATGAAAGAACTGTCTGACATTGAGGATTATCGTAGGCTAGTTCTCGAGACTTATCGTAACGAAATTGACAAGGCTATCAATGCTGTAAACGATCAGTATGAGAAGGAGTATGGCCGGCTATGAAAGTAAAAGAAACAGATCTGGGAACCTTTAAGGCGTGCCCAGGTGAAAACGGCAAGGTTTATTATCATGATTCCGTATACGGTTATCTTGATAGTGAACAAAGTTACATCATGGGTGAAGTATCAAATAGCAGTAATGAGATGGTTGTTGTAAACAATAGGCAACATCTTGCATTTGTTAGTTATCCTGATGGTGAATGGGTTACGACTGGGAAAATGATTCCAAGAGAAAGTGGGATTATTAGTGATCCTGAGAGAGTTTTTAATCATGGAGAGCCTGTAAGGTTTATGATTCCTCTTGTCCTTGAGATTTGTGAAAGGTGTGAGGGTAAGGGAACTATGGGTAATCCGGCATTCAATGGAACAAGTATTGAATGGTGGCAAGAGAGTGGTGGACCTGATTGGCAGGAAGACCTTAACGAATACATACATGGTGATCTTTACGATGTTCAATGTGAATTTCATTGCGACCAGGGTAAGGCTTGGGGTATTGATTGGACATACATTATTGGACAGTGGAAAGATGACCCTAGAGTTATTAATGATTATGCCACAGAGATTAGGCAGTTAGTTTCAGAATATTATGACTATTTGGCAGAGCGTGCCAGTGAAGAAAGGTGGGGGTACTGATGTACCTTAAGATAACAAATGAGACTGAAGGATTTTCAAGGCTTTACCTTGAACTTCTGGGTATCTCTACTAAAAGAGATAACGATGACACTATTGGCCAGTTTGGATCAGGCACAAAGTTTGCTCCTATACATGCTTTAAGAAATGGCTGGGAGTGGGTTAGTACAGGCCATGACGATAACGGATTGTATACGATGTCTTATGAGATCGACAGCGATAATGCTGAAGGTATTGAGATCGTTCAGTTTGTTTATAAAGATGAGGATGGAGTTGTAACTAGGAAAGACTCATCTTATTCGACTGGTGCTGGGGAATTGGGATGGGATACGACGTTCCAAGTCTTTAGGGAAGCGTTTGCTAATGCTTTGGATGCTCATTATGAGTTTGACGCAAAGTATTGGATTGATTTGGTTCACGAAATTGATGAACCAGTATGGGGTGAATTCTCAGTATATATTACTGCTGATAGTGAACTCATTTCTATTCATCAAAACTTTGACAGGTACTTCTCTATCAATAGGACTGATATTATCCATGAGGATACTTTAGGTTCTAAGATGTACAGTAAGTTGCCTGGAGAAGAATCGGGTGGTGCAAGGATTTACCATAAGGGTGTCTTAGTGTATGGGCCTGAACTTGGTGGTAGTGGTGTCACTTCTCTTTACGATTACGACCTGGAAAAGGTTATACTGAATGAGGAGAGAACGCTCAGGGATATGTCTGCCAATGAAGGTAAGTGTATTGCTGAGCTTTTCGGCGGCAATCTGAAATATAATTTTGATGGTGTTGATGAGGTTGTCCGTGACCTGATTGACAACACAAGTTATGTCGGTGGCGAAGAGATATTTGAATGGAAGTACCTAGCGTATCAGTTTACCATGCAGTGTTGGGATAATTGGACTGACGCAAAAGAAGAGAATGCCTTCGGTAAAATATTTACTGATGCTGCAAAGGATAAGTTCGCTGATGATATTACGCCAGAAGTGGCTTATATATCAGAAGATAATGGGGCTTATGCTGAGGTTGCAATGAAGTTGAAGGAACGTGGTTATGTGGGAGTGATTGTCTCTAAGGCAATGTATAATCTTCTGCAATCCACGGGCGTTAAAGAAAACATGGACAAGAATATATTAGGCGCCGAATTTGATCATGAATTCATTAGCTTAGAGCCTGGTGATCAAAAATTCCTTGACTTGGCTCAAGAGACTTTGATTTCTTATGACATAGATATTATGTGTTATCCAATCAAGGTTATCAAGTCAACAGAAAGAAATAAGCACATAATGGGCAAGGCCGTTCGTGAAGAAGGCAATGAGTTTATCTTCTTGAATGAGGCTTTGATCAAGTCCAGGAATATAAAGCAACTTATTGGAACAATGGTGCATGAGTTGGATCATTTGATTAGTGAAGCAGACGATGGTAGTAGAGCATTTAGGGATGCTGCCGATAACCGTTTGGGTGATCTTATCTTGAAGCATTACTGTGACAAGAGTGCTCTTCTTGAGGTTATTAGAGAAGACTAAGTTACTGGGGGTGTAACTCAATTGGTAGAGTGTCAGACTTTTAATCTGAAGGTTGAGGGTTCGATTCCCTCCGCCCCTACGGTAACTATATGTATTCAAGTTAGGCAACCAGTAAAGTATAAGTTGACTGGCGCAGATTAAGGATAAATCAGAACAATGAGTGATGTAAAGGAAGTATATAACTCAGATACAGACTCTTTCTGTGACCGATGTGAAGGTCAAGTGAATAGAGTTTTTTCTGAGGCTGAACTGAAGGGTACGGATAGGCAAATACATAATGGTTTGCATATCTGGGCACAAGGCTATTATGGTGGTTTTTGGGATACTATGTCTTTTGCTGGAGATAGGCCAGCAGAGTTTACTTTATGCCATGATTGCTGTGTGTGGTTGGCTAATGAAATACCTGCCATTGCAAAAGAAGCAAAAGGTGGGCATGGTTTCGGGAGTAATACTCAGGAAAGGTGTTGCGAATATGCCTTTGATTGGGATAGGGAAGAAAAAAAGGAGGCCGTATAATGGCTGTAGTTGAAGGTTTAGAGGCTTGGCAACTCAACTTTTCAGTTGAGGTTCAGGATCAAAAAGAAGCAGACGAAATCTTTGAAGCGATTCGAGATACCATAAATGGTATGGGCCATACTCAATGGAATGGTAAGATGTATCGTGACTTAGAGATGGAGAAAGCTCTCGAGGTATTTCGGGAGAATAAAGAAGAGATACTTGCTTCTTTGCCGCCAGAAGTTGTTGAGGCATATTATCCAGATAGAGTTGCCGTTGGCGATGACTCAGTAATTAATACTGACAACCATTTTGCTTATGAAGAAGAAACTGGAAATGTCATTCAGTTCCCTAATATAATCAGAAATGAGGAATCATGAAGGATTGCCCGAAGTATATTGAAGAAGGTGGAAATATCCACGCTGAAATTCAATACATGAAGGATGAGAATACTCCTGTCCATAGTGATATTTGTCCCTCAGGTTGTAGTATGACTGGGGTAACTGGTGGCTATGAAATTGTTATAACTAATGCCCTACGAGAGTGGTTGAAGAATTCAAATGGTACCGGTTATTTCTATGTTGGTAACTGGGATGATATTGCTGAGGCATTTGGAAATACTATGACTAGTGGAATAGAGTCAGGAGCAGAGTTACATGTCTAAAACTAGCATTGACTTTATTCAGGAGGCCGCCGAAAAGGAATTGGCTAGACTGAAGACAGTAAGAAATTTTAGGATTTTCTTGGGGATTATTCCTGAGCCTGGTTATTTGAGAATTCCTTACGATATCATGCTGATGATCGATAGGGGATTGTTTGGTAAAGATAGTAGTTATAGGCGAAGGGTATTTGGAATGACTCCTTGGCCTATAAAGCCATTTTATCGTTGTTATGACCGTAAGCATTCTAAGTGGGTTGCGAAGCAGCCATTACATTGGAGTTGATGATGTCAGTAGAAGAGTTTTGGGATTCAATAACAGATACTGTAGATGTTACTACTAATCCATGTGTTATGTGTGGTGAAACGTCTACAGTAAAGATGCTTGTACATCATTATCTTGAGTGGCAGAATGGTGGATACATTGACCAGGTTTGTCCTGAGATGCCGAAAGAGACAAGAGAAATGCTTATTAGTGGAACACATCCTGAGTGTTGGGATAAGATGTTTCAGGAAGATGAGGAGGAAGAGGAATGACTTTCTTGAAAGAAGTAACGGTAGAGGAACTGATTAGAAATTCAGCCATAAGCATTGTCTATAGTGATGAGAATTATCATAGACCTTCGTTTGAATCAGAAGTGGTTAAGTTGAATGCGCTAATAAGAACTCTATTACATAATGAAGTAGATAATGTCAGGAAAGGCCTGGGTAGTGGGGAAGAAAGAGCTAACTAGAGAGGAAGCGTTAAAAGTTTGGAGGTTGATGTCCCTGACGGAAAGGGAAGATTTGTGGAGAGAAAACTGCGAATCTGATCACTTTTCAAGTAGTTGGACGTTTACCATGTTTAGTATGTCAACATCAACTATGTGGCAGGCTATGTCACGAAGATTTAATGAAGGAAAAGGAGTGCTGAACTTAAATGAGCAAGAAGAAGAAGTATAACAGGTTTAGTAAGACAAGGCTGTGGAGTAACAAGCGTGTAACTCCTAAGGGTTATGGTAGGGTTTCTTGGCCGAAGGGTACAAAGAATGCGTAGGCGTGGAGCAATAGTTCCATGTTTACATTGTAGTCGTGATCTAAGAATGATGGGGCGTGGTCTTTGTCATAATTGTTATAGAGACAAAGACATTAGATTGCAGTATCCTAAGTTAGTAGATGCACGAACTGTTATTGGATTTAGACAGTGTACCGTTGTAGAAGATGATGAGCGATGCTTGAACGAAGTTAAATTTCCTATGTTTAAGTATGATGGCAATGGTTTGTGTAGTAAGCATTATCAGCGTTGGTTTATGTATCATGATGTTTTGCAAAATTTTAAGCATCCAAAGAATAGGAAGCGCGGTGTGAAGCCATGTGTTGTTGTGGAGTTTGGGGAAAGGTGTACTGAACTCATACATATGGGAGATTTATGTGTAAAGCATTATATGAGAAATCGGAAGCATGGAGATCCATTATTCAAAAAGAATCTATTTGGAGTCCCATTTGATAAGCGATGTGAACTATGGTTTACATTACCGAACAAGTATATATCTGTAAATGATCAGGGTTGTTGGATTTGGCATGGCTGTAAGGAAAAGAAGGGTTATGGTTCGGCTATGGTCAATGACAACGAGTTAGGAATACAGCCTGGTCGTCGTCCAACACATAGAATTAGTTATGCTTATCATCATGGACCCTTTGATCAGGTGTTTAGGGTTCATCATGAATGTAATGAAAAGAGCTGCTGTAATCCTGAACATCTTAGTTTGTCAACTTCTGCTGAAAATACTGCTGCTGCGGTATTGCTTAGGAGAGAGGCTAATGACGAAAAGGTCATAGTCCTAGAGAAGGAGATAAAGAAATTGAATAAGGAGATTGCTATATTGAAAGCAGCATAAGGTCTATAAAGATTTACTGGGCTAGCCTCAACTCCTTTCTGAGGTGAAGGGAAACCTGCTGTCTATTCTTATTTGCTTGGTGTGAGGAATGGAACGTTAAATGATCATTATGCGTTTATTGATTTGTTGGCGCATATGTTCATGTCGCCTAAAGGTTTCCCGCCCAGTATTGCCCTATTAGCTCAATTGGATAGAGCGACAGATTTCTACTCTGTAGGTTGAGGGTTCGATTCCTTCATAGGGCGCTAAAAATGTATTCAAGTTGACTAACAGAAAGACAAGAAAACGCCGGGTGGAAAAAGGTAAAAGTTGAGAAAAGTGGTTAAAATGTACAAAAAGTGCTACAATTAGGAGTGAATATGAGTCAAATTAGACAAGATTATGCCGGTTCTGATGAATATATCATCGAAATGGCTAATTTAAGTATGAAGCGTCCCAATGACTTTGGTTATTGGGGTGGCATAGATATGTTCAAATCCTGGGGATTTGCTGGGATTGATCTTGGTAGAGATGCCAGTTGTTTAGATAGGGCAAACTTCCAGGCATTCCATCGAGATATCGTTGAGAGTTATCCAGACGATTTCACGGTGGAAAACTTTGGGCATTGGGCAGTAGGTAGTATAGATAGAACACTTGTTCGTGTGCTAATAGATGAGCATGGCGATGTGGAAAACAACAACATTACTGATGCCTTTATTATTACGCTTGAGACACTAGAAGCTCTTCAGGAGTATTGCGTATTAGATGATATGTTATTCGCTGAGGAAGAGTGGGCAGAAAGTATTAGGCATCTTGAGTGGTATGGTACTTACCTTAAAGAGAATGGGGAGAATGTAATAGATACAAGTGGGGCTGAATGGGCAGAGGATTTGATGTCTCAGTTAATGGAGAATGAAGTTGAGTTTTGCCCAGACGCTGATGTTTACCCATCAGATGCGGAAATAGTTCAAGCTGCTAAAGACAAAGGAATATGGAATGGGTCAGATATCGGAGATGAGTAGTCTCAAGCCAGATCATTCTGGAACCTTCACTAGAAAGGAACTGGAAAAGGCTCGAGAGGAAGATCGGAAAAAGCAAAAAGAGAAGGAAGATGAATAATGGGATATTATGTTTACATTGAAGATGCAAATTGCATGTTGCCACATGAACATGCTGATTTAGCATATTGGCGTATGTGTGATTTGAATAAGCATGACCATTTGAAAAGGGGTGGGTCATCAACTGGAGAGAAATGGTTCTCTTGGATGGATCAAAACTATCCAGAAACCTGTAAGACTGCTCAGGCTATTTTAATTGAGCTTGGATTTGATGTTGAAGAAGAAGATGATGGTGTGGTCATCCATGCTTACAACAATAAATCAGGTCAGGAAGAGCTGTTCTTAGAAGTTATAAGTGATCTGTTAAGAACTGTAACGAATGAGAATAGCACTCAAAACAAGCCATTTATTGTTTGGCGTGGTGAAGATGATATGGTTTGGAAAGACATTTACGGAGAGAAAACTGTAAGGTCTTTGACAGGCGTTATCACTTTTCAAGAGAATCCGATTGGATGAGATATGGGACTAGATAATATTCCTGCTGAGTATCCTTGTATTGCTGAAGGATTTCAACCTGAACACAAACAAATTGAATGTGTTCAAATGCTTGAAAGAAATATGTGTCCCTGGCATAGAGAAATGGGAAATAAAAAGGGCGGCATTAGTGGTATGTTTGGTGCACCTTGTTGGTATAGGGGTAAGGCCGGCAATTACATGTTGAATAAGTTAGCTGAACATGGAGCAGATGATCCACCAACTTCATTTTATGGTGACGATGAACTTAAGGATGGTAGTGAAGGTATTTCACCAGAATCGTGTTTAGATTTAGCATCATGGATGGCAGACAATGGTGAACTTTATGCTAGTATTGCTGGTTCAGAATACAGTAGTGTAGAAGATGAAATTGATTCTTATAAGTATGCCATTAATTGGCTCAAATTTGTATCGGAGTATGGTGGAACAAAAGTCTGGTATTGATTACAACTGGGAAGATAGAGCTGCGTGTAGAAATCTTACACCAGAGCAAAAGGCTGACTTTTACCCAATAAGAGGGGATGGAAAAGGCAGAATGATGATAAGAAGGGCAAGGGCTGTTTGTTTGGAATGTCCTGTTCTTTTTGAATGTCTTCATGCTTCTCTTGTGACAAATGAAAAGTATGGAGTGTGGGGTATGTCAAGTCCGAAGCAAAGGCTAAAGTTGCGTAGAGGTAAAGACGCTGATGGAACTCCTTTGTATATGAACTTTGATAATACTGAGAGGCTATATGAGCAAATGATTGGAGATATGAGCAAATGATTGGAGATATGACTATACGTTGGGGAGGTGATATGGTTGAACTCTAAAATGTGTGCCGGTTGTCAAAAAGACTTAACCGGGAAAATAGACTATTACCGAAGTAAGACTTTCTGCGGTAGTGAGGAGTGTAAGAAAGAGATAGACAGCCGAAGGTCTGCAAGTAATAGGAAGAAGAAGGAAAAGCGTAAGCAGTCAGGTAATTCGTATAGGGGTGTTAATTCTAATGTACGTAGAAAGATTGTCATGAGAGATGAGGGTAAGTGCGCTTTATGTGATAGTGAAGTTGACGTACAAGTGCATCATATAATCCCTTCATCGGAAGACGGTAAAGATAACTTTCGTAATCTGATATGTCTATGCGATAAAGACCATGCAAAAGTTCATAGAAATTTAGAGAAGCATACTGACAGATTGTCAGAGATTGCTGATAGGAGAGAAAGTGCCAGAAGAAAACGGTAACCAGGAATACTTAGATATATCGTATGAGGCTTTACAGATATTGAGTGCATTTTTTCTTGAGGAGGCGGAAGGAGAAGATAATGATTTGATGTTACAGATATTGACAGATAATCTTGGAATGGATCCAGAAGAAGCGGATTCATTTGAAGAAAAGATAGTGGCTTATCAAGAGATGTCAATGAAATTGACTAGCATGTTTAGTGGAATGTTATGCCACGTTGTCAATATGGTTAGAGTATTGGCGATGATGAGTATGCGTTCAGATACGCAAGCATATAAGTCATATGTTGAGTATTTCAACTATCTGCTTCCATCATTTGATAGTGTAGAAACTGAGGACGAAACGATAGAGTATCTGGAGAAGTTGCATTATTACTTTGGGGTGGAGATTCCAGATGAAACTGCATGAATTTGCAGCATTGCAGTTGGGTAGTGAAATCGTTGAAGAGTTTGAGGATTGGGAGAATCAGTCTGAAGAACCTCATGACTTTGATAATGATAATACTGCCGAACTGGATGAAGATAGATTCATTACTAACGTAGAAGATTTGGAGTACAGAGATAAGTGGCCTTGGTATAGCAAGACTGTTCCAAAGAATGTTCTTGATGTGTTGGTAGATATAAAGACTGACGCTTTCTACAATATTCCAGGCATGGATATCATATTGAGAGACTTCTATGCCAAGAATGTCTATGAGTTTTATTGTCAGCCTGGTAATGTCAATGAGTGGTTGATTGGTTTTGCCAAACGTTACATCAAGCTAGTAGATAGTGCTCCTGACAAAGCTAAGTTTGTGATGCTCGATATTAATCGGGAAGGAATGGAGAGTATAGATAGTCATGTTTGGGCGTTGGTCAGAGGAATTTCGTGGCCTTTGTCAGAGCTTTTTGGGTATGAATTGAATGGCCTAGACGAGCGTTATTTAGGCTGTTTGATGAAAGAAATATTCCCAGAAGATTAAATAAACATTCCCTAGGAATATACATAGAAAGAAGTGGGTTATGGATGTAAAAATTTCACCGGTTAGCAATGATAAAGAGGCGTTCTATTTCATCATAGATCACCTAAAGAAACAAGATTGCAAATCACAGGAATCCAACAGTAGATCAGGTTGCATGTACAGGATTGAAGAGTATAATCGTGTGCTGAAGTGTGCTATTGGAGCTTTGATATCTGTTCATGAATACGGTCATGATTTGGAAAATCAA
>Ga0187827_10005418_pt1 | contig 15131 bp, 10 predicted proteins | sample ETNtaG_39_FD_167969 | JGI IMG/M metagenome (GOLD analysis project Ga0187827, IMG submission 167969) | Marine microbial and viral communities from oxygen minimum zone, Eastern Pacific Ocean - ETNP2014_SV_150_PacBio MetaG (Illumina Assembly) | ecosystem: Environmental > Aquatic > Marine > Hypoxic...
TCACCGTTGATCAATGATTTAGTATATTTTTTATTGGATTCTGTTGTGACAATAATTGTCGCACCGGCCTGATTAAAACCACCTGCTTTGGGATAGAGTATGACACCTAGCCAATGATTCTTTAACGCACTTTTCACTTTATTTTTAAATATATAAACACTCTCATCGGGGAATTTCCCATCTATAAAATAACTGTGATGTCTTGTGGTGGATACAATAAGATCTGTCATCCCATCATTGTCAATATCTTCACTCACAACACATCGTGAGTCATTCTCCAATGATACACCGAGAAGGTATCCTATTTTAATGAAATTTTTACCATCAAGGTTCATGACTAAATGATTTGTTTCGAATGGATTCCAGGATATTCCGTTAGACTCAATATTATAGGTCAGATCGGCAAAAAAATCCTTGAGAACATCATTGGAAACCGAGTTTCCAGTGTATATATCATGACGCCAATATGTTGTACAATAGTCTTTCGCAGTTTCCTTACTCATGTTCCCGTTTGTTATGTATAGATCCGGATCTGTATCATTATCAAAATCCAAAGTTGTTGCCCCCCAAGACCACCCAGTTTTTGTTAACTGATCCATATCTGGGAATTGTTTTTCAATAAATTTTCCATTTTTTTGTTTTATATACATTCTGCTCCCATAACCCATTTTTAATCTAGCCGAGTTTCGATCTTCGTAACCTGGACGATTTAAATTCATTTGCTCAAGTCTGTTTGCAGTTGTACTGGACATTCCAATCACAAAAAGGTCTTCAACTCCATCAAGATTATAATCCCCCAAAGTATGGGACATTCCAAAACTGGATTTTTCAGAAATAATATCTTGTGTTACATCGGTAAAGTTTTTTCCATAATTATTAAAATATAGATCAATTCCAGCAAAATCATTAACTGTCAAAAGATCAATATATTCATCGTTATTTAAATGAATAAATGAACAGCTATACGTACGTCTAAAGCGTTTCGTTTGCAAATTAAATTCATTAGTCATATCTCTGAAATTTCCTTTACCATCATTGATTAAAAGATATGAAGGATATCCGTCGTTTGCATCGTAGTAGGGTGTGGGCATTTGTCCATAAATGTAGGGAGACTCATACTGACTCACCCAAACATCAAGGTCATTGTCATTATCAATATCAGCCGTGGTAGCAGAAATTGGCATTGTTAATGGGTCAATTATTGATTCTATTATTTTTGGTTTGTTATTAAAACTTATCTCCCCTGTACCTTCAAAAAGTAAAGGGAAAATATTTCTGCCAAAACAAAACATATCTAGAAACCCATCTCCATTAAAATCCCCAAACATGCTTTCTGTAATTAATTCCTTTGGGAAAAAATTACTTAGGGTCTGCGGAGCCCCAAATGTTCCTTGATTATTCGGATAAACTTTGTTTGCACTAATGATAATTAGTTCAGAATAATGATCCTGATCAAGATCCATAAGTGCAATGGGCATCCCTGGTCCAGAAAAGGACTTATCTCCTTCCGCACCAATAACTTGAGCTAGCTCAAACGTGTCTTCTCCTTTGTATTTCAGTATTTGAAATTGTTCCACATCTAAAAACTCAGGTATATGGTTCCCATAAAGATTTAATTTATTTGTCCAGGTAACATTACAAAGGCCATTTAAAATATATTTTGCATCGTTATACTGAAAATGGAACTCAAAGCCATAAAGAGAAATGTCTTTATCTCCCGGATGAAATTCTTTCTGATGAAACTCTACATGAGATAAATCAATTTTTTCTTTCCATCCAGCAACTATTTTTGCCCACTCTTTAAAGTTTAATTTATATTTATGATCAGAATAGATACTTTTTTTAATCCCCATATCAATTATTTTTTCATTAGTGAATCCGGGAAGAAAAATATTTTCAAAAGAAAATTTATTGATATGGGAAAATTTATCTTCTCTGATCCTAATTGAGTCCCAGAGAGCTATTACAGATTCTTCATATCGCTGCGCCAAAACCTCATTTTTCCAAATGGTACTATCGAGATTTGCTCTTTCGTTTTGGATGTTCTCTACTGATCCGTAGTCTATTTCTGTATTACCAACATAGGATTCAAAAGATATCACATCTTTATTATCGTATTTAAGTATATATACTAGACTGAGTAAGATAATAATTAGAATTATGAATAATAGTTTATTATATCGCAAAAGAATTCCATTTATTTATCATAAATATATGGCTCATAATATGCCATCATTTCAAACTTACTTGTACAGTCCTGCAGATTTAAGAAAGATTCAAATATTAATGGATTACCTATGTTATTTACCATCATGTCATAATGGCATGGAATTACGACCTTAGGTTCTATCATTTTTGTAATCTTTACTGCATCCATATTATCAAGATTATTAAACCCTCCATTAATGCAAATGCTGGCGATATCGGGTTTAAACTCACCCGCAAACCCAAGGAGATCAGTATAATCTGTATCTCCAGAATTATAGAAACTTATTCCATTTTTAAACTTAATTATAAACCCCATATGGTTGAGATCTGTATAATCGGTGGGCATGGAGAAGGTGCCAAAGATATTTACTCCTTTGATCTTTATCTCTTGGTTGGGATGGATCAGTAAGCAATATTTTTCATCTATTCCACAGGATTTAAATCGTTGAAATGCTTCCCATGGGCCAATAAATGTTGTTCTCTTTTTTATTTTGGATAAGGTAAAAGGATCCGCATGATCATCATGGGAGTGAGTTGTCAGAACGATATCAACATCGAGATCTTCTGGATAAATAAATACGGGGAGTTGCCGATCCAATCTAATATTAAAATGCTGATATTTCTCAGCTTCAGCGCAATAATTCGAAAGATAAGGATCAATACAGATTGTAGTTCCATCCGAACTCTTTAAAATAAAACCATTTTGTCCTAGAGTCCATATAGCTAGACTATTTTTCTTTACATTATATTCTATTATAGATTGCATGAAGTCTATTGAGCTCTTTAAGGGAGGGATGACCAGTCTTATTGGAGAGTCATGGTCAAAAGGATCATTGCTTGCAAAGTTATATTTTCTCGGTTCCATAATAATTATTTAAGGAGTATTATCAGCGCACAACTCTTCCTGAAGTAAATCCGTCTGCAAGCTTTTTTACTTCGTCTGCTGTTGTGATATTAAAGTCCCCTTTAATACTGTGTGCAATACAGGATGCGGCAACCGAAAAATTTAAAGCATCTTTTGGAGAAAGTTTAGAATCGTGTAAAGAAAAAATCAGGGCAGCTGCAAAAGAGTCACCCGCACCAAGTCTATCAACAATATCAGTGATTTCATATGCGGAATACTCACCATCTTTTTGAGGGGAAAAAAATGACGAATCTTCTTTACAATCATATAGCATAGCACCCCATCGATTATGATTCGCTGATATACTTTCTCGCAGGGTTATAGCAATATAGCTAAGGTTACTAAATCTTTCTGCCACCATCTTAGCGATTCCTGAATATTGCGATATTTCAATTACACCCATATCAAAGTCTGAGCCTTTTATATTAATTCCAAGAACATCATCAGCATCTTGTTCATTACCAATAATTATATCAACAAATTTTAGGATTTCGGGCATTTCTTTTTGGGCCAATTCTTTTGGGCTGTAGTTCTTATCCCATCCCCAGAGTTTTCCTCTAAAATTGAGATCGCATGAGACAGAAAGATTTGCTTCTTTTGCGGCCATTACAGCTAATTTAGTTACTTCACAAGCATTCCTAGATATAGCTGGTGTTATTCCAGTTATATGTAACGAGGTTTTATTATGAAAAATATTATCCCAATCATACTTTTTGGGATCTGTGATTGATACTGATGAACCATTTCTATCGTATTCAACTTTGCTTGCCCTCTGATTTGCTCCTGTTTCAAGATAGTATGTGCCAAGCCTTCCATTATTAACTCTTAGTATATTGTTTGTACCTACACCATGTGACCTTAGATTCATGATACATGCATCAGCCATCATATTCTTTGGTAGTGCTGTAACAAAGTGAGATTTTCCACCTAATCGAGAGTAGGAGACAGCTACACTGGCTTCTGCACCCGCAAATGTCGCGTCAATTGATCCTGGGATTGTCTGTTCCAGTTTTAAATTATCTGATGGAGAAAATCTTGTCATTATTTCTCCAAATGTAACCAGTTCATTATTCATAAGAACCCTTTTCGTGGTTTTCAATTAAGGATGTTACTTTCCTTGAATTTTCTTCAATATGTTTCCAATCTTGTTTAATAATTTTTTGTCTTTTTGCGATCCATGATCCTCCAATACAGAGTACCAGTTCCGAATCTAAATAACTAGGCATTGATTGTAGAGAAATACCTCCCAGTGGGATATATTTAATATCCAGGTGTGAAAATGGGCTGGCCAAGGATTTCAAATATTTTATACCACCGCTAGGTTCTGCTGGAAAAAATTTTACGACACTGCACTGAAGTCTGATTGCTCTTTCAAGTTCGCTAGGAGTACAAATTCCTGGTGCAAAAGGGAAGTTCAATTCTTTAGCTTTTTTTACAACTTTTGGATTTAATCCAGGTGCAACGGCAAATACCGCTCCTGATTGGATTGATTGCTCCAATTGGACAGGAGATAATACAGTTCCAGCACCAACTATCATCTCAGGATAGCGTTTGCTTATAAAATCCATCGCATCAAATGTAGCACCTGTCCGAAGTGTCAGCTCAATTGAATTAACCCCTCCAGATAATAATGCATCGGCTAGGTATCCAGCATTATCTACGTCATCAATTACTATTACGGCCGATACCTTACTTTTAGATAATTGGGGTAGATTGAATGGTTTGTTCATTAATTTTTAAAATCTCTTGTGCCAGTTTGTTTCTCTAAACATATTCAGACCAGGATCTAGAATAACTCCATTCTCCGAATTTGGTGGGTTTGACTCTATAAATTCAAAATTTAGGTCTACACCCCACCCAGGTCCTTCGGGTACTTTGAAAAAGCCGTCCACCACTTCTGGATATGGGGACCCCGCATTTTTCACCTGTGAATCAACAAAATCATTAAAATGCTCTAGTATTTTTCCATTGCGAAGGGTTGCCATAAGGTGTAGCGCAGCGGCAGTAGATATAACTCCACCTACATTATGTGGGGCAACCATTATAGAATAGTTTTCTGCAGTTGAAGCAATTTTTTTAACTTCGAAAATACCACCACACTGGTTTATATCAGGCTGAATTATATTTACGAGTCTGTTCTCAAAAATACGGTTAAATTGTTTTGCTGTGTATAAACGCTCGCCTGCCGCTATTGGTATTGATGTGTGATCACGAACATAAGCAATCGCTTCAAGATCATCTGGTCGGCAAGGCTCTTCGATCCAGGCGGGGCCTAAATGCTCAATAGCTTTTGCAATTTCAACGGCCTGGTGAGGTGCGAACCTGCCATGCATTTCAATCAATATTTGAGCATCATTTTGCGTAGCATCATGGACAGCTTCAATTAAAGATATTGATCTATGAAACTCATTCCTAGTAAGCTCCAGGTCACCATTTCCAAAAGGATCAAATTTCATAGCCTTATAATCAGCGGATATTACTTTCTTTGCTGCTTCATGAAAATCTTTAGGGGTTCTCTCTACATGGTACCATCCATTTGCGTATGCCATAATTTTATTATTCACTTTTCCACCGAGTAGCTTGTATACCGGCATCTTGGTTTTCTTGCCAATTGCATCCCAGCAGGCCATCTCAACCAGTGCCAGACCGGTCATGACAACTTCTCCAGCAACACCAAAATCCAGGTGTGTGAATCTCCTATAGAGATCTTCAATATCGGTTATTTCTGCGCCAATAATATGCCTTCGCACGTCTTTTAGGTATTCTATTACCGTGTGTGTTTTTCCTACAACTCGGGCTTCACCAATCCCTCTTATATCAGAGTCTGTTTCAATGACCAATAAGGTTAGATTTCTCCAAGGGGTGCCAATAACATAGGTTTTATAGTCTATAATTTTCATAATCTATTTCTCCAATTTTTCTATCATATAGTTGCTATTGTTCCACCATCCACGTAAATAATTTGCCCTGTGATATAGTCTGCTTCACTTGAAGCAAGAAATACCGCTGTAGAAGATATATCATTAGGCTTTCCCCATCTGGACATCGGAACCCTAGTTTTCACCCAATGATTAAATTTTTCATCATTTACTAAACTTTCCGTGAGATCAGTATGAATGAATCCAGGCGCTATGGCATTGACATTGATTCCATTGGTTGCCCATTCAATTGCTAGAGAACGTGTTAACTGGTTTAGAGCGCCTTTTGACGCTGCATAGGCAATATTTGTTTCTCGGACCAGATTGCTTATTAAAGATGAAATATTTATAATTTTTCCAGGGCGATTTTGTAGTTGTAGAAAAAATTCCTGACAGATTACAAGAACTGCATTTAGGTTGACCCTCATCACGCGGTTGAAGTCTTCTTGCGTTATGTCTTTCGCGAGTTCTCTATGGGTTATGCCAGCATTATTAACAAGTATTTGAATCGGTCCATAATTATTAGATACTTGTGCAAACCAATTAGGTATATCTTTTGTTTCAGATAGATCAAAGGGTGCTGTATTTACCGTACCCTCTGGAAAGTTTTCTCTCAGAGTATTCGCAGTTTTGGATAGCTCATCATCATTTCGACTATTAAGAATAACACCTGCATTTGCTGCAAGCATTTTTGAAGCTATGGAAAGGCCTATCCCTTTGGAGCTACCTGTTATTAATGCGGTCTTGTTACTTAAATTTATCTGCAATCAAATGGCTATTTTTATTGTGCTGTGAATCCACCATCGATCATGATATTTGCACCCGTAATAAAAGATGCTTCGTCTGATGAAAGATAAAGATAAAGTTTCGCAATCTCATCTGCACTTGCAATACGTCCTATAGGGTGCCCATCATATAATTTTTGCATATATTGATCATAATTACCTGATTGTTTCGCGGATTCGTGAACAAGCGGGGTATCTACTGTACCGGGGCAGACTGCAACGACCCTAATATTATCACTTGCGTATTCGATTGCCATTTGTCTTGTTAACTGTGCTACTGCACCCTTGGATGCTGCATAGGCTCCCTGTTTGGGTATGCCCACGTGGCTGGATATTGAGCCTGTATTGATTATAAGTCCGCTTCTATTTTCCTTCATCGATGGTATAAGATGCTTGGCATTCAGATATAAGGATTTCACATTTACATCAAATGTTTTATCCCAAACTTCTTCCGGTGTCTCATGAACAATATACGCTTGTGCAGTTGCGGCATTGTTTATCATTACATCTATGTTGCCAAAAGTTGATAAAGCAAGATCCAAATACTTTTTAACATCATTCTCTTTAGATATATCACAGCATATGGGGAAAAAAATATCAGGATAAGAAGACAATTCTTGTTTAAATATTTCATTCATACTTTGATTTGTATCAACACCAACAAAGCCTCGAACCCCGCTTGATAAAAATAGCTGGGTAATAGATTTACCAATACCTGACGCAATTCCTGTACAGATAACAACCTTTGATGAAATATTAAAAGGATTGTTCATATTTTGGTTACATCTTATGTTATGGTTAATACAATTGTACTATTGAATAGCGAGGAAGATATAAATTCAGAGATATTTCCACAAGGTAAATGAAAAAATTATAACTCGTTGGTTTGATCAGTTAAAATTTTTTATTTATTAAATCAATGAAACCTTATAAATAATCTTATGTTTGTATTCACGGCCCTTTTTGATAATTGTGGGTGGGAAATGTTCATTATTTGGAGAATCTGGAAAGTACTGGGGCTCTAAGCAGAGTCCAGCGTGTTTGTATAATGGATTACCCGATACTCCATTATATTTCCCATCCAAAAAGTTCCCAGAATAGAACTGCATGCCAGGAAGATCAGTTCTTACGGTCATTCTTAAGCCGGATCTTTTAGAAACCAATTCTGATGCTAATTTCATAACTCCTTTATTATCAGGCTGAATGATGAAATTATGATCATATCCCCCAGCATACCTAAGCTGGTGAAAATGTTCATTGATTCTTTCTCCTATCTTGGTTGGCTTTCGAAAGTCTAAGGGTGTATTGTTTACAGGTAGTGTTTTTCCTGTTGGGATTAGATCGGTGTCGACTTCAGTGATACTATCTGCATTAATGCTTAACAAATGGTCTAGGATACTATCTTTATCCTGACCATGCAGATTAAAGTAGGAGTGATGTGTCATATTAATGGTGGTATCGGTATCAGATATGGCTTTATAATTAATGTTAAGTTCATTCTGATCATTTAACTCATATGTCGTTTGTACATTGATTTTACCGGGGTAGCCTTGATCTCCATCGGGGCTTACAAGACTAAATGTTATTTGGGCATTACTCTGGTTTTCTATGGACCATTTTTGACGACTAAAACCCTTGAAGCCGCCATGGAGATGGTGCCCATTATTATTTGTTTCTAGCTGATAACTTTTATTGCCTATTAAAAATAGTCCATTTTTAATTCTGTTTGCGTATCTACCTCCAGTTGCACCAAGATATAGCGGATTCGTTTTGTATAGATCATCATTTTCATAACCCAGGACGATATTAATTTGTTCTTCATTTTTATCTAATATGAACCATCTTTTCAAAGAAGCACCCCACTCTGTAAAGTAAAGAGTTGAACCAGTATTATTAAAAAGTTTTAAAGCCATATTTGCAAGTAAAATGCTAATTATATTCTAACCTAATACAAATTTTCTCATTAAGAATCTATTTAAAATTATTGTTAATAATAATCTTGTTTCATCAACCAATTTATTATTACACTCCAAGAGATACAATATTTGATTTAGCTCTCAATGCTATTCACATCAAGTATTGTAAAATAAAACAAATGGAGGTACGTATGAAGAAATCGATATTCTCAATATCCCTATTCTGTGTTGCAGCTACTCTGTTAATAGGTCAGCCAACTTTTGGCCCCTACACGAGTGATAACAATACAGCGGTACTGATGCACTTTGATTCAGATGTCTCTAATGGAGGCAACGGAGGTGACGCTACAGCAATGGGTAGTATAACCTTCGATGCTGCAGGTAAACATGGAAATGCAGCATATTTCGATAACAGTGCTTATGATGTTAATGATTCAACTATAGCTGCAAATGATACTACATATCTTACATTTGCTGACCATGCAAATCTTGATGTGGAAGAAAGTTGGACCATTGAATTTTGGGCAAAATCAGCAAGTCGCAACGATTGGAGCAACAACGTTGAAATCGTTTCAAAAACTGATACCGTAGCCACAACCTTTTGGTGGAATGGCGGTACAGTTTCTAACTATGCTGTCGGTCTGAATGGATCTAATGCAGACAGCCGGTGGCGTGATAAAGATTATACGCTAAGACGTGATTTGTCCGCTGGCGCAGGTGCTGATTTTGATTCAACCGCGATGTCTTTTCCATGGGTTCATGTGACCTATGTGCACGATTTTGCTTCACGTTTTGAAGGTTTATTTGTTCATGATGTGAATGGTGAACTCCTTAAGCATAGTTATTCACGGTTTCATTGCGGTACATCTTACCTAGAGGACCGCTGGTACCAGCACAGCCCTACCAGTGGTGGTAAGGCACATACACATGATCTTCCCTTGTATGTTGGAATGGATCCTGATAACATGAGCCGATTCGATGGCTGGTTAGATGAACTGCGTATCAGCAATGTTGTGCGTGGTTTTGAAGGCGCTCCAGCTTTGGCCGAGCATGGCTGGCACAATGGTAATCCTGGTTATCTCGGTAAACGAAATCCTCGTACTGGTGCTGGAACACACGAAGTGAATATTGATGTTGTGCAGTTCAGTGAGTCGGGTGAATATTCAATCACCGGTGTTGAATTATTCTATAATTCACGGGCAGATCTAGTAGACTCATTGGCTGCGGGTGATGCTTCATTTACATCTGTTGCAATGACGCTTAGTGAAGGTATTACATGGACAGGTTCGTTTCCTATTGGGGATCGTGGTACCTACCATGAATACTATTTTCACATAACTGATGCGGCTGGTAATGTGCATCCTTACGGTTATGCTGCAGAAGGTAACGCATGGGATAATGACGACTTTCAGGTGCAAGAGCAGGGTCACTTTTACACGGTTGTTGTAGTTGACGATGAATCACTGGTTCTTGATATGAATTTTGAGACTGAAGAAGCCGATAGTGATCCGGCAGATAATTCTGTATATGGCTGGGACGTTGATGTCTATGGTGATTATGCATTAGGTGATGAAGTCCCCGATGCAGATTTTGGTCTTCAAGACAGTGAACAGTCTTTTGAGTGGCTGGATGGTGTTCCTGCTTACATAGAAATAAGAGATGGACAGGCACTTCATAGCGATGAATTCACATTTAGTGTTTACTTCAATCTAGGCCATAACGCTGAAGGTATTGTTAACAATAACTTGATTCTGATGTCTGCTCAATCCGGGGGACGTTGGAACCAGGATGGTAGCGCATGGTGGCTTGATAACTATGCGATTCAGGTAATGGATGATGGTGCAGGTGGCAGTAAAGTGTGGAACTATAGTACCTTAATCGGTGATCTGTCATGGGCCTGGGTTTATGAATACGCTCAGGAAATAGTTATGCATTACTCTATTGCCCCTCAAGAATGGTGGAATATGGTAGTCTCCTTTGACTACGATCATGAGAATAGTAGAGGTACTTATTATTCCTTGATTGTAAATGAGGATATGGAAGTACAAACATTCCATTCCATTGAATCGGAAATACCTGCAACTAGCTTCCATGGATTATGGAGACTGGGTACACGCGGTGGGCCAGACGCACACCTTTGGCCAGTAGGTTATGCGGATAATGTCAAGATATGGAACTATGCGATCACGCCTGATGAAGATACAGAAGGCATTTTCCATGGTCTTCAGCCTGATAATGTTCTTGGCGTAGATGAGGACATTAGTTTGAATCCTGATGTCTTTGAACTATCACAAAATTATCCGAACCCGTTCAATCCAACCACCATGTTTGACCTGACCCTGTCAAGATCACAGAATATCGATTTTGCGATCTATAATATCATGGGTCAGCGTGTAAAAACACTTGCGGCAAGAAATATGCCAGCGGGTGTATACAACATATCTTGGGATGGAAAGACCATGGAAGGTCGTGAAGTTGCTAGCGGTTTATATATCGCAAAAGCTATTGGAGATGATTTTAACTTTCAAAAGAAAGTTACTCTTATCCGATAAGATTATAACAATATAAGAAGCGGGGCAGTAATAATATGCCCCGCTTCTTATATTTAAACCAGTGGTGCGCAAAACTAATGGTTCATAGTGAAATACTAAAAGCAACTAGTCTTTTATTCTTTTGTACTATTTATTTGCCATCATGTAATATATCAGAGCCGGCAGAGTTTTACTCACCAACTGCCGGATTTCTTACAGTCATTCTTAAATCTGATAATACAGATACTAATATTAATATTCTGGGTACTGATTATGGTATAAGTGAGCAGGACTCCATGGATCTATTGGTTTTTCAGGGTAAAGTTTTTGATGCTGATTCAAATTTTGCAATTCTCTTTCATAATATTAAATCATGGAGACAGGAAGAATTTGTATATAATATTTTAGACTGGAATAGTAATGAAGGGTACGCGGAATTCAAAATATTTGAGAGCCATGTGCCGCCTGGTACCTATGATATGCTTACTCTGGGATTAATAGCAAGTGTGATTGAAGTAGGGCCCTACAGAATACCCATTTCACTACCTCCTGATACTGAAGGAGTAATAACCTTACCTACTGGTTTTATCATAGATGAAAAAAGCGTGACAAAAATAACTTTATCTCTAAAACCATTCCAAAGTATGTCTCGTTATAGAGATGATTATGTATTTGATCGTCAGATTGTGATAGAATCAATAGAATATTTAGGTCAGGATGCATATGAACAAATTATCATTGATAGTGATTCACTGGACGTATGAAAAAAGTCATAACAACATTTCTTTTTATACTATTCTTTCTTTTTGAGATCGCGTGTAAGGATTTCCCGCCTGGAGACACAAAAGAAGAAAACCCAAATGAAGCTCCAAACACAACTCTTGCAAATATACCTACCAATGGAGCAACACTTTATGCGCTGGTAAATCTGAATTGGGATGGTGAAGATTATGATGGATACATAGATCACTATCAGCATAGGTATACAACAGAATATCTTGTGGAGAGTGCAGGAGAAGGTGATTATTATTTTACAGCAACTGACACCAGTGGCCAGACAATTACAACATGGTGGACGATTGACTCTACCATGGTCCAGCCCTGGTTAACTACTAGCTCAACAGCGCTTACAGTTGCGTTCAATTCCCTTTCAAATTTAAACCATCAGCTTTTTGAAGTAAGGGCAGTTGATAATTCTGGAAATATAGATCCTTCTCCTGCTTCTATTGAGTTTTTTACGAACCAGACACTGTTCCCAGAAACAGAGATTACTTATCCAAAAGATAATGCTGAGTTTTTAGCCAAGCCAGAAGTTGATGACTGGTACCGCGGTATTCCACTGCGATATAAAGCTAACGATCCTGATGGGAACATTACAGAATATGCATGGAGAGTTGATGGCGGTCCATGGAATTGGACAACAGATACAAGTGTTATGATTACTCCTGATCTTTGGGCTGAGCCTCTTGAAGAAGAACACATTATTACAGTTATTTCAAGGGACGATACCTATCTGATTGATCCGGTAGGAGACTCTGTAGAGATAGAAATTTATGTTCCCACATTTGAAAAAGATATTTTGATATTGGATGGTACAGTGGAAAATGAATCTTTGCCATTTTTCGATGGTGCTATTACAGATGAAATGACAGATTCAGCTTACTATGAAATATTTGGCGGAAATCGTGGTGATCTTTTGGTTGATGATCGGGATTTTGGAAGGAGACGATACCCTAACTTTAAAACAATTAGAAAATATAAGATGCTAGTTTGGATCAAAGATCATTTTGCAACTGTTCCTTATTTTGCTGAAGAATCCGAGAACATGAGAGCCTATCTACATGCTGGCGGTAAAATTGTCATGGTTGGGAATAATATTATGCAGTCTTTTATGGATGATTCCTACTATCTTATGGCACCCTGTGACCCATGTATTACCTATCCCTGTAAATTTGGCAAGGGAGGCTGGAACTGGTTTATGAATGAAATCCTTCACGTAAACTTTGGCTTCGTATCATCCCTAGTTGGGAACTATAATCATGCTGAAGGAATCAATAATTACTCCGGTATTGAGATCCATCCAGATACTGCAAAAGTAAAAAATATATGGCCATACTATAATAAACTTAGCAATATTGATGTAATTCTTGAGCCAGGTGGTTTTACAATGCCTATTTTTAAGCTGCATTCGGATGATCACTACGTGGATCAGGAAGCCTGTGGTGTACGCTATTTTGGGAGTGGATTTGATGTAATATACTTAGGGTTCCCAATCTGGCATATGAATGGAAATGATGCTAAAGCGTTAGGCGCAAAAATATTGGAAGATATGGGGTTTTAGATTATTAAGATGAAATCTCGAATAAATAAAATCAGTTTTCTAATGTTTTTTACAATACTATTTGTATCTACATCACTTATCTATGCAGGTAATACAGGGAAAATATTTGGTAAGGTAATAGATGAAGATACAGGTGAACCTTTGATAGGTGTAAATGTCGTTGTTAAAGGAATAGGACAGGGCGCTTCCACGGATGAGCAGGGTGAGTTCTACCTGATTGGGGTGCCTCCTGGAAACTATAATATTGAATTTTCGTATATAGGCTATGCACCTCTTACAGTAAGAGATCTTCTTGTTCGCGTCGATCTTACTTCTACCTTAAACGTAAAAATTAAAGTGGAAGCAATCGAAGGTGACGAAATAGAAGTTGTAGCAGACAGATTAATGGTACAAAAGGATATCACTTTTACAAGAAGATTAGCTACCGAAGAAGACTTTGTGAATGTCCCAGGTATGGAATCTTCAGCGGATGTTTTTAGGATGCAGGCTGGTGCAATCACAGATATTCAACCTGTTCGACTGAACCTTGACAATGGACAACAGCTTCAGGTCCGTGATGAGAGCCTGAAAAATATTCACGTCCGTGGTGGGCGTGGTGGTGAAATATTGTATATGGTTGATGGTATGCCCGTAACCCACCCTCTTTACGGAGGCAGAAGTGTACTTGACCTTAACGTTTCTGATGTTTCTCAGATAGAGATACTAAGTGGTGCATTTAGCGCAGAATACGGGCAAGCACAATCGGGGGTTGTAAATATAACAACAAAAACTGGTGGTGATATATTATCTGGGAATTTAGAATTTAAGACTGATAATGGATTGCCCGGTTTTGATAATTCATATAATACAGACTATCTTTCCTTTACCCTTGGTGGTCCGGTACCTCTGCTTGGCTCAAAACTTAATTTTTTCACTTCTGGTAATCTAAACAGAACGGATACCTGGCTAAATAATGGAAGAACTAGAAAAGAATTAAATTGGCTTGGTTTGGGCCTTAATGAGAGACAAGACAATAATGTTAACCTTAATGCCAAACTAAATTATAGTCTAACCGATCAGATTAATTTGATTCTCTCCTATAATGATGCCTATAAGCAGTGGTCCAATTATAATTGGATGTGGCACTTAGCACCAAATAATATGGCAGAATTTAACAGACAAACAAATCGTTATAATCTCCGCCTAAATCATTTTGTTTCAAAAAAAACATTCTACAATCTTAATGTTGGGTACATGACAGTAAAATATAATGCTTCAATAGATGGAAGAAGTGAGCCGGACGAATGGTGGGTATTCAGAGATGGAGATTGCGATGAATATCCTGATAGTATTGATTGTAATGGTCCTGATGGGTTCTTTAATAATGATACTCTCGGGGATACACTTTATTCCAATATTACTAATCCAGTCGTAGACCAAGTGACAGGGTTTTATAATAACACAGGAAGGGAAGATATTTGGAGAGATGATTTTACAAAAACTTTGACAATTAAAGCTGACCTTACATCTCAGTATAATAAATATAATA
>Ga0187827_10005420_pt1 | contig 15127 bp, 7 predicted proteins | sample ETNtaG_39_FD_167969 | JGI IMG/M metagenome (GOLD analysis project Ga0187827, IMG submission 167969) | Marine microbial and viral communities from oxygen minimum zone, Eastern Pacific Ocean - ETNP2014_SV_150_PacBio MetaG (Illumina Assembly) | ecosystem: Environmental > Aquatic > Marine > Hypoxic...
AACAGTGTGATGCCGAGTGAATAAATGTCGGCCTGGCATCCGAGATTCTTTTCGCCTTTGCCCTGTTCGGGGGCCATGTAGTGAGGCGAACCAAGACCGGCGCCGGTCGCGGTCAATCCGATCTCGTCCGAAAGACTTTTCGCCAGACCCAGATCTGCAACCTTGACCGAGCCATCGTTCCCGAGCAGGATGTTGTCCGGCTTGATGTCACGGTGGATGATGCCCCGGTCAAACGCGTACGAGAGGCCTTCGACCACCATGGTCATGGCGTCGAGGGCATCGGCCAGTTTCATGTGTCCGCCTTTTCGTACACGTTCGAGCAGTGAGACCCCGTCCACATATTGCATGGAGAAAAACAGACGTCCCTTGTCATGGGCGATCTCATAAACCTGTACGATGCCCGGGTGTTCGAGCGCGGCTGCGGCCTTGGCTTCCTGCTTGAATCGCAAGATGAACGGCTTGTCGTGGCAAAGCTTCGCGGACAGCACTTTGAGCGCGACCCTGCGTTCCAGCCCGTGCTGGATCGCTTCGTAAACGGTGCCCATTCCGCCCTGGCCCACGCGGCGCAGAACTCGATAATTGCCCAGTTGCTGTCCGATAAGCTGATCCGTATCGGTAGCAGCAGCGGGTGCGCGGTTCTTCCAGGGATCAAAGACCTGGCGGCAGCCCGGACAGCGTACCTGGCTTCCTGCCGGCACTTGCTCCGCCTTGATCTTCATCTGACAGAACGAGCAGATAAAGAAATTCGATTTCATATTGTTCAAACCTGATGACCAAAAGGCTCAGCAGAGAGTGCTGATACTGTCGCTCGAGAGGGTCATCTTTCATCGGGGAGGCGGAGATTAAACCAAAGGTCGTGTAACGAAACACGTCGAAGAAGTGAATCGTGAATGTTCACTTCTGTTCGGTTAATTCCCTCAGAATGCTGTCGGCAACGTGTTGGCCAAGGAACTCGTAGCCGGGGCCTTTGAAATGGCAATCCCCAGGATTCTGATATTTGGCCAGGTGTGGCTGAATCGCCTTGTAAAGATCATTGGTGGGGATGGTGTGCTTCTTCATGACTCTGGAGGCCGCGGCATTTAACCGGGCGCAGTCTCCTTGCCTGTATGAAGAAGAGCCAGCGGGAAGCGGAGTCGACGATGCCCAGATTAGTTTTGCGCCGGTCTCCTTCAGGCGATGCGCGATCTTCTCGAGCCTTGCCGCGTAGTCTTCTGCCTTGCTTTTGCGATCGTGAATTCCAAAGTTGAAGTGGATCAGATCCCATTTCCCGTGGCCCAGCCAGATGTCAAGTTTCTTTAGACCCTGGCCGGTCGGGCCGCAGTTTGCCGGTGCCCGGTGAAGGTTGACTTTGCCGGCCAGACGCTTGCGAGTAGGAACCGTGTATCCCCGTGAAATGGAATCACCAATCAACAGGACACGAGGCAGGTCCGAATTATCTTTGACGAAGTCCCACGCCGTCGTCCTGCCCCTGGCTTTGGCCTTCTTGTAGAGCGGCAGATAAAAGCCACCGAGGTTCTGCTCCAGCACTTTCTCCCACGCGAGTTCAGCCGGAGACATCCTGGCTTTGCGTTCCAGGTCGGCCTTCTCGTCGTTCGATATAGCGGAGCTCTTCGTGCGCAGTCCAACGCCACTGTCTGGCGCGGCGCCGGTAGATTTCTCAGTCACTATGAAGCTCGCGGCATCGAATGTGGCCTCACCATTCGCTCGGAGAATGACTCTCATTCGCTCAGTTTGGATGTCTGTAGTGATCGGCAAAACCAATTCATGCCACCTGTCACTGCCCTTCACTTTCTTTGAATTCTCATATTGCAGAATCTTGTTACCGGCAAAAGTCACTATGGAGATATATGCATGTGCGCGGCCAAAGGCTTTGCATTTCGCATGCAGGGAGTAACTTCCCACGCCGCGCATCGCGACATCCTGATATATGACGAGATTACTGCCCTTGCCTTCGTATCTGATGCGAGCCGATCTCTTGCCCTCAGCCGGGCCTTCCTCCTCGCAGACCAGGCGTATCGTTCCTCTCGATTCTTTGGCACTCCAGTCCGAACAGGCCCAAAGTTTCGGCGCCCCAGTCTTGGGGTCGCTGTTTTCAAAACCGCCATTGCGCAGGAGCGAATTCGTGGTCGGAAGTTCAGCCATGGCATTGAATGCCAGGCCACAAAGAAGACCTGACAGGGAGATGAAAAGTGATGTAGTTTGCATAGGAATCCCTGGTGAAAAAACATGGGCTGGTGGCAGCCTTTTTCATCGTCTTAATCTCTGTCCCCGAGCGGATTGAGATTAAGACGAAGAGAATGACAAGGCAATGTTTTGGGCGAAGAATGACAAGATGGGCTTTTTACGAACGAATCTGGCAGCCCGTCACTACGAGACCTGTTCGGACTAAGCCCCGATTGGGGCAACGTGGAGCTGATAACTCTGACGGGCGACTTCACCGGCATCGTCTGTTGCCTCTATTGAAATCTGCCATTCGCCGGACTCGGAAGCTGTGCCGCTCACGGTTCCGGTCTCTTCGTTGATGCTGAGCCAACCCGGGCTGTCGATCAGTCGATAACGAATGCCGGCGCAACTCTGATTGAAATCGGCCCGGGCGCGGTAGGTGTATTCGGCGCCGGTGAATTCGTCGACGATCGGTTGGGTCACGAAGGACAGGCCGTTGATCTCCAAAGACCAGACATCGTTCTGCAGGGGCCAGGCGTTTCCGCCGATGACCCAGACGCGATTGTCATGAACGTACACTGAAATTTCGTGACGCTCCGACCAGATCGTTTCGGTCACCAGTTGATGCCACTCCGCACCATCCGATGAATACCAGACGTCGTTGTGATTTCGCCAGTCCGGCTCAGCGTGGAAGCCTCCGATGATCCAGAGGCGATTGGCGTAAGAAACGGTGTTGCTCCAGACGCGGCGCGGCCAGGGCGCGCGGTCGGTGACTTTGTTCCAGGTTCGGCCATCCTCTGAATTCCATACGTCCGTATAAGCCCGGAAGGGATGATAGTTTGTGATGCCTCCGCCGATCACCCACAGTTTTTCATCGTGCACTTGGGCCATTCCGAAGAGCTGCCTGCCCGACCATTCCGCGGCTTCCGTTTCCAGATTCCATTCGGCACCATCTTCGGACGACCATACTTCGCTGTGAGGCGCGCCGCCCTTGACTCCGCCCAGAACCCACATGCGACCATCGAAGGTAACAGAGCCGGCACCGTACCTGCCCTGCCACGGCACTTCGGAGAGCACGAGCTGCCAGCTTTGCCCGTCAGCGGATGAAAAGAATTGCCCGTCCTGGCTTGTCATCCACATGAGTCCGTTTTGAACGAAACAGATGGGGATGTTTACGCCGCTGGCGGACGGGATATCGGCAGCCTGTTCCCAATCAATCCCATCCGCGGTATGCCAGACGTCGCTGACCAGGCCCGGCGTGTACCCGCCGAAAATCCACATGCGGTCGTTGAAGACGAGCTCTCCGGCAGAATCCCTCGGCGACCATGGGCTGCTCTCTGAAACCAGTTTCCAATCCACAGTCTCGAAGGGCCGATACGCTCGCAGCACGTATTCCTTCGTGTCCGAGCCGTCTGCAGAAGTAACTTCGACGTTTACCAGGTTCAGTCCGGGTGAGAGAGGAATCTCCTGCGATGGCTGGCCGCTTGGAACGGCTTCACCATCAATGAGGATGTTGGCCCCGTCAGATTTGGCGGTGGCCGTTATTCTCAATGACTCTGTTTCCGGCGATACTTTGGTCGCGCTTGCGGGTCTGTGTTCCCAGAAGGCATGGATAAGCTCGAAGGGCTCGATGGTCAGAGATTGCAGCGCGGCGTCTTTATCAGTTTCTTTGGACATGGCTACGGTATAACCGGGCCCATCCTGATGTTCCAGTACGGATTGTATGAGGCGATCACATCGGGCCAGCCGTCGCTGTTCAGATCGTGCTGGAAGTAGGCCGTGGCGCCATCGCCATCGTCTCCCCACGCCAGGGCCTCCCTGAACTTCTGAATCCAAAGCTGCCGCGAAGCGTCAGCCCCACGGCTTCATCCTGCGAATGGTTTGAGGGAGGCCATCAGCTCTTCCACTGATTGGTATCGCTGGTTGGCGTCTTTGCTCATTGATTTGGCGATGACGTCGCCTAAGCCTTCCCCGAGGGTCAGGTTGACCTTGTCTGCGCGCTCGGGTTCTTCGGTGAGGACCCGGCGGGCGACTTCCAATGGCGGGCCGGGCAGGAAGGGCGGCTGGCCGGTGACCATGCGATAGAGGGTGGCGCCGGCGGAGTAGACGTCGGTCCTGAAATCCACTTTACGTGCGTCTGTGATCTGTTCGGGGGACATATAGGAAGGCGTTCCGAGCATCTTGCCGCCGATGGTGGATGAGCCGCTCGCCGAGCCGCCGACATTTTTTGCCAGGCCGAGGTCAGCGAGCTTTGCATCGCCACTGGTGCCGATGAGGATGTTTTCCGGCTTCACGTCTCGGTGGATAATTCCCCTCGAATGCAGGTATGCAAGACCGGAGCTTACCTGGACTCCAACCTGTGCCATTTTGTCACCCGTCATGGGGCCGTCCCGGTTGAGCTGTTTGATAAGGGCCTCGCCCTCCACGTATTCCATGGCCAGATAGAATATCTTGTACAGGTTGCCCACGTCGTAAATGCTCACGACGTGCGGGTGATCGACGCCGCGCCCCGCCCGGGCCTCGCGGACGAACATCTTCATCACTTTGGGCTGTGCCACGAGCTCGCGATGTACGATCTTGAGCGCCACGGTTTCGTCTTCTGAAACAAGGCGGGCCCGATAGACCCGGCCGACCGATCCCTTACCGAGCTCTTCTCATGATCTGGAAGTTACCCAGAGTGCAGCCGATGATGTTGGTCTCATCAATGCAGCGAAGGCAGTAATAGCCGTTCTCCGCCGTCGCATACAGGCCAGTATTCATCTCGTCATCGGTCAGCTCCCGGCGGCATGCCAGGCAGGCGTTTTTTGATTCGACTGCATACTTGGCCATGGAGGCGCGGTCCAGCGAAAACCGCATGAGATACTAGCCGACAAGGCACAGGTCGCCGTCTTCGAGGAACGCCTTTTTAATCCGCTGGCCGTTTCGATAGATGCCGTTTGCGGAATTCATGTCCACAATGGCGAACCGGTCCTTGGTGCGGCCGATGGCTGCGTGCGACCGGGATGCCTTGGAATCGGTCTTGAGAACGATGGTACAGCCCGAGCCCCTGCCGAGGGTATTCACCTCGGTTTCGGAGAGTTCGAAGATAAGGCCCTGGATGGGGCCGCTGACTACCGTAAGAGTGCTGGCCATGTATCGATCCGGTATCGATCAAACGAATTAAGTGTCCGGAGTTGTTCGATGATGGATTGGCTGTGCTCCTCCACCAATGATCACTTTCGGGGTGGGCCTCCCACAAACCGAGTTCAAACAGGATTATTCAGCAAAGACCGGATGCTGGCAGTAGATGGGGGGAAATCCTGGTACCAACATTAAGATCTAGGATGATCGGATTTCTGTCAGAATTCAATAGCTTTCAAACCTTCTTCAAGGTTCTCTTCAGGAACTTCAATCCCTTGGAGGCCAGCTCATCGCCGCTCTTTGCCAGCGGCCGCCAGATGCAGGTTGCTGCGGCGATCTCCGGTACCTGCGGGACAAAACTCTCGATGACAAGCCAGTCGTCATACTTAATCTTCTTCAGAGTGGTCAGAACGCCAGCCCAATCCACATGGCCTGACCCGGGAATGCCGCGGTCGTTTTCGCTGAGGTGCACGTGCCCAATATGTTTGCCTGACTTTTTTATCACGCCGACAGGGTCCTGCTCTTCGATGTTCGCGTGGAAGGTGTCGTAGTGATAGGTGACATTGGGCTCACCCACCTCTTTGCAGAGCTGGACGGTATCTGCGCCCGTGTTGAGGAAGTAGGTCTCAAACCGGTTAAGCGGCTCGATGGCGAGCTTGATGCCTGCGGGGGCCGCATGTTTGCCGAGCGTTTTGAGTGACCTGACGCAGTTGTTCCATTCGGCTTTGTTGCGCTGGGGCGGCTTGCGGTTTTCAGGCGGCTTTGCCCCCACATGCATGTGAACGGGGCCGCAAATGGTGTGGGCGCCCGCCTCGGCAGCCCAGTCAATCGTACCCTTGATGGTGTCGATACCCAACTGCCGCTCGGACTTGACGCTCGAGGTCAGGTCACCGTTGCCATCGAAAGGCATGACCGCGCACATGAGGCCCTCGAGGCCGTTGGCTTCGAGCCTGGCTTTTACTTTTTTTGCACTGATAGCGCCGGGATCAAAGACGGCCATTTCAATGCCGTCGAAGCCGAGCTCTTTCGCTTTGTCGATGAATTTCAAATGCTTGTTTTCGAATGAGCCGCACCAGAGAAGGGTGTTGATGCCGAATTTCATGAAAGTCTCCCAGAATTCAGATGGATAAGGAATCGAGTGGCCCGTGCCCGGCTCGAAGTATGTCTGTCCCGCGCCCAATACCTGTCCGCGCCCGCACTGTTTCAAGCCTGGACAGGGCCGCGGGATTGTGGCAAGACTTGATCGTTATGTCAATGCTTTCAAGCACTCTAGGGCTTTGTAAGAGGGTGCACATTGACATTCGTCACTCTTCTGCCATGCTTTTTAGATTTTTCACAATCCAGCGTTCTAACAGGTAACAGGAAGTCAGTATGCCCGAAGAAGTGGCTCTCGATTCATCACAGTATGACTATGATGAAGACTGGGAGGATTATGACGATTACGAGGATGTAGACAGCCTCGATTACGTTCTCCGGGGACGCTCGCTGAGCTCCAGGCTCAGCTCGGGCGTCATGTCCGCGCCGTGGTGGATCGTATCCGTCGCGCTCCACTTTGTCGCCGCCATGTTCCTCGGCAAAGTGCTCATGATGAGCCCCGCCTCCAATCGAGTGGAGGACGTCATCATCGAGACCACCTTTCAGCGTGACCCACCCACCCAACTCGACCTTCAAAAAATTGAACAGATCTTCAAGGCGCTGAATACCGCTGCCCCTGAGGCGAAGATGGTCGCGCCGGTCCTGGTTACCGAAAACCTGACCAAAGCCCCGGAGATGGATCTCTCGCAAATAGACGTCGAGCCAATGGGCGAGGTCGATACCAGCGAAATGATTGAAGAGGATTTCATCGGTCCAGGAGAGGATACCTTCGGCGAGGAAGGCCACGGACTGGGCGCATTTCAGGAGGAGGGCATCCTCGGGCACGGTGAATGGAATACCACCGTCCGCGGTCTGGGCGGCTACGGAAAAGTCATGGACAACATGAGCGTTCGCCTGAGCCAGCAGGCGCGGAAGTTTGGCGGCAACGTGCTGCTGGTCTGGCTCATTGATGCATCGGTCAGCATGGCCGACGATCAGCAGTCCATCAAGGAACATATCTCAAAGATGGATAGCAAATTCCGTGAACAGGAAGGCGCGGGAAATCTCAAACAGGCGATCATTCAATTCGGCTCTGAACCCCAAAAATGGCTCGAGCCTACCGAAGATCTGGACCTGGTCATGGAAGCTTTCGACCACATCGAAGCCAATGAACCCGGAACCGCCGAAAACGTCATGACCGCGCTCATCTACTGTGCCCAGGAATTCAGGGACATTCAGCGCGGTAAGAAAGTGGTCATCCTGGTGGATGATGACAGTGGTGATGACGGCCACCTGACGGAGAAAGCGTTCCAGGAGCTCCGCCGCAGCAAGATGACCACCTACATCATCAATCGGATGTGCCCGTTCCAAAGCTCTGAGGTCAGTGAGCCATTCAAGTATACGGATGAGAATGGCGACATCTGGGAGGGCACAGGCACTGTTCGCCGTGGCCCCGAGACGGCACGCCCGGAAATCTATGAGCTTGGCTACGGAGGTATCAGTTCCTGGCGCAAAGGGAGCATCCCTTCGGGGTTTGGCATCTACGACCAGAGCCGCGTCGCCTATCGCACATCCGGCGCGTACTACATCCTTGATTCCGACCCGGAACAGGAGAAGGCCATGCAAGAGCTCTACGACTGGGAGCTCATGGAGCGTTACAGCCCGGAGCTCTGTTCCCGCAACGAGTACGATGCCAGAACCGCGCGCAATGTGTTCAAACGCTCTCTCGAGCTGATCACAAACCAGTGGGATTCTGTCAGAGCGCCGGGCGGCGGGATGCCACCTGATGCCATCGCTCAGAATCTCAAAGCCTGTAAGGACAAGCTCGAACAGGTCGATGAAATCCTGGAATACATGGAAAAGCAGGTCATCGTCCCTGACTCCCGGCTCAGCAGTATCACGCGTAATCGCCGATGGGTAGCCAACGCAGACCTGATGTATGCCTTCCTGCAGTTGGCCAAGTATCGCCTGCGCCAGTATTACCTGGGCTTCCGGCTGTTCCTCAAGGAAAACCAGGGCAAGATACCGAAGGACCACGTCATTTCTGCGAGACCCCGGCAGAAGCCGATCGAATCGAAATACGAAGCCCAGGATCGTGCGGACGCTATTGCCTCGGTCCGCTCCCTGGCAAATCGGCACCCGCGCACGCCGTGGGGGCATATCGCTTCACTCTTCGATCCGGACAGCACGGACGATCTCTACGGCTGGCGATTCTCGCATTCCAAGCCGCCCTTCCGGGGCTACTGGGCCAAGGTTGTATTCCGAGACAATTCAGAGATGGAGCTCTATGTCATGATGGAAGACGAACGGAGGGTGAAACTGCGCAATAAGAAGGGACTCGAACGAACGGTCTCGAAGAAGCTGATCAAATCCATCACACGGATACAAACAGCCAGAACCGGCGGCGGTGGCGGCAGAATGGGCGGCAGGCCGGCGAACCCTCGAATCTAATTTAAATCACGGCCGCTTTACTTATAGTCTCGGCTGGACGGATCATCAGATGCTCTTTTGCGGAGCATCCGATACTCATTCAGTGATCGAGTAATGGCAGAGAGCAGCGAAGTCAGGAGCCCCCGCATTTCTCCCAAGCTTCTCGATGCCATAATCCGTCGACAATCCGTCATTATCAGCACGTGATTTACCTTTTTTTCTTAATCGTTATCGTAATCTCCCTCTTAATCGAATTCTGACGTTACAGCCACCTTAGAGCCCGATCTCGGCAATTCCCATTAAGAGAGGCGTTTAGAAGCCAGAGCCAGACATACCAGCACTCCTCTTCCATTCCATGCCCACTGAATCATGACTGCATGCCCCGTATGTGGTAAGGAATACGACACCGACGATTTCCCCGCCGGCCAGAAGCTCCGATGCGGAAGTTGTCAGACACGTCTGAAAGTGGGCAGGCGCGGCAGCCTCGAGATCCGGCATGAAGTCAGTGAAGCTACCCGCGCGCTCGAAGCCGTCGAAAGACAGGATCGTTTCTCCGGTGACGAACTGCCTGACCTCTTAAGCATCGGCTACAGAACCATCGAAAAAGTTGGCGAAGGCGGTATGGGCACGGTTTTCAAAGCTGAGCACCAGCTCATGGAACGCATCAGCGCGGTGAAGGTTCTGAAACGCGCGTTCTCCGACGACAAAGTACGTTTTGAGAGATTCCTCATCGAAGCGCGGGCCCTCGCCCAGCTCAACCACGAAAACATTCTCAAGATCTTCGATATTAAAACTCTCGACGACATGACCCTCATGGTCCTTGAATTCATCGAGGGGCGCTCCATGATCGACGAGCTGAAAGAGAAGGGAAAGCTCGGCCCGGATGAAGCCATCCAATACCTGCTTCAGTCAGCCCGAGGGCTCGGAGCTGCCCATGAAAAAGGAATCATTCACCGTGATATCAAGCCCGGCAATCTGATGCTCTGCGGCGACCAGGTCCGGATTGCAGATTTCGGGCTGGCTCGGTCGGTGGCCGGGGAAGTGGGCGTCACACGAGTCGGGCAGTTGCTGGGCACCCCGCTTTACATGAGCCCTGAACAGGCCCAGGGCGAAAAGGCCGGCCCGGAAGCCGATATCTATTGCCTTGGTGCCACCTTCTTCCATCTCCTCGCAGGGCGCCCTCCCTACACCGGCATGGGTATCGCTAGCGTCCTCAAGAGCCACATTCAGGATCCGCCCCCTAACTTGCGTATGATGAATCCAAAGGTCTCTGAGGACTTTGCCATTCTCATCGGGCGCATGATGGCCAAGAAACCCGAACACCGTTTTAAGGACGGAAACGTCCTGGCAAGTGAGTTGGCTGATTTTACTCAGACCAGGCGCACGACCGCGCCGGCAGATGCTCCTGCGCCGACCCCGGAGCTCCCACCTACCATCAACGAGCAGACAGACCTGCGGCGTTCACCCCCCATTAGTAGCCCGGACGCTCCGCGGCCGGGTAGTAGTCCGGACGCTCCGCGGCAAGATAGTGGTCTGGACGCTCCGCGGCCAGGGAGTGTGCAGCAAGAGCCCTCCGCGTCGCAGGATGAATCCATTGATGTGGAGAGCCCAGCCGATGATATTTTTTCAGCCCTCGCAGACAGCGGCATGCCGGACGAACACGACGATTCGCCGGTCATGCAAATCGAAGTCAGAGCAGAGACCGATGATCATCAAGACGCACTGATGGATATGTTGCAGTCGCAGGATCCTGATGAAGAGCCCAGCCCGGCGCCAGAGCCGCCCGCGCAGGAGATGGATCCTTCCGAGGCGGCCCCCGCCAGTATGCAGACCTACGACCTGCTGGGCGGTGCGGCAGAAATGGAGGAGGACGAGGGCGAAACAGCCGAAGAAGAGCCACTGATCGAAGCAGAGGAAGCCGGCGAAGAAACACCCCCGCCAGGCACCGCCCAGCCTGATCCGGTCATGGCCGGAGACATTGAAGATATCCGGCCGGAGAAAACTGGAGACTGGCAGCGGATCATCCTCTCCTCTTTGCTTGAACCGATCACCGGCTCGGCACTCATGCACATTCTCATTTTGTCCGCTGCATCCGCCGCCGCATTCACATTCGTGAGCGTCCCGAGTTTCATTGTCGCCGGCAAGATGTCCGGGCAGATGAAATCCGTAATCTCCATGTTCGGAACCGGTGCAGGCCTGGCCGTCATCATCACCACGTTGTGCGGATTCTGGAATTTCAGGATTCGCTGGATGCTTACCGGCCGACGTATCACTTCCATGCCGACCCTCGGCAACTTCGCCATGGCCCTGCCATCCGGGTTTCCGCTGTTTCTGATCCTCGCTGTTTTTATTCTCATCCCGGTCCTCACCCGCGGCCTCGGGCTCGGCTTTACCGTGCAAACCATACTCACAGCCATCGGATCGCTGGCGGCACCGCTTGCCATGATTGGGCTCATCTCTGGCAAGAGCGCGGCGGTGGCCGTGAATCCCTCTCACTGGGCCAGACCTCACATCCTCGGCTCGGTGAAATACCTCCCGGCCGCTGCCGCCTGGTCCGGTCTCATGCTGATCCTGGTGCCCCTGCTCCTGCTCATTGGCCTGATGTTCCCCGCGGGAATGGCCGTGCATGCGGTCGAGCCCCACATCGTCACTGGCGGGGCCTCCCTGCCCAAGGGTATCGTCGGAGTATTCTTTCTGGCCTTCATGGTCTTTCTCCTTACCCAATACGCCCTCTGGGCCGGTGGGTGTATCCTGTTCAAAGCCTGGCGCCCACGGCAGGAATTCTTCGAAGACGACACTCCAAGAATGCAGTCATCCGGCCTCCTCGCCGCAGCCCTTGGAATCGCCATCACTATCGGCTTGTTGTCCACCATCCTCATCAAACTCAATATGGGCTTCGGCGGCGGCACTAAACTCAAGCTGCTCCTATACGGCCCGCAGACCGTTGTGGAGCAGGAATCCGGGGAATGATTTCGTTCCCTGCCCCTGGAATTCGCCGCCTTCGATTCTCATTACTGAAAACACCACAATCTCATGCTGAATCTAACGCTCCTCCTCTCCACTCTCACTCTTACGATTGCGGATGAACAAGCGGAAGCGCTCCTGAAGCAGCACAAGATAAAGACCGACCGGGATTCGCTCTCGAAATTTATGCAGAGCTACTGTGACGGAAATGCCCCGCCTGAAGTTGTCTCGTGGATTGAGGATTTGGGGAGCAAATCGTACTCGGTCAGGGAGCGGGCATCTGCCGAGCTGCGGAACATGCGGATCAGCGCTTTGCCCCTGGTAAAGCGGGCAGCCGATTCTGACGATCTGGAGGTCCGCTACCGGGCTCGCAAGCTCCTGGAGCTTTTTGAGAAGGGAGACTCACAGCGAGCGCAGCTATTGCACGCCATGTTCACCGTGATTGAGAAAAAGAAACTCTCCGGTCTGGCTGGCCACGTCATAAAAATGTTTCCTTTCTGCGAAGCCACTTTTGTGCAGCGGCAGGCTCAGAAAGCGCTCGGAGCGACCTCAACCCCTGAAGACATCAAACTTCTGAAAGGCGCCGCGGTAAACAAGATGCAGCCTCTCGCCGTCGCTGCCGTCCGAGCGTTGGGCGCGTTGGACGCGGATGCAGCGAAGGATGCCGTTATCGAAACGCTGAAATCAGATAGGGATTCGCTGCGCGTTGTGGCTGCCGAAATTCTGGCCATGCGTGCGAATCGGAATTGCCTGAAGCCGCTGGCCGAATTGCTGAACTCCAGCGATGTGGATGTCAGGACCCGCGCAAATCACATCCTGCGTGCGTTGACTGGTAAGAAGATCGTATTCACTGCCTACGCAAAAGAGGAGGAGCGCAAAGGGCCCGTCTCCGAATGGAAGTCCTGGATTGAGAATGAGGGTGTAAAAGCCGAACTGAAGCATCCCTTGAACCTGGACAATATTCTCCTCGGGAGAATCCTGGTCTGCGTGCAGTCACAGAATCGAATCTACGAGCTCGATTCCACCGGCAAGATGGTCTGGGAGAAGAAGAACTTTACCCGCCCGTGGGGATGCCAGGGCCTGCCAAACGGGCACAGACTTGTCGGTAGTTACACATCTCGCATGGTGCAGGAATTCGACGCTGCGGGCAAGGTCGTCTGGAGTAAAACGGGTCTTCCGGGCGGCATTACCAGCGTGCAGCGGCTCGGCAATGGGAACACGCTCGTTGCATGTACTGACGCTCAGAAGATCCTGGAAATCGATCGTGCTGGAAAAATAACCTGGACGGCCGCCGTGTCGGGCAGGCCGTTCTTCGCGCAGAGGCTGGATAATGGCCGGACCCTGGTCACCCTGCACGGGAACAAGAAAGTCGTGGAGGTAGATCGGACCGGCAAGATTGTCTGGTCAGCCAATTTCAAGCTATCGAACCCTCAGTCAGCCAGACGCCTGGAGAATGGGAACACACTTGTGACCGATTACTCAACCCGCCGAGTGATTGAGATGAACCGTGAAGGGAAGGTCATTTGGGAGACGACCGCCAATCGCGTGTACGATGCTCAGCGGCTACCGAATGGCACAACCCTGGTCGTCGATATCACTGGTGTAAAGAAGATCTCGCCAGGCAAGAAAGTGATCTGGGAGCATAAAGTTTCCGGCGCGGTCAGAGCTGTCGCGTATTGAATTCTGATTCCGCCGCCCAAACGAAGCCAGCCTTCGGCGTGTACGCCTCTTAATCTTTATCGTAATCGTTATCTTAATCGTGAGTTTCCGGCAAGCCTGCAAAATCGATCAGGCGCCGCTCGGGGGCCGGATAAGTAGTGGAATCAAGTAAGTTTTTGGGCGGCATGGCCGTGAGGGGATGTGTGGGCGCCTCCATCGTGTTTTGGGGTCGAAAAGTGGCGTACGCCAGCCATAGAAGACGGAACGGCGTGAGCTTCGGACAGACCTCCCCGCGGGCGAGGAGGATGGAGAGGATATGCGGAACTGGACGGCTATGTTTGCGTCATGTGTACGATGCCTTGGTTTGGTTTTTTATGAATTGGAATGTGTCGAGGAAGATTCCCGTCCAGTCGTTCCAGGAGAGGAACCGATGGATGAGCTTTCGCGCGGTTTTGATGATCTGAGCTGGGACAAACACCATGGCATGGATGTAGCGCTTAAATTCCATTTTGAGAAGTTGCGATTGCTCTCGCTTGGGTTCGACGTGGAATGCATGCCAGATTTTCATGTTCCACGCGAGCGAGGCCATTACCATGTACGCCCAATTGGAGGTGAGGTCTCCCGATGGCATGCGCATGGCATGGACTCCGTTCTTGAGTTGCTCGATGAGATTCTCCTGATGACACCGGTCATTGGATTCGAAGACAATCTCTTCCGCTGATTTGTCTTCGAGGTTGCTGATGTAAAAGAAGAACCGTTCTTGTGGGAAGAGTTCCGTCTGGCCCTGGGTGACTTTTATTATTTTCTTGAGGACGATCATGCGGTAGGTCTTTTTGCATGCAGTCGGGCTGTACGGGAATTCGGCAATCCACTCTTCTTCGAGTTGCAGGTTTTTGTATTCTTTTTTGATGACGACCTGTTCTTTAATATTGTCCGGGCGCTCTCTTGGTTTAGTCTTGATCTTGTGCTTTTCACGCCGTTCGAGAGGCTTCCATGCGTCTTCGGGCAGAGCCTCGGCGAGCCCGACGAGGTTCTGCTTTGCATCCATTCCGAAAACAAAGTGCACGCCGCGGTCAGCCCATCTGTCGAGATGAGTGCATTGGCTGAAGTCCGTATCTCCACGAAGCAAAACCGTGTCGAAACACTGGAGCACTAAATCGATGGCCTTATCGATCCAGACGTGGGCGCCTTCCGCCGACCCGCTGTTGCCGGGACGGTTGACGAGGAATAACGGCTCCATCGTATTGGCCAGGGAAACGACCAGCGGCATGTATCCCCAGACGCCTTTGTAGGAAAGACTCATCCCTTCTTTGCATTCGCCGGTTGTGCCGACGATGGTTCCATCAGAGTCAATGACGGCCTGGCGGCGCTGCGACTTGGGGAGAAACCGTTTCCAGACCTTCAGCCGCACTTCATTGAATACTTCCATCAACGTGACCACGTCCTCCTGCTCAAAACGACGGGTGAAGTCGCCGCTGGTGGTCGGGTCGGGAATACGTTTGGCCTGTAGCGCATCAAGAACGGCTTCGCACTTGCGGAGATTTTCGATGTCCTCCAGGCAAGTGCCCCCGCAAAGAATATTAATCGCAATCGTTAATACATGGTCGGATTCGAAATAAGGTTTTCGGACCTTGAACAATCGGAGCTTCGAGTTGATGGCATCGACGAGCCCCAAAGTGTTCGCCAAGTGCACGAAAGCTCCGATGTCACCAGGAGC
>Ga0187827_10005421_pt1 | contig 15125 bp, 16 predicted proteins | sample ETNtaG_39_FD_167969 | JGI IMG/M metagenome (GOLD analysis project Ga0187827, IMG submission 167969) | Marine microbial and viral communities from oxygen minimum zone, Eastern Pacific Ocean - ETNP2014_SV_150_PacBio MetaG (Illumina Assembly) | ecosystem: Environmental > Aquatic > Marine > Hypoxic...
TTCATATGGGCCACGGCGATCTGTGGTATATAGATGCAAGGAAACCTCATAAGGCAGTGAATAGAGGAGATACTGTAAGAACACATATGGTTGTAGATGTTGAGGCTAATGATGATGTAAGAGCTTTAATATGCTAACACCGGTAGAAAATCATCATGATATTTGGTATAAGCGTGATGATTTGTATTGTCCGTGGGGTGATGTGAATGGTGGTAAGGTAAGACAGGCAGAGGCATTATTTGAGACAGAAGAAGTACAATCTAGTTCAGGTGTGATTGCATCTGTGTCTGTACATTCACCTACAGGTCCAGTTATCAGTAGAGTGGCAGAAGAATATGGTAAGTATTGTACTATAGCTATAGGTGGAACTACAGAAGAACGATTAGACAAACTTCCAATGATGAAGTTGACTAAACATTTTGGAGCTGATGTTAAAATAGTTGCAGGACATGGTATGAAGAATGCTATTAATGCAAGAGTGAATGAGATTTGTGAGGAGACAGGTTATCATAATATAGATTATAGTAAACACATTTATCAGAATAGAGATTTGATGTTTAATACTAATGGAGAACAAGTAGTAAATATTCCAGATGATTTAGATGTATTGGTGATGTCTCTTGGTGTTGGTATTCAGTTTGCCTGTGTACTGAAAGGATTGAAACTATTTAATAAGAAAGTAAAAAGAATTATTGGTGTGCAAATTGGACCTGATAGACGAAAACTGATAGATGGTTATCTGAATCAGAATCCATTGACGGAACCAAGATTTGATTTAGAGTATGAGTTATATCAACACAAGTCAGCATATTCTAAATCAGTTAAACAAAAAGTAGGTGGATTTTATTTAGATGATATCTACGAAGCAAAGGCACATCAATGGATGTTAGAAAATATAAATAGTAATCAAAAAATATTATTTTGGTGCGTGGGTAGGAGATTATTGAGTGATGAAGTGGAATCAATTTGTTCACGGTGATTGTTATAATGTGCTGGCCGAAATAGATCCTGGGTCTGTAGATTTAGTTTTTACTAGTCCACCAGATATTTCACAGACAGAGTATGACAAAGACATACAAAGTTACCAGGAGTTTCAGCAAAAGGCTTGTAGAGAATTTTCAAGAATAACAAAAGATGATGGGTTTGTGTTGATTGCTCAGACTGATAGAAAAATTAATGGAGAAATATTAACCAATCATATAACATATTATCAGAGTATGGTTGAATTGGGTTGGAAACTCAAAGACTATAAGATAGTAGTTAGAAATCATCCCGTAGAAAAACGTGATATGTATACGTTCAACTACCAACACTGTTTGATATTCACCCGAACAGGTACCATCAAGCGGTCTGGCGATTTTCTAAAAGGTATTATGGTTTATGATACACAGAAAATGAAAGGGTTTAGTGGACCTTTACAGTTGCATATCTGGAATGAAAATTTTATTGAGTTGATGCTTGAGTATCTAACAAAAGAAAATGATAAGGTGCTAGATCCCTTTGCAGGTTCAGGTGTTGTTCCGTATGTTGCAAAGGGAATGAACAGACAGTATCTTGGATGTGAAATTAATGAAGATGTATATAATGCATCAGTTATGAATACGGCGATAGTATGAAAAACGAACAACCGTATCAATTAAAACATTACCTTAATGCTATCAATCATCAGAAAATTGATCTGATGGATAGTGAAGATGAATTTTGGGAAAAAAGATATCCTACCTTTATAGTGAATAAAGCATTATCATCTTTTCCTGATTGTATTTTGTTTGTTAATGAAATGAATAAGATGCACCACCTAGATAAACGATTGCAATTTCAGTTTTTTCTAAATAGTATAAGATCAAAAAAGAGATTCAGTAAATGGCTCAGGTCTAGCAAGATTAAAAATCTTGAATATGTAAAAGAATACTATGGTTATAGTAATGAAAAGGCTCGACAGGCACTTGACATACTAAATGATGAACAGCTTGAAAAAATAAAAATAACAATTGATCGAGGTGGAAAACATGGAAGAAGTTGACTGGGATCCTGGCTTAATGCTAGAGATCAAATTGGGTGAACCTGATGATTTCTTAAAAATTCGTGAAACTCTTTCCCGCATAGGTGTTGCTTCTAGAAAAGAACGTAAGTTATATCAATCATGTCACATCCTACATAAACAAGGAAGATATTATATAGTTCATTTTAAGGAACTATTTGCTTTAGATGGTAAGATAACAAATTTATCACAGAATGATATTGAAAGACGAAATACTATAGCGGGGCTGTTAGAAGATTGGAATTTAGTAGAAATTTTAGGATTATCAGAACCTAAAGCTCCATTATCACAAATAAAAATAATTTCATATAAAGAAAAAGAAGAATGGATTTTAGAAACAAAATATAATATTGGAAAAAAACGGGAAAATTAGATTATGATTAAATTGATTAGAATGAGATCAGGTGAAGATGTAGTGGGTGAAGTAACAAAAGAAAACGAAGAATTTATTGACATAAAAGATCCTGCGACACTCATGCCCATGTCTGGTGGAGCTAATAATGCTGTCCAGATGGGCATGGTACCGTGGCAACCTTTTAGTAAGAGTAAAGAATTTTCTGTACCAAGAAGTTGGGTTGTAACTGTATCAGAACCAGCTGATGATCTAGAAGATAATTACCGTAGAGTTTACGGTTCAGGTATAGGTGTTCCCCCTAAAAAATTATTACTATCATAAATAGTAGTATGAGCAAGTCCTTCCAAATGGTTCGTAATGCCAGAAAGACTCTGGTTGAACAAAAACAAGAATCTAAAAAATCAGATCCATATAAGGTGATTGTTGTTTCTGAGGCTGGAGATGGACCTCATGCTCCTACTTCAAAAAACCAGGAGTATTTTCGTACAGCTAGAAGGGTTTTAGAGGAGTGTAAAAAACAAAAAATTGAATGCTATATACTTTCTATAGATGGGGCTTATTTTAAATCTATTGAAAATGTACATAGAGTTCATAATAAAGATGATCCTAAAGGATTTGTAGTAGATACTAATACTATAGTAATAGTGCGTGGCCCGGCCTTTATGAGATTGAGTTGGTTGGACTTAATATCTCAATTAGAAAGAACTGGGGCAACTATGGTCAATAGTAGAGATACGCTTGCTGTATGTTCTGATAAGTATAGAGCTGCTATTAGACTTGAAAGGGATGGCTTAACACAACCTAAAACTGCATTAATACCAAATGAAAGTGGTGTTAAACTAGCTGTAGAAAATTTAGATGTAGATTTTCCAGTAGTTCTGAAAACATTGGAAGGATCGAAAGGTGTAGGTGTTGTATTCATAGAGTCTGCAAGGTCTCTAGATGCTATTGTACAATTACTTTTCAAACAAGATCCAGAGGCTGATTTATTACTTCAACAGTATATAAAAACAAATTTTGATGTAAGAGTTATAGTTTTAAATGATACTGTTATGGCTGCTATGTCAAGAGAAGTTTTAGAAGGAGATTTTAGAAGTAATTTTTCACAAGGTGCTAAAGTAAAAGAGTATAAATTAACTGCATTAGAAATTGAGCAAAGTTTATTAGCAGCAAAGGCTGTAAGTGGAGTTTGGACTGCTGTTGATTTTATACCCAGTCAAAAACCAAAAAAAGAACCTCCTTATATTTTAGAAGTTAATCATTCACCAGGTACAGAAGGTATAGAAACAGCAACTGGTAGAAATATAATTAAAGAACTTTTAGATTATTTTCAGAATCCTAAGAATAGACATCCTGTAGCATTAGAAGTGGGTAGATTTGAAAGACTTGAAATTTTGGGCGTAGGTAAGATTGTAGCTAATTTTGATACTGGCAATAGTGCTCGGGCTATAATGCACTGTGATGAATGGGAAGTAAAGGATAAAAAGGTTATATGGAAAAATAATGATAAAACCTTTAAACATGATTTAGTTAAGATGCGAACTTATGAACAGGGAAAATGGTCATGGTCATCTAAAACTCCTATAGAACGCCCCTCAATACATTTAGATATAGATTTTAATGGACGAGTATATAAGGATGTACAATTTATAGTAGATGATAGAAGTCATAAGGTAACTAAATGTTTAATGAATCAAACTTTTATGCGAAGGGCTAATGTTATGGTTAACCCAGCCAAAACTTTTGTAGTTTCGACTAAACATGGTGTAGAGCCAGATGGAACTTTTAAGAAGGGAGCCTTTGACTTATTTTAATTTTTATGTTATAATAGATGCATGAGTGATTTTTATATTAATGTATTGCAACGAGCTGATAAGCTCCTTGTCCGTGAATTTAAAGATGGTAAGCGAATAAAACATAAGGTCAAATATCAACCGACCTTTTATGTTCCTGTGCAAAAAGAAACAGAGTTTAAGACTCTCACAGGTCATTATGTGGCTCCGTATAAGTGTGAATCTATTTACGAAGCTAAATCTTTTTTAGAAAAATACGACGAACAACCAAATTTGGTTTTCGGCATGGAGCGTTTTCCATACACATGGATTGCTGAGAATTATGATGGTGTAGTTGATTGGGATATGAATAAACTTTTTATTCTTACCCTAGATATTGAGGTTCGTTGTGATAATGGATTTCCTGATCCTGAATTAGCCGAAGAGGAGATGCTTTGTATCACGGTTAAGAATCATGCCAATGGTGAGATTCTTGTTTGGGGTCTGGAAGATTATTCTAATGATCGTAAAGATGTAAATTATTTTCATTGTCGTGATGAGAAACATCTATTAGAAAAATTCCTTGAGTTCTGGGACTATATTGGTCCAGATGTCATTACAGGTTGGAATGTTAAGTTCTTTGATATTCCATATCTCTGCAATCGAATTACAAAAATTTTAGACGAAGAAGAAATCAAAAGACTGTCACCTTGGGGTGTTGTACATCCAAGAATGGCGCATATGGTAAATCGTCAGATGCTTATGTTCGATATTTTAGGAGTTTCTATACTTGATTATATGGACTTGTATAAAAAATATACTTACACCAATCAGGAGTCTTATGCTTTAAATCATATTGCATATGTAGAGTTGGGTGAAACTAAACACGAAAACCCACATGAAACATTCCGAGATTGGTATACAAACGATTATCAATCGTTCGTAGATTACAATATACAGGACGTTGAATTGGTAGATCGTCTTGAAGATAAGATGAAACTTATTGAGTTACATCTAACAATGGCGTATGAAGCCAAGATTAATCCAAACGATGTTTTTTCACAGGTTCGTATGTGGGATGTTATTATGTATAATTTTTTAAGAGAGAAAAATTTTATAGTACCTATGAAAAAACCATCTAGAAAGGATGCAAAGTATGAAGGTGCATATGTAAAAGATCCTCAGACTGGCTTACATAATTGGGTGATGTCATTTGACTTGAACAGTTTGTATCCACATCTGATTATGCAGTATAATATTTCACCAGAGACAATGGCAAAAGAAGGTAATGGTCAGGTTAATGTTGAAAAGATGTTAAAGAAAGAAGTTGATATACCTGATGATGGATATACAGTGACCCCGAACGGAGCCAGATTTCGTACAAACCAACAAGGGTTTCTTCCTGCATTGATGGAGAAGTTTTATAGTGATCGGGTAAAGTTTAAAAAATGGACTTTAGAAGCTAAACAGAGATATGAAGATACTAAAGATCCAAAATATAAAAATGAAGTTTCAAAATACAATAACATTCAAATGGCAAGAAAGATTGCATTGAATAGTGCTTATGGTGCAGTAGGCAATCAGTATTTTAGATATTATGATGAGAAGATGGCGACTGCTATAACTACATCAGGTCAGTTAAGTATTCGATGGATTGAGAATAAGGTTAACGAATATCTTAATAAAATTTTATCGACAACTGATGTTGATTATATTATTGCATCTGATACAGATTCGATTTATGTTACGTTTGATGAGTTGGTTTCAAAAGTTAATCCAAAAAACCCTGTAGACTTTTTAGATAAAGTTGCAAAGGAAAAATTAGAACCTTATATTACAAAATGTTTTGAGGAGTTGGCTGAGTATGTAAATGCATATCAACAGAAGATGGACATGGCTAGAGAAGTCATTGCTGACAAGGGTATCTGGACTGCGAAGAAACGATACATCTTGAACGTCCATGACAGTGAAGGTGTGAGATATGCTGAACCACAACTAAAGATAATGGGTATCGAGGCAGTGAAGTCCTCAACACCAGAGCCTTGTCGTGATATGATTAAAACTGCATTGAAAGTAATTATTAATGAAGATGAGATAACATTAAATACATTCATTCAAGATTTTCGTAAAGAGTTTATGGTCATGCCAGCTGAACGTATTGCATATCCAAGATCATGTAACGGTTTAAAGAAGTGGGGAGATAGTTCATCAATCTTTAAGAAAAGTTGTCCGATGCATATCAAAGGTGCATTGATATATAATTTCTTATTGAAAAAGAATAAGCTATCACACAAGTATCCTTTTATACAAGAGGGTGACAAGATAAAATTTATAGAACTTCGGACTCCGAATATTATGCAGGCTAATGTCATTTCATTTATGACAAAACTTCCAAAGGAATTTGACTTGCAAGAAACGATAAACTATGATATAATGTTTGATAAGAGTTTCGTTGAACCTTTAACTTTTATTCTTGAGCAGATTAATTGGCAAGTTGATAGAAGTTATGGAACGCAAAGGACGTTAGAGGCGTTGTTTGGATGATATATTTTTCAGATTTTGAAATATTAGAAAGTTGGAAGAATACAAAAAATAAGACTGGAGTTTATATTCACAGTCCATTTTGTAAGTGCCAATGTGAATACTGTACCTTTAAGGGCACAATATATAATAAGCAAGCATACAAACGATACTATTCAGATTACTTACCAAAATTATTAGAATTCTATAAACCAGTATTAAGTTCAGATATTATACACTGTTACTTTTTTGGTGGGGGCACTCCATCTTTAATGTCTCCTGAAACAATGAGAGACATATTTGATTGTATACCAAATTTTAAAGAAATTCCTCGTAAGGTGATGGAATTTCATATGTGTGATTGGACTAGAGAACAGTTAGATACTTTAAAAGAATATAATTTTAATACTGTAATAGCGTGTGTTCAAACTTTTGATAATGAAATGTTAAGAAAAGAAAGACGACGGAGACCAAAAAGCCCAGAAGTAATTTTTGAGTTTATAGAGTATGCTAATTCTGTAGGGTTACATACAATGTCTGACGTTATCTTTTTTGGTGATTTAGATAGGCTTGCTTCTGATATGCAAACTCTTGCCGATCATAACATTACAGAAATTAGTGTGCAAACTATTTTTGATGAGAAGGGAGCATTTGATGTTGCTGTTACACAAGTTATTAATGAGTTTTTGGAAAATAATTTAGAATATATTAAATGTCCTAGAAACCGTAATAATCCATTCAATGATTTTTGTGATGATGATGGTAATAAAATATTTAAAGAAAGCAAGATATATAAAAAGAATGTAGATTGGTATGAAATGTATAGTGGTGATCTTGGATTTCTAGATGGATTATATACTGACAGAGGTTCAGTCTTTTCAACAGATTTTAATACTTTAGGTATAGGCTCATATAATAATTGGAAACATACCTTTTCTAAAATTGAAGATAGATTGGAATATATTGAAGTGGGTGATACTTATACCCCTACGTGGTATTTAACATATAACAAAAAAAATTATCCTACTAAAAAATTAGTAGCAGAGTTTTATAAAAAACTAGAAGATAATATAGGTGAACCACCTGATGGAATTACTTTTAGTTTTAAAACAGCAGTAAAACAGCATAAGGAAGATACTGTAAATAAATCGGTTGCTAGAGAGTTGGTGGAACCATCTGTTAGTTGGGAAGAAGATTCTATAATAGTATCAGATTATATAAGTAAGTTGAAAAATTTATATCCAGGTTGGAATTGGCAATGAACCAAGAACTATATGATTATTTGAAAGAGCATGACTTCTACCTAAACAAGGGAGAGTTTCGTTATTGCACAGAGAAGTATGGTAAGGAAGTTTTTCGTGAAACTATTGGCCACTATGTCGCCGAAGAGCGGCCGCCGTTTCCTTTTCGTGAAATACCGTACAGTGATATGGTAGATAACTTTCGTAAACTTCAAAAGGTAGATTACACAAATTTTATTACACCAATAGAGCAGATAGAAAATGAAGTAGTAGAGAAGTACGATGACTACAAATATGAGTTTCGGACTTGCGGACAGGGCATTATAGACGGTCCTACGGCATATAATCTGTGTTCTGACTATTTTATGAATCATTTACGTTTACGGTGTGGTTCGTATGGTTACATGGCACCTGCACAGGTTTGGGAAGAAGGAACTGCAAAGAAGATATGGTCATCTATAGGTGGGCTATGGAGAGGGGTAAACAGTACGGCAGATTTGAGTCCAAAGAGTGTAATGGAAGTATTACGTCTTGGAACATATATTGCAACTCAGTTTAAACCTATTGTTGCAAAGGTCATTTATAATATGACAGATGCTAAGACTGTACTTGATACGTCTATGGGTTGGGGTGATAGACTAACAGGATTTTTTGCATCAAATGCTACACACTATATTGGGTGTGATCCAAACCCAAATACATTTAAGATATATTCTGAAATGATAAAAGAATATAGTAAGATGGCACCAGGTAAGACTACAGAGATATACCGATGTGGCGCTGAAGATTTGCCATGGGACAAGATAAAGAATATTGATTGTGCATTTACTAGTCCGCCATATTTTTCTACAGAACGATATAATGAAGGCGGACAGTTTGAAGAAGATCAATCTTGGGCAAAGTTTAATGAATATGAAAAATGGCGTGATGAATTTTACTTACCAGTTGCACTAAATAGTTTTAACGCTTTAAGTGATAATGGATTTTTATTGACCAACATTATGGATCCAAAAATTAAGGGGACTAGGTATCATTCATGTGATGAATTGGTAGATAGCCTCCAGCCTGATTTTCTAGGACAAATTGGAATGAGAATCATGCAACGACCTCAAGGGAAGAACAAATTTAAAACAAAAGAGGAGTTGGTGGAGTTTATGAACAAACTCTACATAGAAAATGTATGGTGTTTTGGAAAAAACAAAATATTTGATTTCTGGCGTCATACTAGACGGGCAACTTTGGAAGGTCTGTTCCAGTAGGAGGCACAACAATGATAAAGGCTTTTTATAAAAGTAAGAAGTGGGCCTTATGGGCTTATGGAGGAGGCGCCGCATTGATTGCCTCACTATGGATACAAGTACAGATTACTGTAGCCATAAACACATGGTATGGTGGGTTCTATAATCTACTCCAAACTTCCGCAGAGTATAAAGATAAACAGGTAGAAGGCATTGCACTGTTCTATGAAAAGTTAGTTAGTATATCTTACATTACAAATGGGTTTGAAGGTGAACCATCGTTTGCTGTACTGGCATTCCCTTATGTAATATTGGCTGTACTAACAGGTTGGTTCACCAGAATCTATGGACTGAGATGGCGTGAGGCGATTACGTTTGATTATATTCCAAGATGGAGAACAGTAAAGGAAGAGATAGAAGGTGCATCTCAACGTATACAGGAAGATTGTAATAGGTTTGCTAGAATTGTTGAGTCGTTAGGCTTACAAGTAGTAAGAGCTGTGATGACATTGGTGGCATTTATTCCGGTACTATGGGGATTGAGTGAGCACGTTACAATACCATTCTTTAGTCAGATTCCAGGTTCATTAGTATGGGTAACACTTGCTGTGTCTATGGGTGGTTTAGTAATCTCATGGTTTGTTGGTTGGAAACTACCAGGATTAGAATACAACAATCAGAAGGTAGAGGCAGCATTTAGAAAAGATTTAGTATTAGGTGAAGATGATAAGGTCCAATATGCTCAGCCTGATACAATATGGAGTTTGTTTACTGGTATAAAATTCAACTATCATAGACTGTATTTACACTATGGTTACTTTGATACATGGATGATTACCTATGACCAGTTTATGGTTATTGTTCCGTATCTTATTATGGGACCGAGTCTATTTACTGGTGCAATAATGTTAGGTATATTAGTACAGGTATCTAATGCGTTCAGTAGAGTACATGGTGGGTTCGCCTTGTTCTTACATAACTGGACAACAATTACAGAGCTGAGAAGTATTTGGAAACGTCTACATGAATTTGAAAAGAATTTAGATAGGTATGAAGTTAAATAATGTTAGTGGCTGTATATGAAAATAAGAGATACCAAACTGTTTATATACCTTATGAGAAAAAGGAAGAGTTAGAAAAGTTGTTTGCAGAAGAAGGTATTAAATGGTACACAATGGGTTGGAGTGAAGGAGAAAAAGAAAATGTCGAACTTCTTGAAGAATGTAATTAAGGAGACAGGAAATGAATATGGTACGATTGTTAGTGATGGCCTTTCTACCGCTGATGTTAGTGGGTATGTGGATACTGGCTCTTATATTTTTAATGCCCTTGTATCTGGTAGTCTGTACGGCGGGATACCTAAAAACAAAATTACAGCGATTGCGGGAGAGTCTGCGACTGGCAAGACGTTCTTTGTTCTAGGTGTTTGTAAGGCGTTTTTAGAAGATAACCCTGATGGTAGTGTGGTGTTTTTTGAAAGTGAATCAGCTATCACCAAAAATATGATTGAGGAACGTGGTATAGATTCTTCTCGTATGGTGATACTACCTGTGACTACAGTGCAAGAGTTTCGACATCAATCTTTAGCAGTGCTTGGTGCATATGAAGATGATGAAGAACAGAAACCATTATTGATGTGTCTTGACAGCCTTGGTATGTTATCTACAACGAAAGAGATAGAAGATACAGAAGCTGGTAAAGAAACCAGAGATATGACACGGTCACAGATTGTTAAAGCTACATTTCGTGTACTGACATTGAAACTTGGTAAACTTGGTGTGCCATTGATTCTAACGAATCATACCTATGATGTGATTGGTTCAATGTTCCCACAGAAAGAGATGGGTGGTGGTTCTGGTTTGAAGTATGCTGCATCACAGATTATCTATCTGTCAAAGAAGAAAGAAAAGGTTGGAACAGAAATTGTTGGTAATATAATTCATTGCAAAACATATAAGTCTAGATTGACCAAAGAGAATCAGATGGTAGATGTCAGATTATCTTATACAAAAGGTTTAGATAGATACTATGGATTACTTGACTTGGCCGAGAAATATGATATAATAAGTAAAGTATCTACCAGGTATGAATTGCCTGATGGATCAAAGATATTTGGTAAACAGATTAATGAAAATCCAGAAAAATATTTTACGGAAGAAATTATGTCAAAGTTAGAAGATGCAGCGCATAAAGAGTTTAGTTATGGTTGAGCGCAATGAGAAGCTACGTTACTACGCAGCTGCGTTAAAGTACGATACAGTAGAACATAGGAAGAGTGGCGAAGCTGCCTTTAGAATTAGAGAAGGTAAGTTTAAAGGTATAATCTATAATTATGTGGATATTAAATTTCCTATATATGATGATGATGGTGGGATGATTGATCCAGAGTTAGCAGCAGAGTTGCCTTTGAGATTTAATTTTGATATTTTATCAAATCCAACAGATTATACAATGGAACAATTGGAAAAAGATGATGAGTTTGGTACTATATTGGGAGATATCTTACTAACTGAATTAAAAGAAGCCTTAGACCGAGATGCACTGAAATTTAATTATGAGAATAGAAACAACAATACTGAGCAATCTACTTTACAATGAAGAATACACTAGAAAGGTAATACCATTTATACGTCAAGAATATTTTTCCGATCATACAGAACGGACTATATTCAAAACGATTAATGATTATGTAGAAAAATATAATAACAGTCCTACAATAGAATCACTTAATATTGATATTCAGAAAGCTGTTTTAAATGAAGATCAACATAAAACGATTCAAGGATATCTTTCTGAACTTTCTCCATCAGAATCAGATTTTCAATGGTTAGTCGATCAAACTGAAAACTGGTGTAAAGACCGAGCCATATATAATGCCATATTTTCTGGCATACAAATTATAGACGGCAAAGATAAGAAACAGACTCCAGAAGCTATCCCAGAAATTTTGTCCGATGCACTTGCAGTATCTTTTGATACTAATGTCGGACATGACTATATCGAACAATCTGATGAACGGTTTGATTTTTATCATACTGTAGAAGAAAAGATTCCGTTTGATCTAGAATTTTTTAACAAAATAACTAAAGGCGGTATGCCGAACAAAACTTTGAATATTGTTTTGGCAGGTACAGGTGTGGGTAAATCTTTAGTTATGTGCCATATTGCTGCATCCACATTAATGCAAAATCTCAATGTATTGTATATAACATTAGAGATGGCTGAACAGAAAATTGCCGAACGTATAGATGCAAACCTTATGAACATTTCCTTGGATGATTTACACGATTTACCAAAGAGAATGTTTACTGATAAGATTGGACGCATTAAGAAAAAGACCAGAGGGCAGTTGATAGTCAAAGAGTATCCTACTGCATCAGCACATTGTGGTCATTTTCGTGCATTGTTAAATGAGTTGGCTCTAAAGAAATCTTTTAGACCAGATATTGTATTCGTAGATTATCTAAATATTTGTTCGTCTAGTAGATTTAAAATGGGTAACAGTATTAACTCATATTCATATATCAAATCTATTGCAGAAGAAATGAGGGGCCTTGCAGTAGAATTTAATATACCAATCATGTCTGCAACACAAACAACAAGAAGTGGGTTTGTATCAACAGATGTAGGTCTGGAAGATACATCCGAATCTTTTGGATTACCTGCAACAGCAGATTTGATGTTTGCAATTATATCTACAGAAGAATTAGAAAAATTAAATCAGATATTAGTAAAACAATTAAAAAATCGTTATAATGATCCAACTATCAATAAACGATTTATTATAGGTGTAGACCGAGCTAAAATGAAATTATATGACGTTTCACAGACAGCTCAAGACGATTTAGTAGATACCGGGCAGGAAGCAGAGACAGTATTCGATAAATTTAAAGATTTCAAAATGTAGAATATATAAATATAAGAAAACTTTGTGGAGTACACATGAAATCTTATCAACAATTTCTTCTTTCTGAAGGAAAAATAGACGCTACGAAATTTGAAGGCGACCTATTAGCAGCTATGGGAGCATCTAGTCCCGGTAGTACAAATGCAAAATGGCCCGCTCATAAAAATTCTAAAGTTCCAGCAGTTGTATTAGCCCGAGGCATAGTAAAAAAGATGCAGAAGGATGGAGTTTCTTTAGGAGACCCAGGTAGAACTTCAGGCGGTTCTTCAAAATCAGATTTAACAGATTTATACCTTAATATGGGAGCTAAGTCAGGTGAACCAAAAACAGATGTACAATTTGGTGGTATGAACTTATCGGTTAAACAGGCTGGCGGAGCTCAAATTATGGCAGCTCAAGGTCCAGAAGCAGCTGCTATTATACAAGCTTCAGTAAAACATATTCCAGGAGTAAGTGCCGAAGCTGCAAAATTAGCAACGGCCGCAGGTGAAATGGTGAAACACGTTTTAGCCTCACCTGGGTTTTATGATTTTAGAGGTGGAGCTGTACGACCATTAGAATTAAGAGCCAAAAAGAAACATGGAGTGGATAAGGTTTCTGAATTGCCAGATGAAGAAAGAGCTAAAATACAGGCAATGTCAAAGAAAGTTGGTGCTGCAGATAAATCTTTAAGTAGAATGTTAGGAATCGGAAGTGAACCAGCATCTAAAAAGGATATAGAAGAATTTGCAGGACTCGCTGTGCAACTTGGTATAGCCGATAAAATAGCCAAAGGTATTCCTGGTTTTCTAGGAGCCGAATCTACTAAACGAGGAATATTCACAGAAGCAGCAACAGGCAAATATAAATTTAAACCTAAATCGTCTATTGCAGATCATATGTTTGCATGGGGAACAGATTTAGAAAATCCGGCATATGGTTTAGAAACTGCTGACCACTTTATAAATGAAGTTCTTTCTGGAGGAGTAAAATACCAATATAATGTCAGAGATCGAGGCGGAGTTAGTTCAGCTAAGGGAAATGCCATGATAGATGCAGGTGCAACCGATAAGATGATAAATGCCAAGGCTCGTGGTGGTTCTATTAGATTTTCTATAGGTAAAATTGCATTGAAAGGATGGCAAAAATTAATAGAAGATGAGAGTTGTATGGTAGATTTGGATGATGGGGAGAGACAATTTATAACAGAAATGACAGATGAATTAGGTGAGATTCATAGAACTTATTTGACAGAAAATATTGAGCAAGTTGAAATGTTTTTGATTCAAGAAGGTTTTTTTGATAGATTAACGGATTTGAAAAAGGCAGCAAAATCTAAAATAGCTGATTATGCAAACAAGGTTAGAGATGCTGTTACTTTTGTAGTAGACAAATTGAAAGAGTGGATTAAATTTGTTGGAGAATGGACTATGAAATTAGCTAAAAATCCTGGTGCGTTTATGACAGTGTTTCAGTTAGATCCACAAATAAGATTCGACTATAACTTTATATCTGCATAACTGTAAGAATTTAGGAAAATAAAATGTATAGATCAGAAAGAAATACAATCAGACAAGTATTAGGTGAAGCTAAAGGATATGGTGTAGGTGTAATATACTGGGATGATCCACAGTTTGATCCAGAGAATCCTACAGTAGCAATTCGTGGCTATGGTACAATGTCTATTGATTTTCTACAAGAAAACATTGCTAATGAGTTGGCAGAATTATCAAAGAAAACAAAGACTGGTGGATTAGATATTGTAGCAAATCATTTTTTACTTGATGAGAAAAGTGCGTTCATGTATAAAGTAAAAGCCTATATGGACGTGAAACAAGAATTAAGTTCGTCTAAAGTAAAACGTAAACTTACCATGATGAAAAAGAAATAAGCCGATACATATTAATGCTAAAACTAGAAGAAGATAATGAAAACATTTAAACAATATTTAAGTGAAGAAGGGCCAGTTGGTGATGGTGATTGCTTTCATGTTGCTGGTAGGGCAATGATAGATATGACTGATGAGCAAGAGGTGTATGGTATGAAATTAGTTCATGCTTTTGTTTATGGAC
>Ga0187827_10005427_pt1 | contig 15123 bp, 10 predicted proteins | sample ETNtaG_39_FD_167969 | JGI IMG/M metagenome (GOLD analysis project Ga0187827, IMG submission 167969) | Marine microbial and viral communities from oxygen minimum zone, Eastern Pacific Ocean - ETNP2014_SV_150_PacBio MetaG (Illumina Assembly) | ecosystem: Environmental > Aquatic > Marine > Hypoxic...
GAATCTGATGTTGATCTATACAATACATCCGCCTGATGGAACTCCTCCTTCAATAGGTGACAAATTTCATATTGGTCCCAAGCAACCTTTTCCCCGTGGCCAGTATTACAGGTTTTCTACAGAAAAGTCATCAGTTGATCCCAGCACTGTAAAAGCGGAACTTGACCAGGTCAGGGTTGTTCCTAATCCATATTTAGGTTCAGCTGCGTGGGATATAGGCAGAGCTACCCATAAGCTTGCATTTGTTAACCTTCCACCTGTTTGTGAGATAGATATTTACAATGTTGCTGGAGAACATGTTAGGACTATCGACCATAAAGGTGTCCGGTCATTGGGCATTCGAGTTACCCCTGGTGCGGGTAGAGGATTTACCTATACAAGGGAGACACGTGGAGTTCATGAGTGGGAAATGATCAATAAAGATCAACTTGAAGTTGCATCAGGGCTATATATATATGTGGTCACAACGCCAGAGGGTTACCAGACTACCGGTAAGTTTGCGATCATAAGATGAAAACGGTATTCATTTCATATTACCCAGCTTTTTTGAAAATTCCTGTCGGTTCTCGCGAGTCCGGAATGGATGGGGCATTTGTGGCCCTTGCTGAAGAGCCTACTTCGCTGTATTGGAATCCTGCAGGGATGGCTTTTGGTGAACACTTTGAATGAAAAGTATCCGTTACTAAACATCATGCTTTACCTTTAAAGAGTTCAGACTTAGGATAAATACTCCTTTACCCAATAAGGTCTAATTGGCATAATGCTCTGAGCGTTAATCCGAAAAGCCAAGCCAAATTGTCCAGTGGCCGCGGTTCTGACAGGCCCGAGACTTTTTGATAGCCACCCTGATCGATGGAATCATCAGTCAAGTTTTCCAGCAACCAGTTACGAGCCGCCAGTGCCTTGGGCCGATAAGTTTCAAGAAGAGTCTCATCTAGGAAACCGGATTGTTTGACCGCAACGAAGGACAATATTGCCGCAGCAGTCATGCCCACCCATTTATCATCACGCGTGCTCATTCCAACGGAACCGTCGTCAAATTGACATTCATCAAATTGCCATTGCATAGAACGACAACATTTTTCAGCAATGGCAATTTTCATGGACTCATCATTCGTGAACCGATGCAGTGCCGTAAGAAACTCGATCGCGCCCACCGAAGAAAATCCCCATGCGATATCCGAAGAAGCTTTACCTGAAAAATGTTCAAAACTATCCACGCTGGTGGGCGCAATAATCCAAGACCCAATTCTGGATGACCAGCACCCTTTGTATGTTCCCAGCTCACACTCTGTCAGATAGTATTGGGCCAGTCTTTCAGAATGTCGAAGCACTTCTTTCCGCTTCGTCAACTCGTAATAGGCAATAAGGCCACGTCCCATGTGGCAAAGATCATCAGAGTTAGCAGCGTCTTCAACATCATGGGTCCGATTACCATACCCATTTCTGAAATAGCTTCCCTTTTCCCATCGATAATAAAGAAGCCACTCGTAAATCGCTGCGGCCTTAGAATCCATAGCTCTTTCATAGGGGTTGATTTCTCGAAAAGATTTGTAGCCAGCCAAAGCCATTCCTTGGATAAAAGGCCAGTTTAAAATGTTTGTCGACCATTTTTTTAAGTAATCATTAGGGCCGAATTCCGCTTCCATGAATTGTATCCAATCTTGGGCATAATGATCTGGTTCATTCGGTGGATTTCGAAGGCAGGATAAGTAAAAAACGATATAGCGGTCGGCGACCTCCTTGTAAATATTTATGCCAGTAAGTTCCCATGCATGATAAAGTCCAATGGCAAGAAACGTGGGGCTGTGAAAATTGCAGGAGGTTACCATGTTTTCTGTAAACACAAAAGGACAGGTTGATGGGTTTACACGGCCGTAAGGGGTTTGCCAAGATACAAATCGGTCAGCCAACAGAGTGACTGCGTCCAGCCTTTTCTTTTCCAGCCCGGATTCCATCAAGATGTTGTTCATAACACTATTCCTTACCAGATGTACTATTCTCTAGTTTGCGCTAGACTATCCAGTTCCATTAAATAATAATGATCAGCTCATTTGACTGCAATTTATTTTCGCTTCGTCAAAGTTAACTATAACACACAGATGGAATATTTGTGTTCATTACTGTATTTTCAATATAGAAATATTAATACATCAATGATTATTTGTTCTGATATTTTTCATGGGGTCTGTATAATCAAGCAAAATACCCACGGAGTTATAAAATGAGTGAAGATCAAATTGTAAAGGCTGCAGTCGTAGGATTGGGACAGTTTGGGTTAAAATATATTGATTCTCTCCGTGCATTGCCACTGGTGGAGGTTACTTGGGTAGTTGGACGTCGCTTGGAGCATTCCACCCAGGTGGCTCAGGAGTACCACATTCAAAATGGAACACATGAATTAGAGAAGGCGCTGGACGATTCGGAGTTGGACGTCGTAGTAGTTGTGACGCCGGAAGGTACTCATCGGGAGATCACGGTAAAAGCACTGGAGGCCGATAAACATGTGATTGTGGAGAAGCCGTTTGCAACGAATGACGCGGATGCTGAAGCGATGATAGATGCGCAGAAAGCTTCTGGGAAATTATTGATGACCGCATTTTTATTACGATTTGATTACCGTTACGCGCAGCTCAAGCTACGGCTTGAGGAACTGGGTCGAATCTTGAATATCTATGCCTGGCGAAATTTTGATAGAAATTTATTTCAAGTTTACAGTCGAACGCATAGCTTTTTGGAAAACGCGATTCATGATCTTGACCTGATTCAGTGGATCCTGGGTGATGATTCCCTTTTAGAAGCACACGGTTTTTGCCGTAACACAATGGGCTTGGCTAACCCAGACATCAATTGGGGCATATTGGAATTCGCATCGGGAGCGTTAGCGACTGTTCAGACGAGTTGGCTTTATCCTGAACAAAAGCATACGGACCTGCAATGGAACGCAGGCTTGCAAGTAATGGCTGAGCGGGGAGTGCTGGAAGTCGCAAACGACCGACAAGGATTTACGGCTAATACAGAACAATCAGGAATTCTTCTTCTCGATCAGACTGGTTGGGCGGACTTAAATGCTGAGCCTCGGGGCGCGTTTGGAGCAATGCTTCGTCACTTCATAGCTTGTGTTCGGGGACAAGCAACGTATGCAGGGACAACTCCGGAGGAGGCACTTGGTTCACTTCGAATTGCTAACGAATTGATTAAAAGCGCTTCCAAAAGATTGTAAAGGTGGATAAATGACAGTGATCCAAGAGAATTTGGTTTTTCAATTTCCAAAAGAAGGTATTTCCGCACGCGCACGACTTTTGCCGGAAGTTGCTCCTAAAACTGTGTTGGAGATAGTAGCAGGTCTACCGTTTGAAGGAATGAGCCACCACGGGATTTACTCAGGAAGCGAATGCGTCCTTTTGTTGGATCAATTCATCCAAATTGAGCAGGAGAATGCTCGGAGTGTCATCAAAAAAGGGGAGATCGCGTATACCTATATGAAGGCTGGTCAAGCTTATGGGGTAGAGGAAGATTTTTCGGAAATATGTTGGTTTTATGACATTGATGCAGAGCCGAGAATGTGGGAGGGACCGGTTTTGGTCAACGTTTTTGCAGAATTTATCGAACCGGTAGACGAGTTTTTTAGTTTGTGCCGACGGATGCGACGCGAAGGAGTAAAAGAGTTAAGAGTTGAAGAGGAAAAATGAATAATCGGGATACTGTGCTTGCCGTATTAGAGATGTATGAATTAGGAGCAATACGAACTATTCATGAGCTTCAGGGCGGTATGTTTCTGAAACCCTTGAAGGTAGAGTCTGATCGGGGAACATTTGTTTTACGATTACATACTTTTCGTGAAGAATCTTCTTTATTCCAATATCAAGCAGAAATACTTCAACAAGCTGCGCTGGAAGGGGTGCTGTGTCCTCAGGTAATTCCAACAGACGATGGTTCCTGGGGGGTCCCTACCCCCGATGGTTATTTTGCTATACATGAATACGTTGAGGGTGTCATGAACGATTGGGAGACTTGGTATAGGTTAAAAGCATGTCCGGGTTTTCTTGAAGGATTAGGTCGTCACGTAGCAAGAATGCATGATATGCTTCGTCGAATCAAAGTAGATGGAGAAGAAACTTTAGATATTACTTTACCACCGATTCAGTTTGAAGAATTAGAGGCCGTTAGGCTTAACTGGCGTGAGGGATTGGAGTGGTTGATCAAGAAACCTTGCGCTACTGAACCGGCACCTCGAAAGTTGTTAGAAGTTGCAGATCGCGTCGAAGTATATTGGGATCGGTTGGAAAAGGGAGCCATCGAAAGCGGACTGGTGAACCTGGTCACCCAGCCAGTTCATGGTGATGTATCAGCGGTAAATTTAATTTTTAGTAATCAAGGAACAGAAGATCCAGAGCAAGCGGTTTTTATCGATTGGGATTGTGTACACCAAGGCCCAAGGATTTACGATGCTTTAGGTGATATTCTCTTACGCTGCCCATCTGGACGTCCAGAGTGGAATCGTTTTTCTTTAAACGAAATTACACGATATCTAAATAGTTATAGCGCAACAAGCGAAGTACCACTAGAGGATGGTGAACTAGAAACCATTGGTGTGTGCCTATTGGCTCGCCAACTCGAAGATTTGCGCCAAAGGTTGCAAATTGCTCCAGAATTGCCGGAATCGGCGGGAAAGAAAAACGCACGATTGATAGAGATGCGCTTGGAAATGATGGACCAAATTGAGATGGACCCTAGCGTTTACTTAAGAATCAAAACCATGACATAGATTTAAAGGAGATACAAAATGACTCTCTCAACTTCATCAGACTTTAACCGATATCATCCCGAATCACTTGACCTTGAAACTATGTTAATCAACATCCGAAGCGACACCCAGACGTTACCAACTGAGACTATGCGGCGCGCTATCTATGAAGCAGAGTTAGGAGATGATACCTACGATGAGGATCCAACTGTACATCGGTTCGAAGCATTGGCTGCCGAAATGACAGGCATGGAGGCCGCTTTATTGGTCATAAGTGGAAATATGGGAAATTTGACAGCTTTGATGACTCATGCCCATCATGGAGATGAAGTAATAATTGATTTAGACTCACACATCTACTATTATGAAGAAGGTGGGTTGGCAAATATAGCAGGATTGATGCCAATGCCAGTTAAAAGCCATCAGGGAATGTTAGATCCTGATGATGTGCGCGCAGTTATTCGAAAACCAAACCTTCATTACCCTATCCCGCGTTTGCTTTGCTTGGAAAATACACATAACCGTAGCGGTGGACGTGTTGTTCCGTTGGATTTACACATAGAACTTTGCAAAGTAGCAAGAGAATCTGATATGTCAATACATTTGGATGGTGCACGTATTTTTAATGCTGCCTTAGCATCGGGAGTTTCGGTAAAAGAATATACTCGGCATGTTGATTCAATGATGTTTTGTCTCTCAAAGGGTCTAGGAGCTCCATTAGGCTCAGTTCTTGTAGGGTCTCGTGAGTTTGTGGAAAGAGCAGATTTTCATCGGAAACGACTTGGAGGTGGAATGAGGCAAGCTGGTTTAATTGCAGCCGCCGGGATCGTTGCGTTAGGTCAGATGGTTGATCGGTTGGTGGAAGACCACGCAAATGCCAAGTACCTTGCCGAGGCTATTAATGAGATCCCAGGCTTGACCGTGGGAATTAAGACGGTGGAGACTAACATGGTTTACATCGATCATACTGGAACTGGACTGGATACTGGAGAGATATTAAACCGGTTAAAAGAGTGGGGGTTGATAGCCTCTGGTCGCCCGCCTCACCATGTTCGAATGGTGACAAACCTGCATCATGAGCCTGAGGTCATCGATGAAGTTATTCGGCGAATCAAGCTTGCTTTCAAATCATGAGCTTGAGTCCAAAGCAGTTGCTGACATTAGAACGCGCGCGGGAGCTGCTCGAGCAGTTGGTTGCGTTTAACACTATTAATCCGATGGGGAAAACTTATGAGGGTGTTCTAGCAGTCGAGACGGAAGCAAATAATTTTGTTGCGAAGCGTTTCACCGGGCTTGAGCAGGAACGTATCACAAGTGGTCCTTGCCATGAAAGCTTATTGATGAAACTACCAGGTGAGGACAAAAGTCTGTCGCCTATATTATTCGAATCCCATATGGATACTGTGCCTGCCGATGACTGGATGGAAAGGGCCTTAACTCCGCGGCTGGAAAATGGTATGCTTTATGCAAGAGGGGCATGTGATGACAAGGGTTCGCTTGTAGCGATGCTTTTGGCACTTGAGGACGTCTGGCATGGAAACACACCACCTCCTCATCCGATCTGGATGTTGGTAGCTGGAGATGAAGAGTACGCGCAAACAGGCATAAAGGCATTTCGAGAACGTAGTGATTCTCTGGCTTTAGGAGTTTTCGGTGAACCGACGAAACTTCAGCCCGTTGTTCAACATAAGGGCACTGTGCGATGGGATATTGAAGTCCATGGTCGTTCGGCCCATACTTCACGGCCTGAGCTGGGGATAAATGCAATCCGTTTTGCTGTGGAGGCGATTGCTGAATTAGAAGTAATGCAAAAAGAACTGCATACAAGGCATCCGAATGCTTTAATGACCGGTCCAATGTTGACGGTTACGATGATTCATGGGGGTAGAACGCGAAATGCTGTACCCGATTTATGCACCTTATCCATCGATCATCGGGTCGTGCCGGGGATGGACCCGATGACAGCTCGTGAAACAGTGATTAATCGGCTAGCAGAGATCGAAAATGCTACTTTTACTCATACAACTCCACAGCTGATAACCCCACCACTTGCGACGGATCCAGAACACTCATTTTGTCAAGCTATACTGGAGATTTGCAGACAATATCAGGAGGTGGCCCAATTAAGGGGCGAACCCTATGGTACGGATGCTGCTTGGATTGCAGACCGTGCGCCGGCCTTAGTTTTGGGGCCAGGGGACATTACTTATGCTCATGCCGTTGATGAGCGGATAGCACTGGCTGATGTGGTGACTGGAGCTAAGATTTATCGTGATATCATGCTGACACGTTTCACGGATTGAGTTGATGCCGTATCAGATATAAACGTTTTCATGATAAATGATAGCGGAATTATATGATATTGCAATAATTCGCCACCCTTTCCGTTAGCCCGATCTGAAATTTGCCAACCTCTTTAATTTTTCAATGCCTTTGAATATTTGAGATGATGATATGATGTGATAGAAAACAACTTTTAAATCATACTAGCAAATTAGAAATTCGGTTGGAGTCAGGTCATTTAATAAGATTGATAATTCAAAACAAATTAATGTTGCAAATTTATTTATAAAGATAATTAGCGAAAGGCTAGATATTTTTATGTCAAATTCAAAAATATCAGTAGTTGATGAGATATCTGAAATATCAGCTTCATCAACTAACAAGACCCGGTCCGAAGATATTATACCTCCGCGTCAGAAATTTGGTTGGGCAGCTGGTGGATTTATGGAAAACGGCTTGTCATTTGGTATCACGGCCCTTTCTTATCCGATCTACAATATTGCCCTAGGTGTTCCTGCTCAGTGGCTTGGTTGGGCTTTAGCAATACCCCGATTTTTCGATGCTATTACTGACCCCTTTATTGGCAACTGGTCAGACAATACCCGATCTAAATGGGGACGTCGTCGTCCATACATGATTATTGGTGCATTAATTAGTGGGTTATCTTTTTCCTTAATCTGGATTCCGCCACTTGGATTCAGTGATGTTGGTCGTTTCATCTGGTACTTGATCTTTAGTGGTATAATGTTTCTGAGCTTTGGTCTTTTCTTAATCCCCTGGTATGCGCTTGGATATGAGTTGAGTCCGGATTCTGCTGAACGGACTAGAATGATGAGCTATAAGGTTATCGCCGCTAATTTGGCTGGACTAGCCGTTCCATGGCTTTACTGGCTTTCTCAACGGGAGATATTCCATGGGGATGAAATTACTGGTGTAAGATATGTTGGTATGACATTTGGTATGATCGCACTTTTCGCGGGTCTTTTGTCTGTTATTTTGTGTCGCGAACGGACTGAAATCTATACTCAGCCAAAAGTGCAATTTATTAAAGCGGTAAAGTCAACTCTGAATAATAAAGCATTTGTCTTTTTAACAATAACGTTTATTTGCTGTCTTGTTGGTACGTTCATAATATCACCATTAACCCTTTACATCCTTATATACCATGTTGCTGATGGTGATAAGAGTTTTGGTGCACTCCTATCTGGAGTAAGTGGTTGGGGATTTTCTATTTTCCAAATTATTCTATCACGCCCAACTGCATCCCTGGGAAACAGATGGGGAAAACGTAATGTGTTATGTTTAGGTATCGTAATTATGGCTTTTGGCTATCTTTCATCGTGGTTTTTGTACACACCGAATGATCCCTGGTTATCGATTATTCCTTTGCCTATCATGTGTGTTGGATCTCTTTGCATATACCTCCTCCATGCGGCCATGGTCGCTGATATTTGTGACGTTGATGAACTTGATTCTGGATTGCGTCGTGAAGGAATATTTGCCGCTGTAACCCAATTTGCATACAAGGGTTCAATTGCTTTAAGTAGTGCTTTAACAGGTTATATAGTTTTCTTTTCTGGGTTTATTGAGGGAGAAATACCCTCTGAGGGTACTATCTTGACAATGCGGTTACTATATCTGATTTTCCCGACCATTCTGTTGTCGATAGCATTTATTTTTGCTTGGTTTAACCCATTGACTGACAGTGCAGTGAAAAAAAATCGCTTGCAACTTGACAATCGAAAAGTGACAGAAGAATATATATAAATCATTGATAAACCTTAATTTATAAAAATACCAATTGAGGTTTATAAAGGTAAAATGATAAAACTCTTAATAAAAATTGCTTTTATCCTTTTTTTGGGTTTCATAATCCCAGCCAATTCTCAAGTTTATACTGATTTTGAAGAGAAAGGATATCCTCTTCCTAGGGATGCTGGATTTCGGGCTGCAACCCTTGTGGCTGAAAGCAAAAAAGGAAGTTTGTTGGCCAATGTAGCCTACGTTGATGAAAATGGGAATCCGATCGATTGGTTTTTTGATGGATTTATACTGCTACGTATAAATATTGAATATGTTAATGGTATCACAGACAAGGAAACTTGGGAAGAATGGTTGGGTGCTTTATTTGACAATGAAGTGATGCGTGTAAAAAGAGCTGTTAACGAAGCCCGCAACTCACTAGGTGAACCGCTTAAACCAATAAAATTGATGACGTTTATTCCATACACTTCTCCTGATCAAAACAATTTTGGAGATGTTGATGGGGATGGTGTTTCTGAGAATTTCAGCCGTCTGGAGGACCGTCGTAAAGCGATTGATTGGTATATTAATGAAGTATTAAGTCGTTTTGAAAAGATCCATCAAGACAATCTTGAGTGGTGGGGATTTTATTGGACCGGTGAAGGAGTTTATGAAGGGGAAGACCAGGGTTCCATTCGTGCCGCCGCCGACGCTGTCCACGATCATGAACTAAAATTGCTTTGGATTCCCTATTATAAAGCCAAAGGAATCGATCGCTGGTGGGAACTGGGGTTCGATGTTGTTACCATGCAACCTGGTTATGCTTGGTTGGCTCCAATTAACGGAGGCTTGCCTAACGAGGCACAACTTTCCGAAGCCGCTTCATTATCACGCCATTATGGTATGGGGGTTGAACTTGAATTTTTTGGAGCTTCCCATCCGGTTCGCCGAAACAATGCTCAGCGTTATATTGATCATGGTTCCATGGAGTTGGACGGCTATCAGGATGGGGTTTTAACAAGTAATGACGCACATTTTGTTAGAACTTTGGCTGTTAGTAAGGAGCCTGCCATCCGGCGCGTTTATGAGGATCTCTATGCTATGATTAAAGGGACACATACTGCGCGCCCTTTTCACCAACCATTAATGACTCCTCCCAAAATTACCGGCTCACAGATACTTGCAAAAACTACACCCAAAGCCGTCATCGATGGTCGCTGGAATACTAAACCCGAATCAAATTTTCCCAAATTAATTCTTGAAGGTGATTATACTGAATTGACTTTTGATCTTGGGGCAGGCCGCTTGGTTGGTGACGTTCGACTGCATTTTACAAAAAATTTAAAAGATGAGGTTGCAATCCCGGAATATATTCAACTTTATGCTAGCAACGACAAAACTTCCCCAAGCTATTTTGAAATTGCAAGCACAGCTCGTGTTGGACGAAGGTATAATTACCAGGGAGGTTTTGCTATATTGACCTGTGAGCCTGTCTTTGCAAAAAAAATGAAACTGGTCATTAAACATTCCTCAGCTAGTGGACCCCTCGCTATTGACGAATTATTATTGTATCCGGCGGTACAACTTATCTGGGGGAAATACTACCAAAGCCCGGAAGCCGTGGGCGATGGAATCAATTTAACCAATGGCATTGTGGGTGATAAATCAATTACTAAATGGGATTTGGGAGAAGGCCGAATTCAAATACGATTGAACCAACCTCATTATTCCCAAACCGTCGGCGTTCACTTTCAACGTCAGGACACTCAAATTTTTCAGCCTCACGCAACACTTCGCACAAACGACGGTTATTTTGTTAAAGTAACGGCTGAAGTCCATAATGATGAAGCATGGGCTTTCCTGCCTGTCAACAGGCTTATTCAGCATTTGGAAATCACGGTATCTAATGTGGAGAATTCTATTGTTGTTGATGAAATTACCATTATTGAAAACAAATCGCTTTCCATTGGTCAACCGTATTTTTTTGAACCTTCATTTCATTCAACCATTCCAGATCAAAAAGGCATTCAACTTACGGATGGAAAATTATCCAAAACCCCAGGAGATGAAGCGTCTGTACGTTGGTACAGCATTTTCGACTGGCCTTTACGTAACTATGCGCCCGGGAATATCGAGATCATTCTCGATCTGGGAAAAATTCAACCCATGGATGAGATTGCCGTTCAACTGTGGGATGATATACCTGGGGCGCAATTCAATGAGTGGAGCATCAAACGACCCTTAGCAATTACGGCCAGTCATTCGCAAGATGGTCGTCACTGGAGTCCTCGAAATGTTTTTCATAGTGAGCCTGAGATAATCGACCTCGTGGGTCATCAACGCACCATCTGGATGCACCAGTTACTCGCAGGAGAAGCTCGCTTTATCAAATTGCAACTAACGCCAGAAGGCCGATATCTGATGCTTGGTGAAATCCAGGTCATGCATGAAGGTGAAAATATTGCGCGGGATCAATCTTATACTGTTTACCCCCTACCCACCGGCGAAGGCACTCTGGTCGATAACTTTGGAAAGCTGACCAATGGATTCCTTACTGCCGAAAGTGCCGTTTCGCCATGGGATCCGGTTGCCGATTTTGTGGAACTTTCTCCAAGTAAGTCAACTCAAATTACGTTGGACCTGACAGGCATACAGATGCTTGCAGGTGCTCGTGCCCATTTTATAAGCGGCCCATCTGATGAATCCGGTGCCCAGTTTCCGGAAATACTTTTTGTGCAGACTTCGTTGGATGGTTCAAAATGGATTAGTGCTGGAAAGATCATGGATCATGTTGTACCTAACAAGACCGCCGAAATGCCATCCTGGCATTCTAGTCATATTACAGGATTCATGGACGTCATATTCCCCCCGCGTGAAGCCCGCTATATTAGATATCATATTACACCTGGAGGCAATCCGATCTGGATTGATGAATTGGAAGTCATCCCAGATTGAAACCCAGCATCCTGAAAAAAGTCAGTTCCCTGTTCCCCGTTTTACTTTGATTAAACTGATTGATAATTGGGAGGCGGATCAAACAAAATTAATAGGATTTATGTTTTTTTTTCTTTATTGTGGAGTTGGTTAAGGACATATTACGTAAAGAAAAAAACTTTTTTGTCCTCGTTTATGTTTGGGAAAAGCTTATTCGAACAATGAAAATATTATTAACTGGAAAATTCAGTTTAATTGCCCTCGTGTTCAGTGCAACATTTTGTTACGCAGGTACTACAGGTAAAATAACCGGTACTATTAAATCAACTTCAGATGGTTTAGCAATAGCTGGTGCAAATGTAATGCTGGTCGATACAGAGTTTGGTTCTTCAACAGACATCAATGGAAAATATCTTATAATTAATGTTCCCCCAGGAAGTTACTCTCTTAGGACCCAATTTATTGGTTACAAGACTGTAACTGTAGAGAACGTACTTGTATCTTCGGATGTAACATCGAGAGTCAATTTTGATTTGGAAGAGACTGTTATTGAAGGAGAAGAAGTAGTCGTTGTAGCAAAAAGACCATTAATTAGACTTGATGCCACATCAAAGTTGAAAATAGTTACTAATGAAGAAATGGAAGCCATGCCTATCGAGGACTTTTCGGAAATTCTTGGCGTTCAAGCTGGTTTTGTGAAGGATGCTTCCGGTCAATTTCATGTACGTGGTGGCCGTGGCAATGAACTCGCATTCATGATTGATGGCGTTTATATAAGTGATCCTCTTTACAGTACCTATTCAAATCTCCTATTAGACAAGTCTAATGTTCAAGAGCTTCAGGTGATGAGTGGAACATTTAATGCTGAATACGGCCGTGCCATGTCTGGAATGGTAAATATTGTAACCAAAGATCCAGATCCTGAATTAGATTGGAGTTTCGAAGTACTTTCACCACAATTCAACTCAAGCCCTTATCGAAAAGCGAATGCGTTAACAGAAGACACAAATCCCGATGGCAAGATCTATTCACCTTGGGGCGTAGCAGATGAATATGATTCATGGGATCGAAAAAATTTGCTAGGTCAATTTAGAGGTAATATAAGCGGAGGTATACCTTTTTCCAAGAAGGCAACTTTTTTCTTGTCCTCAAGATATTTAAACGAAAACAGTTACTTGCCTTTTGGTTATTCTGTCCAAAGAGAATTAATGGGAAAGATCAATTACAATATTACACCATCTATAAAGTTCTCTTTATTGTCCCAGAGGACCTTGAATGAATCTAAACCTTATTCTCATTCTTGGAAATACAGTCCTGAAAGCATGAATCGTTTTGATAGAACGAACAGTTTAGATAACCTGCTTTTTAAACATGTTTTGAGTGATAGGTCATTCTATAGCTTACGTTTCTCCAGAACTGCACAAACCTTTGATCGCTACGTTCCTGGGAAAGAGGTGACAATTGGGGATGATCTAAAACCTGTCGAGTCTACTTATGAAATCCCTGTATCCTGGAACGGGGAATTTGTTTATAGGGGTGATGATTCTGTAATCCAAAATGAGCAGACCGAGACTATAGGTTTAAAGTTTGATATAACTAGCCAGTTTTCATCCAACCAAGAAATCAAGGCTGGATTTGACCTCATTAATCATAGCTTAAAAAGATTCAGGTATTTAAATCCTTATCTTGCTACAGGCATTTTACATGATTATCAGGATTACGAGAAATTTCCTAAAGAAGCTGCTGCATACTTCCAGAATAAGATCGAAGCTGATTTTGTTATAATGAACCTCGGTTTAAGAGTGGACTATTTCGATGCAAATGACAACATTTGGAGAAATATATATCAACCTGGATACGTTGATTCTGAGGGATTTCATTATTATCCTGAGGAGAAGGTTGATCCAAAGATTCAGATAAGTCCCCGCATAGGTCTGGCTCATCCCATAACCGATAGGATGGTCCTTCATTTTGCTTATGGCCACTTTTTTCAAAGACCGGATTATACGGATATGTACTACTTGCATGATATTAGACAACTACTTCTTAATCCTGCTGGAAACCCAAGGGTACATGCTCAAAAGACAGTTTCTTATGAAGTAGGCTTCAAGAGAGAGATAAATGTTAACACTGCATTTGACTTGTCCGTTTACTATAAAGATATTTTTAATCTTTCTGGTACTTCTGAACAATTGTTTTATCCTTATACCTATCCAATTGTTGACAACTCTAATTATGCTTTTACGAGAGGTATTGAACTTTCTTTTGAGAAACGTTTCGGAAACTATTGGGGAGGTACTTTGAACTATACTCTGTCGGAGGCCAGGACAAGGGAAAATCAAACCAATCCTTGGAGAGCTCTTTACGGTGCAACGGAAATAAGACCAAGGCGTGAATATCCCGCGAATTGGGATCAGGCACACAAATTCGGAATTAATCTAAATATTGGTTTTCCTGAAAATTTCGGATTTCAGCTATTTTCCCTTCGACCGCTTCAGAATTTTGGTATGAGTTTTCTGATTAGTTTAGGAAGCGGTTTTCCTTATAGCCCTCAATTAGGTATAGCTGAAGAACAATGGCGCACCGCTTTGTTAATTAATTCTGCAAGGCGATCTTGGACTCATCGGATAGACCTAAGAGCAGAAAAAAAATTACAAACTTTCTTGGGCAACTTTACTCTTTACTCAAAAATCACTAATCTACTTGATACCCGAAACGCTTTATTTGTTTACCCGATTACTGGGGAGCCATGGGATGCAGGCCCGTTCTACCGTGGATCTGAAGAATACCTTAAAAACCCAACCGTTTTCGATGCTCCAAGGCAGATACATGTTGGCATCAAAATTGCAAACTAGTCAGGCCTTTCTTTGATATTCAGATTCACAACTTTATCTGTAATTCTTCTATCTGTATTTCTTAGTGCTCAAGAGGAAGTAGGAGAAGACTACGAAGACATTGTTTTTGTTTATCACGGATATGGAAACCTTAGGAACTGGGGCAGTAACCACGGGTTGATTACTGGCGGTAAAACAAGCACAACATGTTGCAGCTACATGTACTATCAGAATACGCTTCACAACGCTCAGAATGCCTGGGTTATTGGTTTTGTTTTCGCGGTGGAAGATAATGTGATAGAGGCACATTCATTGAGCAATGAAGGCTTCTGGCCAGGCGGACCTCCTATGGACTGGATGCCCGTGAAAGAATCTGCCCAGGAACATTTTAATCCCAAATCTGGGTATTCCTCATTCCTGGGTCGTCCTTATGTTGCTTCAAGTGATATACCATTAACCTGGCCTTTAAAGAACGGCAACCCTTACTGGCCGGGCCGAATGAAGCCTGGATCGAGTGAAGCCGATCGTTTTAACGAGTTGGCACCTTTCTCTACTTCAAGCAGAGATATTTTCTATGCAATG
>Ga0187827_10005431_pt1 | contig 15122 bp, 10 predicted proteins | sample ETNtaG_39_FD_167969 | JGI IMG/M metagenome (GOLD analysis project Ga0187827, IMG submission 167969) | Marine microbial and viral communities from oxygen minimum zone, Eastern Pacific Ocean - ETNP2014_SV_150_PacBio MetaG (Illumina Assembly) | ecosystem: Environmental > Aquatic > Marine > Hypoxic...
AATGTTTACTGTGTTCATAATTGAGATTGGGATGTATAATCCAGAATGTTTTCGATTTAGAATTTTGAATACTATCCAAGCTACTATTCCACAGCCGAACATTATGATTAATGCAGAAGCCCAAATGTTTAATGCATCTTTTAGGATTATTTGTTTTTCAAGCATAGAAGTGAAGGCTAAGGCTGGTAGGGCTATGTAAATTGAGATGTCTACAACTGCTGACATGTCGACTTTTTTTATTTTTCCAAAGATGTAACTTATGAGAATTACTATAAATGCTGGTAGTACTGTGTTTAGAACGTTGACCATTTTGTTTAGGTACTATTTACCGTAGCAATTAATTCCTTCGAACTTTTTTCTGTATGACTCTAGTAAAGGTGTTAGCGTCCTTTTTGGAGGGGTTGCTTTTTTTATTCTTTCTTTTATTTCTTGATTGCTTAATTTTACATTTAGCGTTCTGTTTGGAATGTCAATTTGGATTATGTCTCCGTCTCTAATTGCTGCTATTGGTCCGCCATTGTATGCTTCCATTTCAACATGGCCAATACAAGGTCCTGATGTTCCTCCGCTGAACCTTCCGTCGGTGATTAATGCTACTTGTTTGTAGCCTGCTCCTTTGATTGTGTCAGTTGGAGTTAACATTTCCGGCATTCCAGGAGCTCCTGTTGGTCCCTGGTATGGTAGGACGATAACGTCTCCTTCTTCTATTTGCTTTTTTTCAATTGCATCTAGTAAATCGTCTTCTGTAAGGAATACTTTTGCAGGTCCTTGGTGAGTCATCATGTCTGGCTCTACTGCTGTTTGTTTAATTATTGATGAATGTGCTATGTTTCCTTTTAGAACTGCAATTCCCCCTTGTTTCATGTAGGCATTGTCTAGGGTTCTGATTACATCATCGTCTTTTACTTTACCTTCTTTTGCGATTTGGATTATTGATTTATTATTTACTGTTTTTGAGTCTTTTAGGGAGTCTTTTAATCTGTTTAGGACTGCTGGTACTCCACCTGCGTTATGGATGTCTGCCATCTCATGGTCTCCTGCAGGGATTATCTTGCATAAGTTTGGTGTTTTTCTTGAGATTTCGTCAAAGTGATCTACTGATATGTCGACTCCTGCTTCTTTTGCAACAGCTGGGATGTGTAGAACAGTGTTAGTTGAGCCTCCCATTGCCATGTCTACCATTATTGCGTTTTCAAAAGCGTCTGCTGTCATGATGTCTTTTGGTTTTAGGTCTTTTTTTACTAACTCTACAATTCTTTTTCCTGATTCGTAAGCTTGTTTCTTTTTTTCTGGGTCGTCTGCTAGAGTTGTTGAACATTTGGTTAAGGACATGCCTAAAACTTCTGTTACGGTTGCCATTGTGTTTGCAGTGAATAATCCAACACAAGAGCCTGCTCCGCAAGTCATGCATGGTAGGAGGGCGTTTGCTTCTTTTTCTGAGAGCTTTCCGCCTTTTACTTCTCCAACTACGCCAAAACCTTCGATTGGATGGTGCTTTACTCCATCTTTTACATTGGCTTTCATTGGTCCGCCTGTAATCATGATAGCAGGGAGGTTTATTCTTCCAGCTGCCATAAGCATTCCTGGAGTTATTTTGTCGCAGTTAGTTACTCCAACCCAGCCGTCCATTGAATGTGATAAGGTCATGATTTCTATGTTGTCTGCTATGTGTTCTCTTGATGGTAATGAGAGGCGCATCTCTACATGCATTGCAATTCCATCGCAAACGCCTGGAACTCCCCAGACAAATGGAATTCCTCCTGCGTCTCTTATCCCTTTCATTACTTCGTCTGTTAGTTTGTCTAAGTGAATGTGTCCTGGGATGATATTGTTGTAGGAATTTGCAACTCCAATGAATGGTTTGTTAGATTCTAGGTCTTCTGGCTTTACGCCTGCTGATAATAGTAGCGCTCTATGAGGTAGGGTTGCTATATCTTTCTTTATTATGTCTGAATGCATTTTATTTGTCCTCTGTAAGGTATTAGGATTTGGATGGGTATTTAAATTTAATTGTATATTCTAGTTATAGGTAATTTTATATAAGTGTTTTCTAATAAGTCTGATATGAACCGAGAAGGGACTATTGAAGTATTATCTGATGAGGAAACTAATATCCATCGATACTGGACAGATATTATGGAGGATTTTAGGAGACACACACATTTTATTGATATTAAGAAGTTTAGAAGGGAATTAGGAAAATTAGATGGTGAAGTCAGCAAAGTTGCATATCTAATTAGAAGTTTACATTCTGATAGAAGAGGGAACACCTACCTTAGACATTTCCTGAAATCTCTAAAAAAAGCTGAAGCACCAGGGTACATATCAAAAAGAAAGATTAGAGAAAGGTGGTTAAAACGGGCTTGTTCAGATATTGAAGAGGTCTTTGAAGAAATAGATGATGAAAAAAGGGATTTAAAAGAAGGGAAGATGGGCCTTTCTAAGAGGGCATTGTATTTAAGATATAGGGGGAAGTTTAGGAAGCTTAAGAAATGGGGATTTCCAGTAAGGAAACATTTTGAATTGGGATTGTTCTTAGTAAAACACTGGAATGATACAATGGTGTTTCGAGCTGGTTTTGATGAATATAATGAACTGTTTCATAAGGGATTTCCTGCTGTTGCTGACCTAATTAATGAGGAGAATTGGGAAGAGATTATACAATTTAAGTTTGAGGTTGGAAGTTATCAACTATATTATGTTCTTGCTTATGGAATACCTGTTGTTAGAGATATTATCTCTGAATTTGGTTTTAAGAGCGTTTTAGATGATTTTAAGAAGATTGTTAGGATTGCTCCGACTAATTATCGACCTCTTCTAATCCAGGGATTTCCTAATATTTCTGATTTGATCTCAGTTGGGACATGGTCCGGCATTATGAGGATGATAAATGCATCAAAAAATAGTTCTTTTGCACTTCTTGCACATGGTCTACCCAAAGTTAAGGAGATTATCAATAGGGATACGTGGGAAGGATTAGTTAGGTTGGTAGAGGTCTCAGGTCCATATTCAGATCTGCTATTTATATTTACCCTTCCTGCAATAAAACACATTATCCGGCCTGATAATTGGGGTGAGATTGAGATTGGACTTAGGAACCTTGCTTTTAGAAAAGAAGAAAGTAAATGGTTATTTTCAAGAGGGATCCCCTCTGTAAAAGATATTATCACCTCGGAGAATTGGCAGGAAGTTTTCGAAAAGTTATTAGAAGGAGAGAAAAGTGGTGACCTTTTTTCACCAGATGGAAATCATGACCCAACAATATCAAAAGCATTGCCTTTTGTCAGGCACATCATAACAAGGGGGAATTTTAATTTTATTTTTCGTGAACTGAAGTCTATTAAAGATAGTGCACCAAAATGCTCAAAAGAGGTCTTGTTGTATGGCCTTTCTTCTGTTCAGCATATTATCAACAAGGATAATTTTATTAATATATTTAATGGACTTAAAGATATTGCAAAAAAATCAAGTAGGTATAATAATGATAGACCTTATATCTCCGGTTTAATTTTTAGGTGTTTATATTTAATAAAACATACTATTACTGAGGAGAATTTTGACAGAGTTATTTCTGTATTTGATCAGATAATTAATTTTATAGAGTCCATATTTTATAGAGAGATTATTCCTTTATTAGATTATTTTATTCCAAAATTTAGTGTGTCAATTAGAAATCTTGGTGATTTTGAAGAGACTTGGAATGTTTATATGTCAAATTATCGTTTTCTTAAGAAGGTAAATATTGATATTCTTGTGATGGGGCTTAATTTTAAAAAAGGATTGAAATATGCAATTGATAGATATAGGGAACGGATGAGTGATGCCAGGTATGTTACTTTTCAGGGTTTAAATTCTCTAGGTTTCTTATGCTGCCATGTTACAAATGCATTTTCAGGTGGTGCTGCAGGAGGGAAGGAAAAAAAGAGTGATCCGTTTGGGAATATAATCTATAATATCGAAAATCCAGATAGTTATAATCCAAGTTGTTCTATTATTAAACGTGATGGATATTACCGACTTCTTGAAATAGAAAAGATGGTATGGAGTGAGATGGTCGAATGGACTGATGAATTTGAAATTGGTGGGTCTATTGGTGTTGTTTTTGATTACGGTTATATATATGAAAGTTATATTAAGGATGCAAAAACATATGATGCAGTTGATGAAGAAACTAAAAGAAGTTATAGGACAGGTCATGTAGATCGTAGGGAACCAATTGTTTCTGTTATGAAATTTAATAGGAGTTTATATAATGAGGTTCTTCCACAAAAATGGACTGCTTCTGGAATTTTTTATACAAGGGGATGCAAGGATAGTGTTATACAAAGGTTAATTGAAATCAGTCAGAATCTTTCTGGAAAAGAATATTTTAATGGGGAACATTGGTATAACAGGGGAGCACCTGAAAAAATAATTAAGTGGTTTCCAGTAATTGAGATTGACAATACTTCTATGACATGGAGAACTGTTTTTGATCCGAAACCAAAGAATTATAGGGAGAGAATTAGGGGGAAAGTAGGAGAGGTTTTGCAAAGATTAAGGTAATTTTGATGGTTGAGGAAAAAGAATAAAGATTAACTATATATTTGATAACAATAAAGATTAAAAGTAAGTTCTAATTCTTTTTTATTAAATTGGAATTTTGTGCATTAGCATCAGGTTCCTCTGGGAACTGTTTTTATGTAAAAAAAGGTGGTACGGCTGTTTTGGTAGACTGTGGGATATCTGCGAAGCAAGTGACTGAAAGGCTTGATTCTATCGGTGAGTCGATTGATAAGATTAGGGGGATATTTGTTACTCACGAACATACTGATCATATACGAGGGGTAGATGTTCTAGCTTCTAGGCATGAGATTCCTGTTTTTCTGACTAAGAAGACTGCAGATGCTGCTTTGATATGTAGGGAGAAGGGTTTGATCCATACTATAAAGAATGATGAGTTGGTGAATGTTAATGGGATTCATGTTCAGGCGTTTTCTAAGTCTCATGATGCTTTTGATCCTGTTTCTTATTGTTTGGAGGCTGGTGGGAAGAGGCTAGGGGTGATAACAGATATTGGATATGCATGCAAGAATGTAGTTTCAAATATTTCTCAGTGTGATTCTTTGATACTTGAGTCTAATCATGACATTAATATGTTGAAGAATGGAGGATATCCAGCTTACCTTAAGAAGAGGATAGCTTCTAAGTATGGGCATATCTCTAATTATGAGGCTGCTTTATTGGTGTTGAGCTGTGGATCTAAGAGATTACAGAGCATATTGCTTTCTCACCTTAGCCAGAATAATAATACTCCTGAGCTTGCGCTTAGGGCTTTTGGGTTGTTAAATGAAAGAAAAGATATTGATCCTGATGTTTTTGTTTCTTGCAAAGAGAAGGCTTCTGATTTGGTTAGAATAAGATAAAATGTCAGAATTTTCCATCTGGTCTCTGATTAGTGATTCAACATCCAATGTGGGCTTCAGGAAAATTCTGAGCATGCTCAAGAACCAACAGGCGTAGCAATAATTTGTTATATTCCATCTATCTTTGATTGGCGGTTCTTGACAAAATAAAAAATTATTTCTTTTCGAACATTTCTCTGATTCTCTTCCCAACTATCTCTATTGGATGTTCTCCAAGAGCTTTTCTTTTTGCTAATAGGTTTGGAGCTCCTTTTCTGGACTCTTCAAGCCAGTCTTTGGCAAAAGTTCCATCTTCGATTCTCTTTAGAGATTCTTTCATCCTTTCTTTGACGCTTGGGTCAATTATCTTTGGTCCGTTGTAGTATTCTCCGAATTCTGCAGTGTTTGAGATAACTGCATTCATCTTTTGAATACCCCCTTCAAACATTAAGTCTACAATTAGCTTTAATTCATGCATACATTCGAAGTAGGCCATTTCTGGAGGATATCCAGCTTCAACTAATACTTCAAATCCGTATTTTACGATGTCAACACAACCACCACAAAGAACGTTTTGTTCTCCGAAAAGGTCTTCGTAAGTTTCTTGTTCGAAAGTACATTCTAAGACTCCTGCTTTTGTGAATCTCATTGATTTTGCCATTGCTAATGCAATGTCTTTTGCTTTTCCGCTTGCATCTTGTTGTACTGCTACTAAACCTGGAACTCCAAATCCTGCTTTGTAAGCTTTTAGTTCCTCAGTAGCGGGTGCTTTTGGGGCAACCATTATAACATCAATGTCTTTTGAGGGGAGGATTTGTTTGTAGACTATGTTAAATCCATGACTGCATGAAAGGACTTTTCCTGCTTTCATGTGCTGTTCAATATGTTCTTTGTAAACTGGTGCATGGAATTCGTCTGGTAACAGCATGTGGATAATGTCTGCTTTTTCTGAGGCTTCTGAAATTGTCATAACTTCAAATCCATCTTCCTTTGCTTTGCTCCAGCTTTGATTTGGGTTGTCTCCTAATTTTTCGGTTTCTCCTACAATAACATTAACTCCTGATTCTTTCATCATTATTGCCTGAGCAGAACCCTGGCTACCATATCCAATAACTGCAACTGTTTTTCCTTCTAATGCTTTTTCGTCAGCATCTTTATCATGTAATATGTTTACCATTTTTTATTTCCTCCTGTTAATTAATTGTGTTTAGGAATGTGAGAGTATTTATAAAATTAACTTTAATTATGTTGCTGTTTGAATCATTTTAAGTTAGATGATACTGCATCTCCCATGTCTGAGCATGTATTTTTTCCACCTAAGTCTTTTGTTTTTACTTTTCCCTGCTTAATTACTGATTGGATTGAGTTTACAATTTGCTCAGCTGCTTTTTTTTGGCCAATTTCATCTAACATCATTGCTCCTGCCCAGATTGTTGCTAATGGGTTTGCAACGTTTTTATCTTTATATTTTGGGGCTGAGCCGTGAATAGGTTCGAACATTGAGATTCCTTTTGGGTTGATGTTTCCGCCTGGTGCTAATCCTAATCCGCCTTGTATCATTGCTCCTAAGTCAGTTATTATGTCGCCAAACATATTTGGAGTTACAACAACTTCAAACCATTCTGGATTTTTAACAAACCACATTGTTATTGCATCTACATAATTGAATTCGTGATTGATATTAGGATATTTTTTTGAGGTTTGCTCTACTATTTCTCTCCAAAAGTTGTAAATGTTGTTTAGTACATTTGCTTTGTCAACTGCTGTAACTTTTGTTTTTCCCTGTTTTTTTGCTAGTTCAAAAGCATATTCTATGACACGCTTGGATCCTTTTTGGCTTAGAACTCCAATTTGGTAAGCTATTTCGGAGTTTTGTGTTTCTATGTCTAGATTGAACTTTACTTCATAAAGGGATCTGATAACTTCTAATTCTTGTTTTGATTTTCCAATCTTTGCTCTGTTTCCAATTCCCACATAGAAGTCTTCAGTATTTTCTCTGACAACTGTGAAGTCTATGTCTTTTGGTGTTTTATCTTTCAATGGGCACCAAACTCCTTCTAATAGTTTGATAGGTCTTAGGTTAATGTATTGGTCAAAGTAGAATCTTGTTTTTAATAGAATACCTTTTTCTAATATTCCTGGTTTGCATCTTGGGTCTCCTAATGCACCTAAGTAGATTGCTTTGCAGCTGTTTTTAATTTCTTTTAGAGTGTCTTCTGTGATAAGTTCTTTTGTTTTAAGGTATTTTTCTGCTCCGTTATCATAGTTTACCCAGTTGATGTTGAAGTTGTTTAAGTCTGCTGTTTTATCTAGTACTTTAACTCCTTCTCTGATTATTTCAGGTCCTATTCCGTCTCCTGGCATCAATGCGATTTTGTAGGATTTCATGATAATTATGTTAATTAAGAATGGTTTATATATGTTTTGTTAGATGGTTGATGGTGGGTTTGGGCGATGTTCGTAGAAGGTTACATTTAGTAATAGCCAGGGTTTCTCCGTCAACTGATGGAGATACAATTCGGTTTGGAGATGAGCTTCAGCAATTTGATACATTTTTAGAATCTCAGGAGCATCTATCGTATGGTTTTGTTAATGCTCAGCTAGATCCAGCAAAACATCCACAAATAATGACAGTTGCTGAATTGATGAAGTATGTAGTTTATTTGCAACAGATTCTAACTAGTGTTGTGGCAAGTCATATGGGTGCATTTAAACGGTTTATTAAAAATGAGGCTGGAGAGTATATTGATAAAAAAGGGAAAAGGGTTGCTCAAAAGCTAAGGCAGAGAGTAGGGCCTAAGGTTGAGACTGGTTTTCAAAGGGCGCTTGTTTTATTAAAAGAGTATCTTTACTATAAAGGTAAGGGCGATTCTCAGGGTAATATGCAACTTTTGGTTCAAGCAATGAACTCTATAGAAAGAGGGATTGAAATGTATTCTGAGGCAGTGATTATGGAATTAAGGTTGAGATTAGAAGACAAATTACCAGAGACGGATGATAAGGAATTTGAAGTGGAGAATATTGTAGCACAATACTACAAGGAAGGGAGTATCTATGTTTTAGGAGAGGTTTCTGCGTTTGTCATGGGTTATTTAACTGGAGGAGAAGGGATTATTGTGTATAATGGTAAGGCGTGGGGTAGGGTTAGAAAAGTTAGTTCAAAAAATGTTTCTGATTTTAGACAGGGAGAGATACTTATTGCTGAAAATCCAACTCCTGAAATCAATGCTGCTATGATGAAATCTAGTGGAATAATCACTCAAAAAGGAGGGTCTACGTCTCATGCTGCAATGATTGCAAGAGAGCATAAGATTCCTTGTATTGTAGGGAGAAATTCCATTCTCAAGGATTTTGATACTGGGGATTATATGTATCTTGATGCGGATGAAGGGCATGTTAGGAAGATAACTGAAGCAGAATATCATGAGATTGTTGCAAAAGATGGGGAATCTCGAAGAGAAGGTGGTGGGACTCCGGACCAAGGAGTTCTGTCATTTAGGGGTCTTTTCCCGCTTCAAGATCTTGAAGCTTATAGGGATGCTAAGGTTTTTGTGCTGCCGCTTTCTAAGAGTTCGAATATTGAAAAGGTTGGTGGAAAAGCTATTAATCTTTATAGGTTAATGAGGATGGGTCAGATTTCGGTTCCTAATGGCTTTACAATAACTGTAGATGCTTACATCTATGTAATCCTTAAGAATTATGAGTACTTGACTGAGAAATTAGTCGATATTGGTAAAATGTCTGAGGAAGAGATTGAAGAAATATTTCAGAGAGTAAAGATTCCGGATGAAGTTACAGCTCAGATAAGGAAAGCATACAAAGGGATTGGTTCTGGGCATGTTTCTATTAGGAGTTCAGCAACAACTGAGGATACCGAAGAGTCAACTTTTGCAGGATTGCACAGCACTTATTTATTTAGAAGAGGGATGAAATTGATAACGACTAATTTGAAACGGTGCTGGGCTTCGTTGTATTCCCATAGAGCAGTATATCATAGGAGCAAGTTAGGTATTGATGAACAGAAAGCTAAAATGGCTGTTGTTGTGCAGAATATGATCTATGCTGATTACTCTGGTGTTGTGTATACGGTTATCACTGAGAAGTTTAATTATACAAAGATTGAAGGGGGCCAAAGGAGGAAGAGAACAATTGAGCCTTCTCGTGACCATATGAAGGTTGAGGTGGTGAAGGGCCATGGTGAGGAACTTGTTTCTGGCAGAAAGACTCCTACTATTTTTGTTATAGATAAGAGGAATCTTGAAGTACAGCATATTAGCGGGCCACTAGAGCATGAATTGGGTGGATTACTGATGGGCGTTGTTAATACTTCGCGCTTTATTGAGCAGAAGAAGAGAGGAGTTCCTCAAGATATTGAATTCTGCATAAGGAAAAAGAAGATATGGACACTTCAGACAAGAGATATTGCGGTTGCTAAATAATTATTTTTCTATATAATTTAAAAGTCCGCCAGCGTTGATTATGTCTATAGCAAACTGAGGAAATGGTGCGAATTTATATTGTTTTTTGTCTGATAAGTTAGTTATGGTTCCTTGTTCTATGTCTATCTCTAATTCATCTCCATCTTTTATTTTGTTTTTTAGGTCTTTGCACTCTATCGCATAGAAACCGTTGTTTATGCAGTTTCTGAAGAAGATTCTTGCAAATGAATCTGCAATAATAGCTTTTACTCCTGCTCCTCTTAGGGCCCAAACTGCATGTTCTCTTGAACTTCCACAACCAAAGTTTTCTCCTGCTACTATGAAGTCTCCTTTTTTTACGTTTTTTACAAAACATTCATCTAGATCTTCCATTGCATGTTTAGCTAGTTCTTCTTCTTTGTCGATATTGAGGTATCTAGCTGGAATTATTTCATCTGTGTTGATGTAGTCTTTTTTGTAGATGTGGGTGTGGCCTTTCATTTTGATTATAAGTATCTCCTTGGATCTGCTATCTTGCCTTCTATGGCTGATGCTGCTACTGTTGCTGGGCTTGCTAAGTAAACTTCTGATTTTGGATGGCCCATACGGCCTGTGAAGTTTCTGTTAGTTGAGGAGATACATATTTCTCCTTCTGCTAGGATCCCCATATGGCCTCCTAAGCATGCTCCACAAGTTGGAGTTGATACTGTTGCACCAAATTCCATGAAAATGTCTAGTAAGCCTTCTTTGTTTGCTTGTTTCCAGATGTCTGTTGTTGCTGGAACTACTATCATTCTTGTATTTTCTGCTATTTTCTTTCCTTTTAGGATGTCTGCTGCAACTCTTAGGTCTTCTATACGTCCATTTGTGCAGCTACCTAAGTAAGCTTGATCTACTTTGATGCCTTTCTTTAATTCTGAAATGAATTTTCCATTGCTTGGTAGATTTGGTACGGTTACGATTGGTTCTAAGTTTGAAATATCATATTCTTTTGTTTCTAAGTAGGTAGCGTCTTTGTCTGATTTTACTATTTCAAACTTTTTGCTTGTTTTTTCTTTTAGGTAAGCTTTTACTTTGTCATCTGCTTGCATTATCCCTGATTTTGCTCCTGCTTCTATTGCCATATTTGTTATGGTCATTCTTGCTTCTATTGAAAGTTCATCAATTGTACTTCCTGTAAATTCCATTGCTTTGTATAAAGCTCCATCTACTCCGATGTCTGAGATTATATGTAAGATAATATCTTTTGAGTAGACCCCTTTGGGTAGTTTTCCGTTGATGATGAATTTTATTGTTTCTGGGACTTTAAACCAAAGCTTCCCAGTTGCTAATGCTGCTGCTAAGTCTGTTGAGCCAACACCTGTCGAGAATGCACCTAGTGCTCCATAAGTGCAAGTATGTGAGTCTGCTCCTATGATTAGGCTACTTGGGGTAACATGGCCTTGTTCAGGAAGTATTGCGTGACAAACACCATGGTTGCCTATCTTGTAATAGTTTTTTATTTTGTTAGAGTGTACCCATTCTCTTAATCTTTTTGCTAGTTCTGCTGATTCTATGTCTTTGTTTGGAACGAAATGATCTGGAGTAACAACTACTTTTTCTGGATCGAAGACTTTTTTTATGTTTCTTTTATTTAACATGTCAATTGCAGGAGGGGTTGTAACGTCGTGGCATAGGACTACATCTATGTCTGCGTTAATTAATTCCCATGGTTTAACTTGGGTTTTTCCACAGTGGCGTGCAAGTATTTTTTCAGTTATTGTTGATGGCATTTTAGTTTGGTTTGTTAATCATCCTCTTGAAATTGCAGTAACCCCTGTTCTTGATATTTCTTTTATCCCAAATTGTTTCATTAAGTCTATGAATGCATCAATTTTAGCTGGGGCCCCTATCAATTCAGCTGTTACTGCTTTTTGAGTTATGTCGACTATCTTAGTTTTATAAATTTTAGTATAGCGTAAGACTTCTTCTTTTGCTTTTTTATCGGTGATGCTTATTTTTAGTAAGCATAGTTCTCTGATGACTGAACTAGTCTCACGCATTTCACTAACTTTGATTGTGTCTACTAGTTTGTTTACTTGTTTTTCAACCTGTTCTAGTGTTTCTGTGTCCCCTTTGACTGTTATGACCATCTTTGAGACTCCTTTCTTTGCCGTTTTACCTACTGTTATTGTACTAATGTTGTATCCCCTTCTTGCAAACAATCCAGCAATTCTTGTAAGTACTCCTGGTTGGTCTTCAACTAACATTGAGATTACATGAATCTTTTCTTTTGTCATATTTAATCATCCTCGAAAAATTTTCCAGGTCCGACCATACAGCCTCCAAAAGCATCTTTTACGTTGCCACCTGGTGGAAGCATAGGTAAGATGTTTGATTCTTCTTCTACTTGAATGTCTATGATTGTCGTAACATCATTTTTTATTGCTTGTTTGAAAGCATCTTGTATTTCTGCTTCTTTTGTAACCCTTATTCCTTTAAGTCCGTATGCTTCTGCAACTTTTATGAAGTCAGGGGTATTGCCTAAGTAAACTTCTGAATATCTTTTGTCTGAAAATAATTCTAACCACTGTCTTACCATACCCAGGTATGAGTTGTTTATGATGATGATGATTATTTTGATGTCTGCTTCTTTTACTGTGCCTAATTCCTGAATTGTCATTTGGAATGAACCATCTCCATCTACTAGGAAGACGTTTGAATTTGGTTTTGCAATTTTTGCTCCAATTGCAGCTGGGAAACCAAAGCCCATTGTTCCTGCTCCTCCTGAACTTATGAACGTTCTTGGTTTTGAGAATTTTAGGAAGTGGCCTGCAAACATTTGGTGCTGACCAACTCCTGTAGCAACTATATCCTCGGGTTTTAGTATCTTGTTAATTTCAAGCATTACTGTTTTTGGATGTAGTTTGTTTGATTTGGGTGTTGGGACACAGTCATCACATGTTTTTTTATTGTGTTTGATTTTGTTTGTCCAACTAGTTTTTTCTTGGTATGTTAATTTTTTGATTGTTGATGTTAAGTCTTTGATTATATTTTTTGCATCTCCTACTATTGGGATATCTACTTTTACATTTTTTCCAATTTCTGCTGGATCTATGTCTGCATGGATAACTTTTGCATTCTCTGCATATGTCTTTAAGTTTCCAGTGATTCTGTCGCTGAATCTACAACCGATTACAATCAATAGGTCTGCGTTTACAGTAGCATAGTTTGCAACTTTTCTTCCATGCATACCTACTGTTCCTAAGCTTAATGGATGGTATTCATCAAAAGCTCCTTTAGCCATGAATGTTGTGGTTACTGGGATCTTTGTTATGTCAATAAGTTCATGAAGTTCTTTTGAAGCGTCTGATAGGATAACACCTTGACCAATAACGAATAATGGTCTTTCTGCTTTTGAGATTGCTTCTGCTGCTTTTCTTATTTGTAATGGATTTGGCAAAAGAGTTGGTTGAAATCCAGCAATCTCGACTTCTTTTGGAATTGGTTTAGTTACTTCTTTAGTCTGAGTATCTTTAGGTAAGTCTATGTAGATGGGTCCTGGTCTTCCTTCTTGAGCTATTTTGAAGGCTTTCATAATGACTGGAGCCATTTGATTAGGGGTTCTGACCTGGAAATTATGTTTTGTTATTGGTAAGGTAATGCCCATCATATCTGCTTCTTGGAAGGCATCATTTCCAATTAATCCTGTTGGTACTTGTCCGCCAAATGCAATTATTGGTGTTGAGTCCATATATGCGTCCATTATTCCTGTAACTAAGTTGGTTGCTCCAGGCCCAGAGGTTGCAATACATACACCGGGTTTTCCAGATGCCCTTGCATACCCTTGTGCTGCATGAGCTGCTCCTTGTTCATGCCTAACCAATATATTTCTTATTTTACTCTTGTAATCTAGGAAAGCATCATAAAGTGGTATGACTGACCCTCCGGGGAATCCGAAGGTTACATCTACATCCTGTTTGATTAATGTTTCAACAATTGTTTTTGCGCCATTCATTTTATCACCTTAATAACCTACTTTGATTTTCTGTGTTGATTTATTTTTCTTGAAGTTTAATGCTTTGTTCGTACCCTTGATTAATGCAATAGTAGATGCCATAATTATGTCTTCATCAACTGAATCTGCTTTGAATATGTGGCCTTTTTCATCTTGAACTTTTATTGATACCTCTGCTAGGGCATTAGTTCCCCCTGTAATTGCTTTAAGTGAGTATTCCTTTAGTTTGATTGAGGGGTCTGTCATTGACCTTACTGCATGTGCGACAGCGTCAACTGGTCCTAAACCGATACCTTTGCCAGTTTTCTTTTTTCCATCTATGATTAATGTGACTGTTGCTTCTGGTTTTGTTTTGTTTCCAGTTGTGACTTTTACTTCGTCTAGTTGTACAATCTTTTCTTCTTTTGATAGTTCGCCTGCTACGTTTGTGGCAACTGCGATAATATCTTCCTGCATCAATTCTTTTTGTTTGTCGGCTAGTTCTTTAAGTTTTGACAATACTTTGTTAACTTGTTCTTTGGTTAAGTCATATCCTCTATCTTTTAAGATTGATTCAACAGCATGTTTACCTGAGTGTTTTCCTATCACAATATTTGTTCCAATCCAGCCAATTTCTTCTGGTTTCATAATCTCATAGGTTGATTTGTGGCTTAATACTCCATGCTGGTGGATTCCTGCTTCGTGAGCAAATGCATTTTGACCAACGATTGCCTTATTTCTTTGGATTTTTATTCCAGTTAGTTGTGAAACTAATTGAGATGTTTTGAAAATTTCTTTTGTGTTAATTGTTGTGTGGAAGTCTTTGAAAAAATCATTTCTTGTCTTTAGGTTCATTACTACTTCTTCTAATGAACAGTTACCTGCACGTTCCCCAATTCCGTTTATAGTGCATTCTATTTGTGTTGCTCCGTTTCTTATTGCCTCTAATGAATTTGCAACAGCGACACCTAAGTCATTATGGCAATGAACACTGATTATAACATTGTTTTTTTCTATTAATGTGTTTAGTTTGTCATAAATGTATTTGATTCTTTTCCCGAATTCTTCAGGTTCTGAATAACCTACTGTGTCTGGGATGTTTATAGTATTTGCTCCTGCTTCTATTGCAGCTTTTACAACATCGACCATGTAATCTAAGTCAGTTCTTGCTGCGTCTTCTGGTGAGAACTCTATGTCTTTGCATAACAAGCTTGCATGTTTTACTGTCTTTGAGACAAGGGAGATTACTTCTTCTTTAGTTTTTTTTAGTTTCTTCTCCATATGGATGTTGGAAGTTCCTATGAATGTGTGGATTCTTGGATTTTTTGAATGTTTTACTGCTTC
>Ga0187827_10005432_pt1 | contig 15121 bp, 17 predicted proteins | sample ETNtaG_39_FD_167969 | JGI IMG/M metagenome (GOLD analysis project Ga0187827, IMG submission 167969) | Marine microbial and viral communities from oxygen minimum zone, Eastern Pacific Ocean - ETNP2014_SV_150_PacBio MetaG (Illumina Assembly) | ecosystem: Environmental > Aquatic > Marine > Hypoxic...
ATTCATTCATTTCTTTCATTAAATTTTTATCACTACAATACTCTACTCTGTCAGTTTCAGTATTATATATTTCAAAATAATTAAATTCACCATATCTGAACCACATATTGTATTGTAATTCACCTCTATCCCATGTAATACAAAAGAAATATTCTTCTCTAACGATTTCAATAAGATTATCCCATAAGGATAGATTCCATCCATTTTTGTGAAATGTTCCTTTTTTTTGATATGCATATACCATTATACTCTCCTTTATCTATGCTAGTGGTTTTAATTCTTGTAACGAAAGTTGGGTTTTTATAGCCGTCAAAACCCCTCTATAAAATTTTGCTGGTTTTAGTTTTAGACTATATACCAGCAAACAGTCTGCCCCATGTGAGGTATCACTTTTTTATTTATCAACCCCAAAGTTTTTTTATCGTTTATCAATAAATAGAGACAGTGCACTATTACGACTCAATTTGATTAGTCTTGAGCTAAGTCATCAACTTAGGCGTAATAGTGCTTCATCTGTCTCTATAGATCACTGCGTCTTGCTATACTAAACCAAATACCATATAGTTCTTTTTTCTTCTTGCTCGTTGATTTCACATTGAAATACTTTTTGTACCATTCAGCAAGATGATATCTGGAAGTGTGTGGACACTTTAACTTCATCTGTTTATTATGAAGATTACTAAGTGTGCCATTAGATAGACTGAACTCAGCCAAATGAAAGACTTGATTATTGTCTCTTTGAATTGCTTTGATATCCATACTTTACCTTTGAAATAGTTTCTAAAGTTGCGGAATGGATGCCTTTCCAGTTCATCTATTTGTTTACGATAGTATTTACGCATATTCTTGTCCTGCTTGACTTGTTTCTCAAGTTCTTCTTCACGGTCTTCAAGATGCTTAAGTAAGCATTCAATTGAACAGAAGTTTCTTTGATATGCTTTTTGGTCAAGCCGTTGTATCGGAGTTTCGTCCTTTAGATAGTTTTCTATATCCATTGAAACATCGTAGTCTTTCATATCTAATGCGTTGTTCCGAATTGCCATTAAGGTATCGTGATAGAATACATCAGCAGGTGTAAGCTTACTTTGACATATTCCACATCGTTCTGGTGCAAATGGTTCAGGATGCATTGTTTCCTCCTTTTTGATTTTTGAGTGTGTTAACCTTAAGGCAGGACAGCTTTATTCTATCCTGCCATAAGACTATGGTGGTTATGGCTGACAAATATGCCCGATTGTGACATTCTGTTTGGCTTTTGTGCGATTGTAACCACAGCAAATTGGCTGAGAATAAGACCAGTTATCCTTTCGGAGTTGTCCGCTTAACGGCTTTTAGCATATCTGGCTGACACTTATTCTCTCTATGTTACATCACCTGATATTTAATCATCTATCTGTTTCAGATGAGCAGGTACTGAGATGATAACATAAATGCCTATTGATTGTTTACCTGCAGGTTTTTGAGTGCAGGGATTAAATTGCCCGTGGGCACAGACTGTAGCCGTAGCCACAGTCCATGCCGTAGGGAAGTGAAAGAGCGAAGCGTTAGCCGAGAATGGTTGCCACCTGAGATTCATCAATCGTAATGAAATGGACTAACTTATACTGGTCATTACGGAACTTGTCGCTGGAACCATCCTTACGAGTGTACGGTGTACCTGATGGTGTTGCGAGAAATTGCCATTCCTTGCCACCATCCTTGGTTAAACAGATGGTTTCAGATGCGACACGGGACGTGATGTCAGCGTATGTATACCTTACGCCAGTATCAGGATTGACCTTGGGTGAACAGATGACTTCTTCAGCACGGTTACGCTTAGATGTTGTCGGGGTCATCATGGCGACTAAGGTTAGTAGTAATTGCATTGATTTATTCATTTGGAGCTCCTTATGGTTGTTAATGAATGAGTTGTTTGTTGTGTTCAATTTGTTTGAACGGGTGACTGCAGGGGCGAAGACCCCAGACGGTTCTGTTGGATGGGGTCACCGTTAAGTTCACCGAACACAAGATACCCACGGAAACCTGTGACGGGAAAAAACTCAACCTGATTGGGAACCCCATACAAGAGAAACGGCGGGGGTCAGGTTAGGGTATATTACGCACACGCATTCTAATGCTATTTTTTGAGATTTTTCTCTTCTCACGAGAAGTTGATTGCCTAAAACAAATTACCTGCAATTTTCAGATAGTCTAAATTCTACCATGAAAGAGGTAAAGCCATACAGGAAGGAGATTTATGATCCGATCACAGGATTATGGTTGCCATCGGATATTACAGACGATGATGTAGTGGAATTAATGATTAAGGCAGACGAGTTGATGGCTGAAGAGGCCATTATGTCAAAAATTTTCCTAAAATCTATTGGAGCGACAGATGGTTGGGCACAACCTGAGGATTAGTACTGCAGGGATTATACTATATATAGTAACTATATATAGTTTAAGTATTGTTTTCTTACGAAAACATGTGTACTATATATAGTCAAGATGCCAAATAGAGAAGCGAAATCAAAGAAAAGAGCCAGGAGATTAATAAATATAAAATTGAAGCGGGAGGGGAGAACTTCTTCCCAAAGGGCACGAAAGCTGCGTAAGGCGAAGAAATGGAAGTTATTGAGAGAAAGTTAAAGAAGTACGGATTCCAGCTGCGCCCCTTTAATGTATATACGGCAAGTGAGGCAAAAGAGGAGGGTATCGGATACAAGCCCTGGAGAGAGTGTATCCCAGGTGATTGGGGGCAAACTGACGATGGATGGGTTGTGGAGTGCCTGAACCAGTACAAAAGTGGGGGGGCGATCCAACTAATGTTCTCTTGTGGCAGGGCATGGGTGAATAAGTACTCAAAACTTGAATTTACGCCCAGACTGACCACAAAGAACTTTTATGGAACTACCCATGACAGTTGGCAAGCAGAGGAAATGAAGAAGAGTCGCACCGTCAGGGCTGTCACGGCCTATGCACATATGTTTTTAAGCGGCACACCTATCAAATGGGACTTAATTGGTCGTATTTACCGTCCTGACCAGTTGAGACCTGATATAACAGCACGAAGATTGTTCAAAGAAAAGGAGATTATTGATTTGATTGACAAGAAAATACGAGAATTGGGGGAAAAGCGTGGCATTTCAGAGGATACAGCCTTTGAATGGATCCAAAAGGCAGCCGAGATGGCTGAGAAGAAGGAAGATTCCTCTAATTTGATGCGTGCAGCCGAAAATTTGGTAAAAATCTTTGGAATGGAGCCGAAAAAGCAGATTACAACGGATACGATGGAAATTGACCTGTCCAGGCAGATAGAAGGAACGATTGAGAAGGAACAGGCCAAACTGGTCGCAAAGAAGGAGAAGGAAGGATTCCTGGAGGTTGAAGAAAAGGTAGATGACGTTTGATGAAATGGTGGATCTCTTAGTGAATAAACACGGATGTGTACCTGTTGAACCGTTGGTAGATCGTGAACGGGATGACATTTTTACTCAAAGATTCAAAAAATCAATAGAAACGGTCAAAATGACTGCAGTATGGTTGAAAAGCAGAGGATATAAGGATGTGAAGGTCGTTGAATCCCGAATTGCGCCATCTTACTCGCAATGGAGGAAATATGTAGATAATGGGGACATATACGTTGGTAAATACCGTGTAGAGGTAAAAGGACTGGGTCATAAGTACAAATTCACGAAATCCTCTGAATATCCTTGGGATAACGTTATTGTGTGTGCAAAACACTCATTTGACATGGCAACCCCTAAACCAGTGGTCTATTTGCTCTGGAACAACGCCAGAACCCATGTTGGGTGCATACCTACCTCAACTTATAATGATTGGAAGGTAAAAACGATAAAAGACCCCAATTATCCCCGCAATCAGGACTTCTATGTTACTGGCAAGGAAAATATGATTGTTATGGAGAGATTTAAGAAACCAGAGCAGCTTTCAATTATATGAGTGGTAAAAAACTAGAACTGAAGGAAAAGTTAAGGAATGACATGCTGCTCTTTGGAAAGGTGGTCATGCCTAACATGTTTAGCGCAGAGTCACCACTATTTCATAAACAGATAACGGAGAAGCTTCATGACCAGGATGAGAAACAGATTAATATCATTGCACCAAGAGGTCATGCCAAAAGCAGTATCGTTGGTGGAGTCTTTCCGCTCTATCATCTTCTTTTTGATAAGGGTCCTAAACTTGTTGTTCTTGTTTCTCGTACTCAAGATCATGCGGTTAAGCTTTTGGGCACGATTAAGGATGCGCTGGACTATTCGGAACAACTGAGGTACATATTCGGATATTGGGGGATGAACTCTGCTAAAAAGTGGACCAGGTCTGAAATTGAGCTAAAAGACGGCTCAATGGTTGTTTGCAAGGGTACGGGACAGCAGATAAGAGGTATAAAGGTCGGGAATCAAAGACCTACTCTTATTATCCTGGATGATCCTGAAGATGAGAACAATACAAAGACTTCCGAAGCAATGGAACAAAATTTAAGATGGCTTCTACAATCAGGCGTCCCATCTTTGGATCCTTTAAAGGGCAGGATTGCTGTTATTGGGACTCCGCAGCATGAACGCTGCATGGTGGAGACGTTGAAAGATATGAAGGGATGGGAAAGTATGACTTTTCGCCCTGATATGGAAACGGGAATCCCCCTTTGGGATGCAATATGGCCTATGGAGAAGCTGCTCACAAAAAAAGCCGAACTAGAGTCCATAAACAGGGCGAGTATTTTTTATCGGGAGTATATGTGCCAAATTGTGGGTGATGAGGATCAATTATTCAAAGAAGAGATGTTTTGCTTCTATGATGGGTATATTGACCTTGATAATGATAATGAGGCTACTTTGCATTTAAAGAAGCTGGACGGGAAGGAAATAGAAGAATCAAGACCTGTTAATATCTTTACTGGGGTTGATCCTGCGTCAAGTACCAAACAAACTGCTGATTATTCAGTTATATTCAATATTGCAGTAGATGAGCATATGAATAGATTTGTACTGCCATATTGGAGAAAACATGCGACACCATTACAGGTTGCCGATGCTATACTCCAAAATTTCAGGACTTACTATTCTAAGAAGACTAGGATAGAAGTTGTAGGATACCAGGAAATGCTGAGGGAATATGTGCGTCAAATGGCAGAAGACCAGGGTATGTACGTCCCAGGACTGGAAATTCGTGAAAATCCACGGAATGCAAAATCAGTTAGGTTAGAATCTTTGCAGCCAGCGTTTGCTCAGAGAAAGGTATACATGATGAATAAGATGTCTGATCTTCAACATGAACTTTTATTATACCCGAGAGGTAAACATGATGATCTCTTGGATGGCATGTTCTATGCCAACAAAGGTTGCTACAGACCATTCGTTTCTGAGAGAAAGGATACTCCAAATAAAAAAGTATCAATTTTCTCAAGAGGGTCTGATTGGCTGACTGCCTAATATAAATAGAATATAGTTGTTTCATATCATAGTTTCCCTTTGATGCCAAAGTGGATTCTCAATGAATTTTAACATTTTTAGCAAAAAAGTGTCAAATGTGAGGAAACTTTCGTCTGATAAGGACAGTAAGGATAAGTACGTCAAAGTTGATGTAAATGCTTATAATGAAAATAATAGGGTAAAGATATCAAGACCTCCTATATACAGTTTTAATGGATTCATAGAAGATATTGACAGGGTTCTCAATCCTACAACACCTAAAAATACAGAGATCATAGACATTTGAGAAATCGTACAATTGAAGAACGAATGGATCAAGCACCCAGTGAAGTGCTTGGTGCAGATGCAGGTGCTCCTGAACAACTTGAGATACATCCAGAGGTAAAAAAGACTTTGGAACTATTCAATGAATATGAGAATGCCCGAAATGACTGGGCAAGCAAATTTTCTGAAGCAAAACAATTTAGGAATGGTGCTCAATGGACTACTGAGCAAACTGAGATTCTTGAAAGGCGTGGACAGGCTGCTATTGTTGTAAATCGCATTCACCCTATTGTAGAAACAGCGAAAGCACTTTTAACCTATAATCGTCCTCAATTTCGTTCAACTGGTAGAGAGGACAGTGATACCAGAACTGCAAAGATATATTCAGATGTAATGGCATGGATTTGGGAACGATCCAATGGAAATACTGAATTAAAACAAGCCATTGATGATTACTATGTCGGCGGGATGGGTATTATCCAGGTTTATCAAGATCCATATGTTGATATGGGTCGTGGAGAGGTATTAATTACATGTCTAAATCCTCTTGATGTATATGTAGATCCAAATTCTAAAAATACTTATGGGCGAGATGCTGCAAATATAATCGTGTTAAAAGTCCTTACTGATGAACAAGCTAAGAAAATGTTTCCAGAATATGAGAGTATCTGGAGTAATGCTGATTATGTTCAAGAGCCTGATCATTATCCTGGTACTAATCTGGCGAAAAATGAAAAACAGTCATTTTTAGGAGATGTAAACAGTGACCATTATCATACAAAGAGAAAATACTATGAACGCTATGAAAGGATAAAGGTATCCTTCCATCATGTATATGAGCCAGATACAATGCGAGAGGATTTGTTTAGCGATGATGATTTTCAGGAATATCTATCAGAACCGAGTATGTGCGTACAATATAAAGATGGCTCAAAGAATTATGTTAATGATCGTGACCAGGTAGCTAAATATCAGACTTTTATTGATAAAATGGGTCCTGTCTACCATATGGAACAGTCAGAACCCCAGATGAATCCAGAAACTGGTCAAGTTGAAGAACAAGAGCCCCAGATGGTTCCAGGCGAAGAAGACGAAAACTCTATCCCCGACTCAACAGTCTACCTCATCCCACATACGAAAGCACAGCTTGTTGATCTTGGTTATAATCTTTATAACCAGATAGAACAAAATAGAATCCAGATGATCGTTTCAGTCGGGGATAAACTTTTATATGAAAGAGTCCTGCCTTGCGAAGATTATCCTATTGTTCTTATGCAGAACATACATAATAGGAACCCGTATCCTGAGAGTGATGTGCGACTATATAGGCCATTGCAGGAATATGTGAATAAGATACGATCTTTGATTATTGCTCATGCATCAACTAGTACGAATGTAAAGCTTTTAATACCCAGAGGATCTGTTGATAAAAAACAGATTGAAGAAGAATGGGGGCGTGCAGGAACTTCCGTTATTGAATTTGATGCGGAGTTGGGAGTACCTGTCGTGGCTGGGCCAGTTCCGCTTCCTAATGAATTATACAAGAACGAGGCCGATGCGAAATCTGATTTAGAGTATGGATTTGGTATATATGAAATGATGCAGGGATCTGGGCAAGGCGCACCTTCTACTTATAGAGGGACTGTCATTATTGATGAATTTGGACAAAGAAGAATTAAATCCCGAAGGGATGACATAGAAGCGACTTTGAATCAAGTATGTAAAGTTGCGATACCTTTGATGCAGCAAATGTATACAGAGGAAAAGATTATTAGATTGATTCAGCCGAATAATGCGATGAAGGAAGTTACTTTGAATCAATCTTTATATGATGAATTTACAGGTAAAGAAATAGAGAGGGTACATGATATGACTGCTGGAAAGTACGATGTCGTTGTAGTCTCAGGATCAACATTACCTGCTAATAGATGGGCACTCCTTGAAACCTATCAAGAACTATACAAGAATGGTCTCATTGATCAGATTGAAGTTCTTAAAAAGACCGACTTGGTTGATATTGAGGGTGTGATAAACCGCTCTAGTGAGATGGCACAATTACAAAATGCATTACAAAGTGCAGAAGAAGAGATTAAAAATCTTCAAGGTGATTTGCAGACTGCTAATAGAGAGGACTTACATTCCAAGAAACGACTTGAGGTTGAAAAATTCAAGGGCAAAATGGGAAGAGTATCTGATCGTGCCGAACAAGCTGCAGAGCTATTCAAAGCACGAGTTGGCGATGCTCAACGTGAAATGAATACAGAGGTTAAATCTGTTAAATCCGAAGAAGGAAAATAGAAGATCTTAAAGGAGTGAAACAATGAGTGAAGAAACACAAGTACAAGAACCAGTAGAGCAAGAAGCACCTGAAGTCCAGGCAGAACCAGAAGCGTTTGTTGATGGGCCTGGGAATATGGCTAGTGCCGAAGATGTCATCAGTGATGTTATGTCGGATAACTATCCAGGAGATGGTTTTGATGCTCTAATGGATGATGCGAAAGATAACGTACCAGGCACAGAATCGCCAGAGGTGCAATCCCAAGAAGTTGAAATGGCTGCTGAAGCACCTGCAGAGGTTCAAGATGAGTCATTTCAATATTGGCAGAGCCAGGCTGATAAAAGGGCTAGAGAACTTGAAGAGGTAAAAGCAAAATATCAGGATTTGGAGGAGATCGCCCCTATCGCAAGATATATTCGGGAGAATCCGCAAGTTCTGAACTCTGTAGAGTCATCCCTATCCACTAATAAGCCAACGGATAATCCTCAAACGAGGACTTCGGAGGAATTGGTGAAGAAACCCGAAAGACCAAGCAAACCTGCTGAATACGATCCTATTGAGGCTACAAGTGACCAAGAAAGTTCTAGTTTCAAATTTAGGGAAGCAATGGAATCTTATCGTGATGATATGATGGATTATTATGAAGGACGTGAAGGACAGCGTGAAGCGGAGATGGAAAGAAAGCAGCAACAAGTTGCTCAAGAGCAGTATATGGATAATGTTCGTTCACAACTTCAGAATGCGTATGGTTTTAAAGAGAAAGAGATTGAATCGTTTATAGACGATATGAGCAGACCAGAATCTTTGTCTTTAGAGAACTTAGTCTCCGTTTGGAAACTGAGGAACAGACCTACTGAGCAGCAAATCAAATCACCACAGAAAGTAAAATCAATGCAGACCCAAAAAGAGAAACTGGGAGTGAAACAACCCGTAGGGGTTGTTCCAAGTTCTGGTCAAGTAGCTCAAAGTACGGAGGATCAACTTATGGACTCTATGATAGCAGACCATAAGAGACAAAACCCGTGGTAAAAAAAAGGAGCTAAACTATGGCTGACAAATATAGTGTAAGCACAGGCGGTACCCCACAGGTTGCAGGAAGTATCAATGATACCCGACGGTTATATAACTTCGGTAATAGAGTTGCAGAACTTGCACCCCAACAAAGTCCGTTCTTTGTTTACTTAAGTAAGGTTGCTAAGAAACCTACAGACGATCCCGTCTTTAAATTCTTAGAACAGCGTCATCAATGGCAGAGACGTAATTTTGAGGTACAGGCTGCTCATTCTGATAATAACCTCAATTCAAGTGCTTCTGTTGTTGATCTGAGAGTCACTTGTAAGTATGATAAATATGGTAACACCCAATCAGCGGACCAACTCCCTGAGTATTTAGTTGTAGGTGATACTATTGCAATCACAACTACTGATGGCCCTAACGTAGTCACTGGTGTAATAACGGCTTTCGGTTCTGATGGTGCGGATTATAAGTCGCTTACAGTTACTGTTATTGCAGTGAACGGTAACACTACTTTAAGTAGTTTTACTGACATTGACTTTGCCGATGGTGATGAAGGACAAGTAATTGGTAGTGCACATGCTGAAGGTACTGGCGCACCTGAAGGTTGGAAAGACGAAATGTATGACAGAGAAGGATATACGCAGATATTTAAAACTGCTATCTCCCTTTTCAGTGGTACTGCTATGGCTACAAAGTATCGTGGAATAGCTGATGAATACAAACGTGTATGGCAGGAAAAACTCATGGAGCATAAAATGGACATTGAACATGCTATGCTTTATGGAGTAGGTAAAGATGATTCAACATCGTCTGGACCAAAGCGTTATACATGGGGTATCCTTCCACACGCAACTGCGAATGGAACAAATTCGTCTTTCACATACGCTGATAGTTCTTATGATAATCTGTTAGATTATCTAGAAACAATGTTCGCCCCTGAGAGTGGTAATTCTGGAGATAAACTTGTTTTATGTTCTAGAAAAATCCTTGCATGGTTGAACAAACTAGGCTCTGATAGCTTCCTACAAAATACTGTAGGAGCGGCTACTCAGTATAGTCTAGATGTGACGAGTATCCCTGGACAATTCGGGCATGCTGTTACTAAGGTAAGTACTATTTTTGGTAATCTGCATTTTGTGCAGGAACCACTATTGAGAAATCAATGGGAAAATAAGGCTATCCTTATTGACATGAAGAACGTGGCTTATCGTCCTCTCGTAGGAAACGGTAAGAATCGTGATACGCATATTATGACTAATGTTCAAGGTAATGACACTGATGGACGGAAAGATATGATCCTGACCGAAGCTGGTCTGGAGATTTCACTTCCTGAAACTCATGGAGTAATGACCTTTTCATAATAGTTAGTGATAAAACAGTTTGGCGGGGCGGCTTTGCCGCCCCAATAAACATTAGGAGAAAGATATGGGAAAGATAAGCAGAATAGATGGGATGTATACAAGCGCTACATCAATCACTGCTAATACTACTGTTGCAAGTGAGAGTTCTGCAATTTATGTAGGAGTAGCGGGTAACTATGAGTTTTATGTGAATGATGCCTGGGTACATTTCAAAGCAGTCCCTGCTGGCACAGTTCTTAGAGTAAGAGCTACTGGTGCACGGGATCAGAGTGACGGGTCCGCTCCTGCTGCAGGTGAAATAGTCTTCTTGGCATAAGATGTCAACGACCAGCTCATCGGTTAAATCCAGAGTAGAAGATCTGGTAGGAGAGATTCAGGATGATGCAACTGCTATAACGCAGTGGGCGTCTGATACTGCTAGAGAAGTAATCAATCTTCTGCCACAGGATATGTTGTGGAGTGTTTCTACAACTAAGTCTGATGGTGGAGGTGGAACTGGCGCAGTAGTAGCCGTTACTGTTACAAATGAGGTTATAACAGCTGCTTCGGTGACTACTGCTGGTAGCGGATATTTGTCGGATCCAGAGATTACCGTAACAGATACGAGTGGTAGTGGGGCTGAAATAAGAGGATTCTCAGATGGGGGTGCTCTCATAGCAGTAGATCTGGTAACTGGAGGAACAGATTATTCAGCTAATCCAACAATTACTGTTAGTAGTGGTGGAGGAGTTTCTGTTGCTACGGCAAAATTTTTATATGCAGAGAAAAATGGATATCAAGCTACAGAGATTGATGCTTCCAATAAGGCCAGGGCAACAGATTCTGGATCTATTTATAATGCTACAGTTAAATCTCCTGTTTATTACAGAGAGGGAGGAAAGATTTTCGTAGAACCAGATGGGGGTGGTGTCCACGTTGTAGATTATCCAACTATTGCTTATGGAAACTCAGGTGTTACTGGAGTCCCCGATGATGTAGAACATTTGGTGATAATGGGCGCAGCAGTTAAGGGCAGGTTGTTCCAATTAGACGTACTCAGGCGCTCATTAGATAATATAACAGCCCCTGATTATAATGCATCAAATGCAAGCTTAGTCCTTGTGTCAACGCCCAGTATTGCCGATTTAGCATTAGTATCAGCTCCTTCAGATTTAACTCCTCCAAGTTTTTCAGAAGGATTGATAGAATCTTCTACGGTTTCTTTTGAAGAATTAGCTCCTGTATTTAGTAAACCAGTATTTTCTCCACCATCATTTCCTACTATTACAGATTTAGATATGAGTTCTATAAGTGGAGATTTACCCAACGCTAGCGGTATTGTATTGCAAGACTATTCAATTGGATCATTGCCTTCAAATGTGCCGACTTATACAGCTCCTATAGTTCCCATAAGAGAGGTAAGTAATACATGGGCAAGTTATTGGCCAGGAGAACTCGGAGAGAATGACCCAGGTGAGTTATCGGTGAGTGTTTCAGTCCCACTGGTTCCACAGGTTTCAGCCCAGGTGGTGTCAGCTTTCGGGACTGCGCCATCATATACACCCCCAGTAGCTGTTTTAGATATGCAGAAGTTGACAGATTATATAGAGACAGAAGAGGATGTAGAGCTTGCTCAGTCTCAATTAGGGAAAATACAAGTTCAAATATCAAAGTTTAAATCAGATATGGCCAATGCTTTGAACAGTTTTAATGAGGATAGCGCTGAATACCAAGCCAACGTGCAGCATGTTTTAAAAGAATCTGAATTATTAGATGCCAATGAGCAACGAAAAGTACAAAAGTACCAAGCTGAGTTAGGCAGTTACCAGTCGGAGACAACGAAGCAAATCCAAGAGTATCAACAGAATATGGCAAAGTACAGTCTTGAACTGGCCAATACTTTTGAAGCTTGGAAAACTGAGGAGATGAACAAACAGCAAAAATTCCAATCAAACCTTACTAAATATGATGCTGAAATGAAGAACTCTTTAAATACATTTAATAAAGAGAACGTTGAGTATCAAGCGGAGTTACAAAAAGTTATTTTAGATGCTCAATCTAAACAACCTGAAGATGCGGCTAAGATGCAAAAACTTCAAGGAGAATTATCTAGATATTCAGCTCTAGTAAATAATAAAATTCAAGAGTATCAAAATAATGAGATACAAAATAAATTTCAGAAATGGGTTGCTGAATATTCTAATGGATTGCAGGAATATAATATGAATATTCAAGCTGAATCACAAAAATTTAATGAAGCTAATAATGAATACCAGGCTAAGTTGCAAATAGCAATGAGAGATGCAGAAGCAGCATCTAGCGAGTATTTACAGGAAGGTAACAATAAGCTTCAAAGAGAAGTTCAAGAATATACAAATAAGTTACAAAATCATGGAGCTATATTGCAGAAGTATCAAGCTGAAGTAAATGCTCAATTACAAGAGTATGGTGTTAATGAAATACAAAAAGAAATTGAGTTATGGCGAGCAGAAAATAATCAAAAATTACAGAAGTATGGTGCTGATTTACAAAAAGAAGCTGCACGACATGGAAGTGATATGCAGAAATATCAAATTGATGTAAATAATATTTTCCAAAAGCATCAGGCAATGATGGGTGAGTTAGGTGCTTTACAGAGTCAATATCGTGAAGGTCTCCAGAATTTTGTAGCGTCTTATAGATTACCAAAAGGAGAGAAAGATGGCGAGTAGAATAAAATACGCAATAAGCATGACACCTGTAAGAACTATAGCTGCATCAGGTGATTATGATGCACAGGATGTTATGGCAAATGATATAGGGAAAGCATTGGGAGGTTCAGCCAGCATAAATACTGGATCTGCAGATCATGAAACGGTAGGCTATGCTAATAAAACAGCTTCGTATGCTAATGCGCCAGCTACTGGAGGTGCTAAGGTAGCACTAGGAGGAGATGGTGTAGATCATGTTATGGTGTTTATAAAGCACACAGGATTTGAGTATGATGGTGGGCTAGGAACTACAGCTAATAGCCAAGGTCTAGTTGTATATATTGAAACTTCAGCAGATTTAGCAACATACGCAAAATTTACGATACCTGCTGGTGGCGCAGTTTGTATACCTAGTATAACCTTAGCTGCTGGTTGTGGTCTTTGGGCAGAATCGGCAGGTGCTGCGACTATAGCTGTGGAATATGCATTAGTATTATGACGCAGCAGCAGATTATAGAGTTGGTCCAGCAGATGCACCCTGATATTGGGGAGACGCAGATTCGTCTTGTGCTCAATCAGGCTCTTGATGAATTTGATCATGAGGTAAAGTTGGCAAGATCAACTGCAACTGTTACCCCGATTGCTGATAAACGATATTATGATTTTGTAGATTTCACTCAAGCTGCTTATAAGAATCATTCTGGGACAACTGTGGCTTCAGCTGCAGTGGCTACGAATGACGATGTATTAGAGGTGAGTAGAGTTGATTATGCTGGGAAACTTGTTAAGAGGGCTTTGTTCGGGCCCACTACTACGGATTTAACCTAATGGCACTTGTTAAAGAAAAATTATGGTGGATAAAGGATGGGAAAATTGGGGTATCAATATATGATTACTCTGAAGATAAGTATACAGATATTGCTGCTGCGGATATAACTGCTGGTGATACTGTCCAAATCCATTATACTAGAAAGACTAAAAAACTTGGTACTGATCTTACTATTTCTCCTGATATACCACAGCAATTTCACGATGGTCTGGTTTCAAGAGTTTTAGAAAAGCTTTATGCACGAAAAGGTGCAATGAATGAAACTGCATATTGGAAGAATGAATGGGCCACCATGTTAAAAGCTGCGAAACAATATGAAGGAAGACATAGAGATGGATCTGAATATTCAATTAAACAATATGGTTACTAATGGCTGCTGGAACATATAATATAGCAATTGACAAAGGATCTGACTTTTCATTTACGGCAACTATAAAAGATGCTGCTGGTGATGCTATCAATATTACTAATTATACTTTTAAAGCAGAGATTAGAAGAAAACCTGAGACTAAGTTGGAAAAAGCTTTTACAATTACAAAGACAAATGCTAGCGGTGGTATAATTATGCTTGCTTTATCAGATGGAGATACACGAGGTCTTCCAGTGGGAACTTTAAGGTATGATTTGGTGGCTAAGGATGGATCAAATGATATCCAAAAATATTTAACAGGTGCTGTTGTTGTAACGGATTCAGTAACAGGTACAGACGGATTGTAGTATGGCTGATATAACAGTAACAGTCACACCAACCGCAAACGCAAATGTAGTAGTTAGTTCCACTGTTTCTGCTTCTAGTGTGACTTTTGATAGTACTACAAGTGACTTATCTGAAACTGATTTACAGAATGCAGTTGCAGAATTAGCGAATGAAAAATTTGTTCAGGACGCAGCTCCTACGGTAGGTGTTACCGAAGGAGATCTGTGGTATGATGCAGACGATGATATTCTTAATGTTAGGAGAGATACTTCTTGGGTTGAATTAGTCCAGGAGAACCTAACTGGGGGTATAGATGGTGGATCATGGTAAATAATAAAATAGGAGTTGGCTATGGCTAACATAATTAAGTTTAAACGTGGCAACGATGCTAGTCTTCCGAATCCAATTGGTTCGGGAGAACCTCTATGGAGCGAAGATCTATTCAAATTATACGTAGGTGTAAATAGTTCTTCTTCAAAATGGGTAGGGGCAGAAATTGACAACGGGACTACGCTTGGAACTTCTCAAACAAAACTGGCGACTCAATATGCTATAAAAACATATGTAGATGACC
>Ga0187827_10005433_pt1 | contig 15121 bp, 12 predicted proteins | sample ETNtaG_39_FD_167969 | JGI IMG/M metagenome (GOLD analysis project Ga0187827, IMG submission 167969) | Marine microbial and viral communities from oxygen minimum zone, Eastern Pacific Ocean - ETNP2014_SV_150_PacBio MetaG (Illumina Assembly) | ecosystem: Environmental > Aquatic > Marine > Hypoxic...
GAACTTAACTTATCAATTGGGACTCGTATCTGTTTCATGGAATTTCGTTCTCGGATAGTAATTTGCTTGTCTTCTAGCGATTCAAAGTCAACAGTAATACAGAAAGGGGTGCCAATCTCATCCTGACGCCGATAGCGACGGCCGATTGACTGGGTATCATCGTAGCTTATCATCCAGTGCTGACTGAGGTCTGAATATAGCTCTTTAGCTATTTTAATCAATGGTTCCCGTTTGCTTAGCGGCAGTATGGCTGCCTTTATGGGAGCCAGAGCCGGGTGCAGACGAAGCACCACTCTTATTTCATCCTTATCCAGTTCTTCATTGTAGGCGTCAACGAGGAAAGCTAGGACAGAGCGGTCTACTCCGGCTGATGGCTCAATTATATAGGGGATAAAATGTTCTTTTTCCTCCTCGTCAAAGTAGGTCATACTTTCGTTGCTGGACTTGGCATGTTGTGCTAAGTCAAAGTTACCTCGGTTAGCAATGCCTTCTAGTTCAGACCAGCCCATTGGGAATAAATAGTCGATATCAGAGCAGGCTCTGGCGTAATGGGCTAACTCTTCTTTACCGTGCTCTCGCAAGCGAAGATTCTCCTTTTTGATACCCAGGTTCACATACCAGCCAAAGCGTTCTTTAAGCCAGTAATCAAACCATTCTTTATCTGCCCCTGGTTTTACGAAATATTCTATTTCCATTTGCTCAAACTCTCGACTGCGGAAGATAAAATTACCGGTGGTAATCTCGTTGCGGAAGGCTTTACCTATTTGAGCCACACCGAAAGGTAATCTTTTTCTGGTGGTGTTAACTATGTTCTGAAAGTTGACAAATATTCCTTGGGCTGTCTCCGGACGCAAGTAGACCACACTGGCTTCATCCTCAACAGGCCCCATGGAGGTCTTAAACATCAGATTAAACTGGCGGGGCTCGGTGAGCGTGCCACCACAAGAAGGGCAGTTGCCACCCCCTAGTTCATCAACTCTCCATCTCAGATGACAGCCCTTGCACTCAACTAGGGGATCAGAAAAGCCTTCCAGGTGACCACTGGCTGCCCAGACCTGAGGGTGCATCAGGATGCTGGTGTCTAAGCCCATCATATCATCTCGTTTCTGGACTACAGCTTGCCACCAGGCTTGTTTAACATTACGTTTAAGCTCTACGCCCAGAGGCCCATAGTCCCAGCAGCTGGACAAGCCGCCGTAGATTTCACTTGAGGGGAAGATAAAGCCACGTCTTCGACTGAGAGAAACGAGCTTTTCCATACTAACTTTGCCTGGTGTTTTCTTAGTCAATGCGTTCATTCCTTGGAGTTTTAGTGCTGCTCCCGTCCAATGCCTGGGCTTGTCGAATAGCTTTGATAAAGAATATGACCATGATTATGCCTCCTAGTGTCATAACAATTAAAATAAATAGCCAAATTGGCATCAGGTGCGTCTCATAAACATTGTAGCTAAGAATATCGACCATTACAAAACCAAGCACAATCTGGGGCAGAACAATAATATTGCCCATAAGTGATATGGTCTTTTCCGGCTTTATTAAATCGCTCATTGTTTGACTGGTTTGCCGGCCCAGTTTTGTCATCCCCCAAGTAATGGCTCCAGCCATCATTACAAGCAGTGCTTGTGGCCCGAGCACCAACAAGATAGTTATCTCACGACTGAGCCAACTCTTGGGTGAGCCGTCTAGATTAAAGCGGTAAGCTACTTCAGATGGGAGCAGATGATAAAAGTAGAAGGCCAGAACCAGTGCTAAGAGGCAGATGGAAACAGGCAGCACGATATATTTCCAGTGGAAAGTTATAGCATCTGTAGTTGCCGTCTGTTGGGCTAACTCTTTATTTCTGGCTGTGTTCTGATGGCGCAAGACAAACCAAATAATAGGTCCTCCAAGGCCTAAGCCAAGCAGAAAGAGTAGACTTGCAATCAGGACTGTCGTTGTCATTATTATCTAATGGTTAGCTATAAAAGTTACCAGTTTTAAGCATGGATGTCAAAGGGGTGCGTTTTTATCTACCTTTTTCAAGTCTGGATACCAAAAAAGTTCGCCAAAAAGAAGATGCCTAAGAGGGGCGAGGCCTCTCTTTTCATATGATCCCCCTCTTCTTTGGAGGAGAAAGGTATTAATAGGGTGAGGTAGATAAAAATAGCAGTATCTTGTCGCTGGCTTTGTTTGATGCTAAAATAACGAATCTGCACGAATTGGAATATGTAGTTTGTTTTGGCTTTTCGATTAAAATAGGAGTGGTTAATGATAATTGAGACGTTGGAGGTCGGGCCACTGGCTACCAATTGCTATATTGTTGGCTCTGAATCTGGTAGAAAGGGTATGATCATTGACCCTGGTGGTGAGGCCGAGCGAATTCTGGAAAAGATTAGGGATTTAAAGCTTGACATAAAGTTAATCATATTGACCCATGCTCATATGGACCATGTTGGTGCTTTAGGGGAAATTAGTGAAGCAATCGGTGTCGATATTGCTGCTCATGCTGCTGATAACGGGACTCTAGGTGATGGCTCTTTAAGCGCATTTCTGGGTATTTCACCGCCGATTTTGCCTGTACCGGATAGATTGCTTAGAGATGACGATAGTGTAGACGTTGGTGACGGGTTGTGCTTTATAGTTCGCCACACCCCGGGACATAGTCCGGACAGCATCTGTCTTTTGGGGGAGGGGGTGGTCTTTAGCGGTGATACCTTGTTTAACTACGGTATCGGCCGAGCTGATTTACCCGGTGGTAATCCGAGCCAGTTAATGAACAGTATCCGCACCAAGCTCATGATTTTAAATGATGAGACTATTGTTTATCCCGGCCATGGTCCTAAAACTACTATTGGTGCCGAGCGCCGTGGTAATCCATTTTTATAAAAATAAATCGGTTTAAATCTACTCCTTGTCAAAATCACCATCTTGAATCTTGGTTGGGATTTCGCCACTTCATTTATGGCTAGCCAGTCTTATATTAATCCGGCAAAGCCGGCCAGCACTGGGGCCATAACCAGGGCTATTATAGCTGTTAGTTTTATCATAATGTTGAGTGATGGCCCGGCGGTATCCTTCATTGGGTCACCCACTGTATCACCGACAACAGCTGCTTTGTGAGCTTCTGAGCCTTTGCCGTTGTAGGCACCAGTCTCTATCCATTTCTTGGCATTGTCCCATGAGCCGCCGGCATTAGCGAAGGTTATTGCCAGAATCAAGCCACTGGAAATAGCTCCCATAAGGAAACCAGCAAGGGCAATCGGACCTAGCACTAGACCGACAACAACCGGTGAAACTATCGTTAATATACCCGGAGCAATCATTTGCCTTATAGCGTCTCTGGTGCAAATGTCGACACATTTGGCATACTCAGGTTTGGCTGTTCCTTCCATCAGTCCTGGTATCTCGCGAAATTGGCGGCGGACCTCATTTACTATGGAGAAGCTGGTCTTGCCCACGGCGTTTAAGGTCATGGCACAGAAGACAGCTGGCAGTACCGCTCCTAGAAAGAGCCCGGCAATAACATGTGGGTCAAGCAGGCTGATATCTGATAAGCCTATACCCACTGCTTGTGAGTAGGAGAGCAGAAGGGCTAAAGCGGTTAGCCCGGCAGCACCAATGGCAAAACCTTTACCGGTAGCAGCCGTGGTATTACCCAATGAATCCAGAGCGTCAGTCCGTTGTCTGATTTCCTCGGGCAATCCCGACATCTCAATAATACCACCGGCATTATCAGCCACCGGTCCAAAGGCATCGGTGGCATCTTGAATACCCAGGGTGGCCAGCATGCCGACTCCAGCCATAGCCACCCCATAGACATCGGCAAAGTGGTGAGCCACTAGAATGGCAGCTACTATTAGAATGACCGGAGGCAAGCTGCTCATCAGGCCGTTAGCAAAACCACTGACAATGTTTGTTCCGGCGCCGGTCTGCGATGCCTCGGCGATGCGCAGGGTTGGCTTATAGACATAGGAAGTAAAGAAGTTGGTGCTTTCACCAATCAAGACACCGGCGGTAAGACCAACCAGAATTGCCCAGAAGATGCCGATATCCGCCTTAAGAAAATAGACCGCCAAAAAAGAGAAGATAGCGGTCAAGATTGAAGCGGAGAAGGTCCCTCGGCGTAGGGCATTGAGTAATGCCACCATCTCCAACTTTTCCCCGACCCTGACTAAGAATATTCCGATAATAGAGGCTGCGATACCGCCAGCGGCGACTAGTAGTGGCAGAAACCAGGCTCTACTCATTGCTAATTCTTCAGGTATACCAGGAAATAGCGATTTGCCTAATGTGGTAGAGAAAACAGCTATTAAGCCCAGTGTCATGGCGGCGATAATTGAATCGACGTAGGACTCAAACAAGTCAGCACCCATACCGGCAACATCACCAACATTGTCCCCTACAAAATCGGCGATTACGGCTGCATTTCTGGGGTCATCTTCTGGAATTCCCTTCTCAACCTTGCCCACTATGTCAGCTCCGGTATCGGCTGCCTTGGTGTAGATGCCACCACCAACCCGGGCAAATATAGCTACCGAGGAGGCGCCAAAACCAAAGCCTGGGATAATCTTTAGGAAATCAGGGTTATCACCAAAGGTTAAATAGAGGATACTTAAACCGAGGATGCCAATACCGACAACACACATTCCCATCACGGCACCACTGCGAAAAGAAACCCTGAGTCCTTGATTTAAACTCTTCTGGGCAGCGGCAGCAGTTCTGGAATTGGCTCTTACGGCAATGCTCATACCAACAAAACCAGCCAAACCGGAAGAGATGGCACCAAAAACAAAGGCCAGTCCTACCAGCCAGCCGAGAGCAGGTACTACTCCTAGGATAATAGCTATTATTACCACAAATATAGCCAGTATTCGGTACTCCCGACCCAAAAAAGCCAGGGCGCCCTCTTTTATAGCGGCTGCAATCTCCATTATTCTCTCTGAGCCCTGAGCTTGCTTTAACACATAATAGGCCATAAAAGCAGCTATCGCCAGGGCTGATATACCGGATATAATCGTGATTACTATTGGATCCATTTTTTTAAAATCTCCTTTCTATTCTTATAACGCAAGACATATTAGACTACGCTCTCTTGCATTTCAAGTTTATTTACTATTTGTCTGGCTGCTTCTTTTGGGGACTCGGCTTGCATTATGGCACTGATTACGGCTACTGAGCTAGCGCCGGCTGCCAGAACCTCAGCTACATTATTAACAATAATACCGCCGATAGCAACTAGTGGTAGTGCTATCTCATTTTTGATTAGGCGTAAACCTTCTAAGCCGATGACCTCAGTCGCTTCCCTGGATGTCGTCGGGTAAATAGCGCCGGCGGCGATGTAATCAGCTCCTTCAGACTCAGCAGTGGTAGCCTGTTTTACGGTGGTTACCGAACAGCCTAGGAGCTTATCTGGAGGCAGCAGGCGGCGGGCAGCAGTTATCGGCAGGTCGTCTTGCCCCAGATGCAATCCGTCAGCATCAGCGGCCAGGGCTAAATCAAGGTGGTCGTTTACTATAAAGAGGACGTTGTGCTCACTACACAGACTCTTTAGCTGCCGGGCGATAGGCAGTAGTTCACTCTTGCCTTGAGTTTTATCGCGTAGCTGGATTACTTCGGTTCCTCCCCGAATTAGCTGGGCGGCTACCTCAAGGTGACTGCGTCTCTTTAAGAATTTGGTATCAATAATTGCGTGTAACCCGGATATACGCTCTAATTTATCCTTTCGCAGTAGTTTGGAGAGCAAATCCCGTTCAATGGCGTAGAGGTTGAATCTGGCTTTTTTAAATTTAACTGAGTCCAACTTAATGTCCGGCATCTTAGCCAGCTCTTCAATAACTCTGAGCGACTGTTGAACTCTTCTGGCATTGGCTACAACCACTTCCGGTAGCTTTTTCTCTTTTGCCTGTTGTGGAGTGCTAAGATTGACGCCGACATCATCTTCTGAATTACGTGCCTGAAGGAGCTGTTGGTTTAGTGCCGGAGAGACGGTTATAAGCTCATGCCGCATGGTTTTTAGTTGCTGGTTTAAAGTGGCATCATTGAGCGTCAGGCGAGCCACATCCTCGAGAAGGCGAAGGCCTTCACCAATACGGTTGAGACTGGCGTCAACGATACGTAGCGTTTGTGTTGATATTGTCTTTGGCAAAACCATAGTTATGCTATTTAGCAGTAATCTTAGTAGCTAATTTTAACACAACTTTAGCTTATGGGTAAAGCTGAATAGTGCTTAAATCTTGCTAACTACATTTTCAATGAGCTCAATATCTAATAGTTTCTTATTCTGGCCCAGCCTTATCGCTATAAAATCAATACGCATAACGATGGGCGGTAGCTGCCGGCCCCTTTCTTGGCTGCGATAATCGACTCTTCGTAGTGCCATTGCCACTAACTGATCATATTTTTAACCGGATGGAATGAACGGCGATGAATCGGTGAAGGCCCTAGTCTTCGTAGATTGGCTACATGCGCTTCTGTGCAATAACCTTTGTGCTGTGCCAGCCCATAGCCGGGGTAACTACTGTCCAATGCTGTCATCAGCCGATCCCGAATCACTTTGGCTATTATTGATGCGCAGGCGATAGAGAAGCACAGTGAGTCACCACTAACTATACTTTTTTGGGGTAACGCCACCTCACGCAGGAGTAGATAGTCTATCAGCAAAAACTCAGGCGGCGGTGAAAGCCGCTCTATAGCCAGCTTCATCGCCAACTTTGTTGCTCTTACGATACCATGGGCATCTATGCTTTCATAAGAAGCTTCACCCACTCCTACCGAGATGGCTGTCTTTAAAATATGATTAAACAGGTATTCGCGCTTAGTTGGGGTAAGCAGTTTTGAGTCTTTTACTTGCTTTAGCCAGCCAGTCTTTATTCGGCAGGGCACGATGACGGCGGCGGCTACCACCGGGCCAGCCAATGAACCGCGTCCGACCTCGTCAATGCCGGCAACAAAGCGGTACCCCAGAGTCTTGAGTTTTCTTTCTTCAACAAGGGATGGTTGCGACTTGGTGCTTGGCATATTTACCTTCTTGTTTGGTTTTTGAAGCCTCTATTATGCCTCCGCCAAGGACAGTCTCTCCCTGATAAAATACGGCTGCCTGACCGGGAGCGATTGCCCGTTGAGGCTCCAGAAAAGAAACCTCAGTAGTACCGTTACCCGGGCTTAATTTAACCGCCACCTCAGGTGAGCCGTAGCGGATTTTCGCCGTTATACCGGTAAACACCCCAGGGGCTTTACCAGAGACCCAGTTTAGCTGGCAGGCAATGAGCTTCCTGCTTAGCAGCTGATCTTCAGTGCCTACTATCAATCTGTTGCTGCCGGCATCAAGCTTAATTACATAAAGGCGTCTATTTGAAGCCAGCCCTAATCCCTGTCTCTGGCCTACAGTATAGGCGGCTAAACCCCTGTGTCTGCCTATAATGTTACCGTGAGTATCAACAATGTCACCAGACTTAAGAGGGATGTAAGCAGCGATAAACGAGCGGTAGTCACCATCCGGGATAAAGCAAATATCCTGGCTGTCAGGGCTGGTAGCGGTGGGTAGTTCCAGTTCAGCGGCCAGTTTTCTTACTTCGGCCTTGTGCAAGTTGCCTATTGGCAGTAAAAGATGGCAAAGCTCTTTTTGCCCCAGGGTGTAGAGGAAATAGGACTGGTCTTTGCCAGGGTCAACCCCTTTTAACAGGTGGTAGCCATCTGGTGAATGTTTAATCCGGCCATAGTGGCCGGTAGCTATAAAATCAGCGTCCATCTCCTTGGCTCTATGTAAGAGGACATCAAACTTGATATACTGGTTACATCGGATACAGGGGTTTGGTGTCCTTCCCTGACTATATTCTTTATAGAAATCGGCAATCACTGTTTGAGTAAAGATTTTTCTAAAATTCATCACATAGTGAGGAATATTCAGTTTATGAGCTACCATTCTGGCATCCTCTACTGCTCCCAGGCCACAGCAGCCACCAGCAGCCTGCTTATCTTGGGGCCAGATTTGCATGGTAACGCCAATTACCTGGTAGCCCTGCTCTTTAAGAATAGCTGCAGCCACAGAGGAATCTACCCCACCACTCATGGCTACAACAACCCGCTTTCCAGTCATTTCTAAACCCTCCGTTGTGGTAACAGCTCACTTACCCTCTGCCAGATAACCTTGGCTATTTTTGCCTTACTCTGTGAAGCATCTACCACCAGCCATCGCTCGGACTCGTCAGCTGCTAGCTTGAGGTAGCCCTGTCGCACTTTTTGATGAAAGGCTAAATGCTCCCGCTCAAAGCGATCTTGCTTTTGCTGTTTCTTGCGGGCTAGCCCTATTTCGGAAGGTGTATTCAATAGAAATGTCAGGTCGGGTTTTAACCCCTGGGTGGCAGTGTGGTTAACCAGTTTAACTATCTCTAAATCCAGTCCTCGCCCATAGCTTTGGTAGGCAATGGTGGAGTCAGCATAGCGGTCACAGATAACGATCACCCCTTTTTTCAGGCTGGGTTTAACTATTTCGGTTACGAGTTGAGCACGAGCGGCGTTAAACAGCAAGAGCTCGGTCATTGGCGATATATCAGTGTCATTAGTCCACTTTAGCAGGCGGCTCATTTTGTCTCCTAGAGGGGTACCACCCGGTTCGTGAGTCAGAACTACTGGAATGGCTTGCTTTGTTAATTTTTCATAGAGCACTTTGGACTGGGCACTCTTGCCTGAGCCTTCGCCACCCTCAAAGGTGATAAATAGAGCCATTATTGTTACTAACCCCTCACTCTTTCCCCTTTTCCTCTTATAAAAGAGAGAAGGAAAAGATTTTTTTAAAGGGACTTTTCGCTTCTTTAAATTCCTTTTTAGCCTCTATAAATCCTCACCCGCCGCTCTGGATCTTGCCCCAGACTAGTTGAAGACAAGTCGTTTCTCTGGGCTGTCAGGTGCTGCAGGCGCCTTATATAGGCGCTCTGGGGGCTGAGTTCTACTGCTTTTTCCCCGTTCTCCCTTACCTGGCTTATTGCCTCTTCAGCTTCGCTAAGGGCAAGACCTAGCGGCCCCGGTTTACTACCAACAGGGGCTATTAGGTGAATGGTATTTAGCATCTGCCTTAACTGCGCCGGTGTCTGGCTTTTTAAGACATAGATGGGTAGATTAACCACCTCGGCATCCCTGACCTTCTGCGGCTTTCGGTGGTAGTATCTCTTTGAGGTTACCAGCAGATTAGCATCATTAAAATTATTAACTATGTCTGTGTTTAAACGCATCTCTTTGGCCAGTTGCTCAAGTTTTCCCCGATTTATGCCAAATAGATATAACCTGGGGGTAACATGCTCCCGGACAGATGGCTTGTCTTTAGCAACGTGTTTTGAGGTTTCGGCTGATGCTTTACGTTTTGTTCGGACCTCTCCGGTTTCATCCAGCCAGCGAGTCTCGGTGGTGCTGAGTTTGCCGCGCAGGATGGCATCAACAGCTCTGCCGGAATCAGGATGGATGGCTACCCTGTCTCGGCTCTGAATTTCAACGATAATATCAAAGGTGGGTGGTGCCATGCGCTCCAGTATTGTCTTCTGCGTTTTGCGTCGCTTTGCTTCCTCATCGCCCAGAGTTACCGTTTGGATGCCACCAATGAGGTCGCACAAGGTTGGGTTAGCTATTAAATTCTCCAATGTATTACCGTGGGCAGTCCCCACCAGTTGTACACCACGCTCAGCGATGGTCCGAGCTGCATGGGCTTCGAGTTCGGTACCGATTTCATCAATAACGATTACTTCGGGCATATGATTTTCTACAGCTTCGATCATTACAGTATGCTGCATAACCGGGGTAGTTACCTGCATCCGTCGGGCATGGCCGATAGCTGGATGAGGAATATCACCATCACCGGCAATCTCATTTGAGGTATCAACAATGACGACTCGCTTTTTGAGATCATCAGCCAGCACCCGGGCTACCTCGCGCAGCTTTGTTGTTTTACCTATCCCGGGGCGACCCAGAAGCAGGACACTTTTGCCGGATTGCACAAGGTCCAAAATTATCTTTATGGTCCCAAAAACGGCCCGGCCGACACGGCAGGTAAGACCAATAATATACCCCTTGCGATTACGGATAGCCGAAATGCGATGCAGGGTGCGCTCAATTCCGGCACGATTGTCACCACTGAATTCACTGATGTGGGTGGTGACATAGTCAATATCCTCCTCGGTAACTTCGCACGGGTGGAGAATTACTTCACGATGTGGGAAACGGGCTTCAGGAGATCGCCCCAGGTCAAAGATAACTTCCAATAGCTCATCGAGATCATCCTGTTGGTATAATGTTTGGCAGATGTGTGGCGGCAGGATGCCAAGTAAAGCATTAAGGTCACTAGTATTAGTTTTGCCAGCAGTAACCCTGGAGGGATTATTTCCCATATTACCATCCTCTGGGTGCTAAAAGTTCTTCAGTAGGAATTTTCGCTATATCCAGCCCGGGCATGGCTGTTCCCAGGTTCTTGGAAACTTGAGCTATAATCTGGGGGTCATTAAAATGAGTGGTTGCCTTGATAATAGCCCTGGCCATAGCCTCCGGGTCGGATGATTTAAATATACCCGAGCCGACAAAGACGCCCTCGGCGCCCAGCTGCATCATCAGGGCGGCATCGGCCGGGGTAGCTATGCCACCGGCGGCGAAATTGACCACCGGCAATCTACCCTTGCTTTTTACCTCCACCACCAGTTCGTATGGAGCCGCCAGTTCCTTGGCAATCGACATTATTTCTTCCTCGGGGGTGTTTTTTATTTTACGGATACTGTCCATTACCGCTCTCATGTGCCTTACTGCTTCAACAATATTGCCACTGCCGGCCTCACCCTTGGTTCTAATCATGGCCGCTCCTTCACCTATGCGGCGCAGGGCTTCACCCAAGGTTCGACAGCCGCAGACAAAAGGAACCTTAAAGTCGTGCTTTAGAACATGGTGGTTTTCATCAGCCGGGGTGAGCACCTCGGACTCATCAATGAAGTCGACCCCAATTGACTCAAGCACTTGGGCTTCTGTGAAGTGACCGATGCGGCACTTGGCCATCACCGGTATTGAGACTGCGCTTATAACCTCTTCAATAATTCTCGGTTCAGCCATACGGGCGACACCACCGGCAGCCCGTATATCGGCAGGGACTCTCTCCAATGCCATCACGGCACAGGCGCCGGCATCTTCGGCAATCCTTGCCTGCTCGGCTGATATAATATCCATAATCACGCCGCCCTTGAGCATTTGGGCGAGGCCGGTCTTTACTTTCCAGGTGCCGGTTTGGGTGGTCTTGTCCATAAATCTCATTTTACTATTGTTGGGATTGCTTAGCAAGCTGACTTACTTATATCAATGGTCTTTTTGCTGGTATGCCAGAGCGGCGAGGGTATTGCTCAGGCGTTGGTGATGTTTTGTCAATTATTATTAAATAACGCTCGTCTAGAAATTCATTTAGGTTGACTCTTTTTATTTCTCTTAAATTGCCGCCCAGCAGGCTAATTGCTTTATCTGCCTGTCTTATTTCCTGATCAATTACCCCTTTTTTCTGAGCAATGAAGCTGCCGTTCATAGTACAAAAGGGCAGCGCCAGTTCAACAAGGGTCGGTAGTGGTGCCACTGCTCGAGAGAGCACGATGTTAAATTGCTTGCGATATCGGATCTCATGAGCTATTTCCTCAGCTCGGCCGACCACAATTTCAACGTCATTAAGCCCCAGCTTAACTTTAAGATGATCTAAAAAAGCTGCCTTTTTAGCTGTAGCCTCAATTAAAATCAGTTTTAAGGCTGGGAAGGCAATCTTTATAGGTAATCCCGGCAGGCCGGCACCGGTACCAATGTCAACAAGACGAATCTTTGCATCGTTTATCTGATGATTTAAGGCGATGGTCACACTAAGTGAATCAAGAAAATGCTTGATTTGCACTTCTTTAAAGTCAGTTATAGCGGTAAGATTAACCATTTGATTCCAACTAACAAGCTCCAGATAGTACATTTGAAACTGCTTAAGTTGAGCAGAATTAAGCTTTACTCCTAATTTCCTAGCTCCGTCTTTAAGATATTCCATAAATACCTGTTTGCTAAATGATTGTCTTATTGATATTATCTCAACATCATAAACTACAATCAAGTGCTAAAGATAGAATATTTGCACTGAGCAAGTGTCATAAATTTCTAAAATTGAATCTTTTGTTAAAGAACAGAGTATCAAAAGCGAGGTGTTCTGCTGTACTTTGTATATGCAGTCATTTTATGATCAGCCATTATGCTCTACAATTATAATTAGATTACCTTTTCATCTCTTTACCAACATATTTACGCACCTCGGCAATGTGATCTAAAGGGTAGCGCTTATCTATGATTGATTTTAAATTTCCCCTCATAAGCTCTTAAAAGAGAATTAAACCCTTCGTGCATCCAGCTAAATATCCAAATATTAATTCTTTACTGCTTATTATTGACATTCATAGAATTGACCAAACTGCAGCAATCCAGTTATAGCTACAGAGTAGAATTCCTTATGTAATCAATTGGCAAAGCTACTGGTATATGACCCAACGAATTATACTCGGAATAATCAATGTCAGAACTTTGCATTTTGAACAATCTTATGCTATATTTTAGGCATAATACAGGAGAGAACCGCTAAGGGTACGTAAAAGCTGATAGGCGTTCTAATGTCAACCCTTGAACCTAGACTTGATAATGTGAGTTAGGGGAATGGCGGTAACTTTTGGCCAAGGTCTTAAGTTAAGCCCGAGCCCTTGGTTTTTTTATTATGGAGTTGATATGACGCAGCTGGAATTGGCAAAAGAGGGTATTGTATCACCGCAATTGGAGCAGGTGGCTTGGCGTGAAGGGGTAACAGTTGAGGTGATTCTCCAATGTGTGGCTGAAGGGACTATAGTAATTCCGGCTAATACCAACCATAAAAATCTTGTTCCTTGCGGCATTGGTCACGGGCTTAAGACCAAGGTCAATGCCAATATCGGTAACTCATCTGATTTTGGCGATGCTAGCACTGAACTGGAAAAATTAGAGACTGCTACTCTAGCCGGTGCAGATACGGTTATGGACTTATCTACTGGCGGTGATATAGTGGGTATTCGGCAAGCCATAATTGCTTCAAGCTCCTTACCCATAGGAACCGTGCCTATTTATCAGGCTGGCATTGAGGCGATAGATAATTATGGCACCATAGTCAAGATGACTGCCGATGATCTTTTTGCTGCAATTTTGGAACACGCCCGGGATGGCGTTGATTTTATAACAGTTCATTGTGGCGTAACTCGCCAGGCCATTGCTCGATTGAAGCAGCAAAAACGAGTAACTGATATAGTATCGCGTGGCGGCGCTTTTCTGATGGGCTGGATACTCTATAACGAATGCGAAAACCCTCTGTATGAACAGTTTGACCGTTTGTTGGAAATTGCCAGTCAGTTTGATGTTACCTTAAGCCTTGGTGACGGCATGCGCCCCGGCAGTCTGAGCGATGCTACCGATCGATCGCAAATTGAGGAACTGCTTACTCTTGGGGAGCTTGTTCAGCGGGCACGGCAAGCGGGGGTTCAGGTTATGGTTGAGGGCCCTGGACATCTACCGTTGAACCAGATTGAAACCAATGTAAAATTAGAGAAGAGTATCTGTGATAATGCCCCCTTCTATCTCCTCGGGCCACTGGTAACCGATGTGGCCACTGGCTATGACCATATCACTGGAGCTATTGGCGGTGCTGTTGCCGCTGCCGCGGGTGCTGATTTTCTGTGCTACGTGACTCCCGCTGAGCACTTATCGCTACCTGACTCGGAGGATGTAAAGCAGGGAGTGATAGCGTCACGCATTGCTGCTCATGCCGGCGATATAGCCAAAGGAATCAAAGGGGCTGATAAGTGGGATAGAGAAATGTCTATGGCACGAAAAAGTCTCAACTGGAAAGAGCAGGTCAGGCTCTCTTTAGACTTGGAGCGTTCTCGTAAGGCTCACGATAAATATACCACGGTTGGATCGGCCTGTAGTATGTGCGGCCAGTTTTGTGCCATGGAGCTTACGGAAAAATATTTAGATATCTCGGTGGTCAAGTGTCTGTAACTTTCTAGCGAAGTTATTAATATTTTGATTTGCGAAAAGACCTAATGTATGATTCGCTAACCGTGTCTTTTGCTTACCGAACAGAACCTTAGCTTTAAATGGCAGATGAAGCAGTTATTCTTGCCAGCATCACTACCTGTAGCTCTCAAGAAAAGGTGGTGAACACAGAACCGGACTGGTGCTAAAAGGCCAGCTAAAATTAATTAAGATTATTTTAAACGGAAGGAGATTTAAGTGGAGATTAGGGTGATAAGCGGTGATATTACTGAGGTTAAAGCTAGCGCTGTCATGGTAGGCCTCTTTGAAAAGGTAAAGAATCCTGATGATTATACAGTTACTTTAGATAATGTTCTGGGTGGAACTATTTCTCAGCTTATGAGTCAGGGTGAGATTAAAGGTAAATTTGGTGAGCTGACAATTATTCATAGCTTGGGAAAGCTGCTTGCCGAACGAGTGGTGATTTTAGGCTTGGGCAAGAAGCAAGATCTCACTCTGAATAAAATTAGGGGAGTGGTAGCTGAAGCCTGCCGCTTCTTGCAAAAGAAGGGAATAGATGACGCCGCCATCATTGCCTTGGGTGCTGGAGTGGGCGACATAACACCCAATGGTGCCTCTCAGGCGATAACTGAAGGTGCCCTACTTGGCCTCTACTCATTTCGCCGACATATAACCAAAAAGCCTGAGTATGGCGAGATTAAGCAGCTATCAATAGTTGCCAATAGCGAAGCTGATATTGGCCTATTAGAACATGGGCGTGATAAAGGCAAGATTCTGGCTGAGGCAGCGAAATTAGCCCGCGATATGGTAAATGAACCGGCTAATTATATGACCCCCGGGCATATGGTCAAAATGGCTAAGCAATTGGCTAAAGACTATGATCTTGAACTCGTAGTGCTTGAACGTGAAAAAATGCTGGAGCTGGGTATGGGGGCACTGCTGGGGGTAGCCCAAGGGAGTGCTCAGCCACCAAAATTTATTATTCTAAACTATAAGAAAAACAATTCTAAGGATATTGATTTGGTTTTAATTGGCAAAGGAATAACATTTGACTCTGGAGGTATCTCGTTAAAGCCGGGGAGAAAGATGG